>Ga0180433_10004792_pt1 | contig 18760 bp, 24 predicted proteins | sample SS_ome_8_FD_132980 | JGI IMG/M metagenome (GOLD analysis project Ga0180433, IMG submission 132980) | Hypersaline lake sediment archaeal communities from the Salton Sea, California, USA - SS_1_D_1 metaG | ecosystem: Environmental > Aquatic > Non-marine Saline and Alkaline > Hypersaline >... | reverse complement strand
TAAATATTAGATTTATTAAAACAATTTACTTAAAAGAAAATACAACGGAGTGTTATGAATTATGGAAGGAGAAAGAATTTCTTATCATAAGACGGTTCAAAAAGTCTATGAAAGAATTAAACAGGATGGATTAACAAGTATATGGGATAGATTTCAGGCTCAAGGATTCGGGGGTGATCCTGATAAACGATGTCCTTTTTGTCTTAAAGGAGCTAGATGTGACTTATGCTCAAATGGACCTTGTCGTGCAGATGCCTCGATTGATAAGCGAGGAGTGTGTGGAATCACAGCAGATGGAATGGCAATGAGGATGATGTTACTTAGAAATGTTATGGGGACCTCAACATATCATTATCATACCGAAACAACATTAAGGACACTTAAAGCCACTATTGAAGGAAAAACACCTTTCAGAATAAGCGAACCTGAAAAACTAAGAACTTTCGCGAAACGTCTTGGAATTGATACTTCAGGTGAAATTAATGATATTGCATTGAGACTATATGATTTCGTAAAGGGCGATTTTAATGTTCCGTATACAGAATATAGCAAGATTGTTGAAGCCTTAGCTCCTGAAGAAAGAAAGAAAAAATGGAAAAAACTTGGGATCTTTCCTGGAGGAGTTTATGGGGAGATGATGTTTTCAACAAGTTCATGTTTAACCAATGTAGACGGTTATTATGCCAGTCTCGCATTAAAAGCTATGAGATTAGGGATAGCAATGGCGTATCAAAGCCAAATTGTAAATGAATTTATACAAGATATCTTATTTAATGTTCCAAGACCCCATAAAATGCGTGTAAATTTAGGAGTGTTAGATCCCGATTATGTTAATGTATTACCAAATGGTCATGAACCCTTCTTAGGATTCGCTATGGTTCAATTAGCGCGAAAACCAGAGTGGCAAGAGAAAGCAAAATCAGTTGGAGCAAAAGGTTTACGAATAATAGCAAACATAGAAACAGGTCAAGAGATGATCCAAAGATGGGAAATGGATGACGTATTCTATGGATTTACAGGGAATTGGATAATGCAAGAAACAGTTCTTGCCAGTGGATGTATTGATGTTTTTGTTTGTGATATGAATTGCTGTATGCCTATAGACCCAATATATGCCGAAAAATATAAATTTAAATTAATTCCAGTCTCCGAAGTTGTGGTATTTGAAGGTATCGATGAGAGATTAGATTATGTTCCGGAAGAAGCGGAAGAACAAGCAGCTAAATTGTTACAAATGGGAATTGATAATTTTAAAGAAAGGCATTCAACTATTAAACCAATAAGAGATCTTGAGATGGGAGAGGCTATAGTTGGATTCTCAACTGAGAGTATTATAGATGCTCTGGGTGGAACACTTGATCCTCTCTTGGATGCAATTAAAGATGGAACAATCAGAGGAATTGCAGGAATGGTTTCATGCACAACTCTTCGAGATTATGGACAGGATGTACACACAGTTACTGTGGTTAAAGAGCTTATAAAAAATGATGTTTTAGTCCTTTCGATGGGATGTGGAAATGCTGCAGTTCAAGTGGCAGGATTATGTTCAATAGAAGCAAAAGATTTTGCGGGGCCAGGTTTAAAATCCTTATGTGAAAAACTCAATATCCCACCTGTGTTAAGTTATGGAACTTGTACTGATACTGGACGTGTTGCTGATCTTATAGGTGCTGTATCAAATGCATTAGGAGGAGTTGCAGTTCCAGACTTACCTATAGTTGCTGTTGCACCGGAATATATGGAACAAAAAGCCACTATCGATGCTATATTCGCTTTAGGTTTTGGGTTATATACATATGTAAATCCAGTTCCTACAGTAACTGGGGGACCAGATCTAGTGAAACTTTTGACTATTGATTGCAAAGATATAACTGGTGGGATCTTACACGTTGAAACTGACGCCGAGGAGGCAGTTAAGGCTATGCTTAATCATATTGAAGCAAACAGGGAAGAATTAGGAATTTAATTTTTTTTCTTATCTTATTTCTTATTTTTATAAAAAATTATGTTTGAATTAAGAACATGTTCAAGAATAACCTTATTTCATTAATAGAATTTTTCCATTTATGACCGAAGTAACTCAACCGAAAAAAATAATTAGAAAGATTATTGAAATTAACGAGGATCTTTGCACTGGTTGTGGAGCTTGTGTAGTTTCATGCGCCGAAGGTGCATTAGCTATTATTGATGGGAAAGCAAGGGTTGTAAACGAAGTGTTCTGTGATGGTTTGGGTGCTTGTATCGGAGAGTGTCCTGAAGGCGCACTTAGAATCATTGAACGTGAAGCATTAAAATTCGATGAAGAACAAGTTGAAAAACACTTAGAATCAATAAAAAAAGATATAATAAATGAGAATCATCAATGCTCTTGCCCATCTGCTCATACTTTAATATTAGAAGAAAATGAAGAGTTAACAGCACCGGCTAGTTCGAATTCCTCTAACATTCGTCAATGGCCAATACAGATGCATTTAATTAATCCTTTAGCTACCTATTTTAATGAAGCAGATGTTTTATTAACTGCTGATTGTGTAGGTTATGCTCTTGGAGGCTTTCATAATAAATATCTCCGCGGAAATTCTGTAGCGATTGCTTGTCCAAAACTTGATCACGATAGGGAACGATATATTGAAAAAATTCGAATATGGATTGATGAAGCAAAAATCAATACGCTTACAGTTGTGATGATGGAAGTTCCATGTTGTACTGGATTGTTAGCACTGGCCAAAAATGCTCTTAATCAAGCTCGTAGAAAAGTTCCTATAAAAAAAGTTATAGTGGGGATAAAAGGAGATATAATAAAAGAAGAATGGATCTGAATATTCTTTTGAGTTTCAAATATTGAGAACCACTTTTTTCTTAATGATTTTCCTTAACATGACGCTAAGGGCAGATTTTGATCTACCTAAGTGATGAGCTAATTCTTCTAACGAGATTAAGCGAGGAATTTCAAAAAAGCCTTTTCTAATAGCTTCATCTAAAACTTGGGATTCTTCAATACTTAATCGCTCCTTATCCTCATCAAGGATATAAGGAGAATTTCCTATTCTTAACAACTCAAAATTAATATCTTTCTGTTCAAAGATCGTGAGTAACTTATCGATGCTCTCCCTACTGGATACTAGTCTCCAGTAAGCATAACCCTCTCGTACGTTTACAGGAAATTTAACTAATACTCCACATTTAATTAGGGCATATAACAAATAAGGATCCTTAGTCTTTACATTGAATCGGATTTTATTTTGTTCTTTTTCCAATAATGTAAATCCATGGACAGAAGGATGAGTCGCTACTAATTCTATTAATTTTTCAATATTGAAATCCTGTACCTCAATGATGGAATTACCTATAGATTCTTCTAAATCATAGGGAAGAAAATATTCTATTTCCATTTTTACATTAGGGAATTTTCTGAATACATCAGAAATCCAAATTTCATCGGGAAATTTAACTTTCACTCTCGCTAAACTTGCTTTACGAGTATTCATCAAATTGATTAATACTATGCAGTATAAATTTTTTTCAGTATTTGAATAATTAATAATATATAACTTTCAAAATTTGTATTATTATGGTCGAGAACAAGAATTTACTTCTTGGTATATGTGGAAGTCCTAGAAATGAAGGGACGGAGTATGCTGTGCAATATGTATTGTCGTATGCGCATGAGAAATTTAATTTTGAAACGGAATTTTGGACGGTTAGAGCAAAAAAGATCAATTTCTGCATTAATTGTAATTATTGTGTTAATGAAAAAAAGGGATGTATTTTTAAGGATGATATGATTGAATTATATTCAAAATTAGAAAGTGCGAAATTTTTATTATTTGGGACACCCGTATTTCAGGGCAATCTTTCAGCGCAATTGAAAGCAGTGATGGATCGTTGTCGTGCGTTAGTTGCCCAAAATACCGATGTATTTAAAGAAAAGTATGGAGTTGCTCTTGCTGTAGGGGGGGACCGAAGTGGAGGTCAAGAAATTGCGATCCGTACCATTCTTGATTTTTATCAACAAAACCACATTATTTCTCTGTCTGGAGGCGCTTTTGGAGCTAATTTAGGTGCCTGTTTATGGAGCAAAGATAAGGGAAAAGAAGGAGTAGAGGAAGATGAGGAAGGTCTTCGAGCAATACGAAAGATCATAAAACGAATGGGAGAAGTTAAAATAAAAATCAATACCAGATAAAATTAGAAAAAAATAGAAAGCCATTGTTATTGAGAAAAGTGATTTACTTTACTTTAAAAATTTTTTCTGCTTCTTTTTCGCGTAATCCGCTTATTCCGAAAAGTTCCTTGAAAATATACTTTCCTTTGTACATTACCACAGGAGTATTCACTATGCATCCATCCTCATCACAGAAAGTACCTAAAAAGTTCTCATCATTTAGTAATTGACTTACAAATTCCTCATCATTTATATCCTTTTCAACATATTGAACTCCATTTTCATCTAACCATTCTTTGAGTTGATGGCAACGTGAACAATCTTCTTTCGTGATAATAATGGGGAGTTTAATTTCAGACATGATATTTCTAATAAAACTATCAGGTGTAAAAAAATTTTATCTTCTAATTTATAAATACATGTTTAGTTTAGATAGATAACCAATTTAACTAAAAGTCATAAAAAAAGGATAGAGTTTTAAAAATTATACCAATTTTTTGATCAACCATCGTAAGGCATTAATTAGTTTTTCATCTTCATCCAATACGTTGATTGAAAAATATTGAAGGGGCATTCCACATTTTTCTAATTCCTCAAGATCAAAGTTTTCATAAATAAAATCAGGGCTTAATTTTTCCTTATCATGAAATTTATTTCCAATTATCATTATTGGTATATATTCTCCCTTATCTAAACATCTATTTAAAACAAGTTGGAACATTTCTATGGTGTCTTTAACGCTGGATTTGTCTGATGCATTAAATATTAATATAAAAGCTTCAGAATTATCAAGACAATGATCATATAATTGTTTTTGAGTGCCCTCAAAGTCGTTTTCAATACATTCATAGGTTAAAAGCTCAATATTATCAATAATAAAATCATATATCTTGTTAACAAGGTTCCTTTTTGCTTCACTCTCTTTATAATTTAAGAATTGAATCACTTCTAAATTTTTCAATAAAGTCGTTTTACCCGAATTGCGTGGTCCAAAGACATAGATTTTCTTTAAATCTCCTTTAGCAGCGATAGGAGCTGCGATATTAATTTTTGGAGTGATTTTCATATAAAATTTATCAAAAATATCGAGGAATTGCTTTCTGAATGATTTTGAAGCCATTTTCAAAGGATTTCTTCTAATCGATTTTTCCTCATGAGAATGTAGTAGTTTTGTAAGTTCCTTATTGGATTTCAATTCGGAAGCAAACTCTTCCAAATCACTTGATTTTGATAATAAATAATTGTAAATATCTGTAATTTCATCTTTATAATACGCTGCACGAATCATGTAGGTTATCATCAGTAAATCTTTCCCTCCTCGCGCCATTTCTGAATCAATATAAAAAATATGATTAATGGTTTGATATTTTCGATAAGCAAAAATGAATGTGCCTTCTTCTTCTTGAAATTCAAGAATTCTTCCTAAATCCGGATGTTCATTTGCGACGAGGGGAGTATTACAATAAAAGGTATTAGGACCTAAAACTGTATCAAAATAACTTAAACAGAGAATTGATTCGTCTGGCATTTTGTATTAGAAGGCTATAATTTTCCTTATCTTATATAAAAGATAGTATAGGTTTTATATTAAACTATGAAGTTATGAAAATAATTGTATATCTCCTTTTTGTTATTTTTTTCCTAAGCTTTATCTAAATATATAATAATTTATAAAACGCAAATTTTAATTTTCTTACAGTCTCTCAAAGATATGGATTCAAATACTCAAAATATAGATTTCAATAATGCTATTAAAAATTTATTTCATGGAGAATTAATGGAACGGGTTACTGCAGCAAAACAACTTGGTACTATGAAGGACGGTCGAGCTACTAATTTATTAATAAAAGCGCTGAAATCTGAAAATGATGGAATTGTTGTCAATCGAATCATAGAAGCATTAGGGGATATTAAGAATGCGAAAGCGACTATACCTATCACAGAATTCTTAAAGGCTGAAACTCAAAAGCCAGAGGAGAAACAAGACAAAACGAGAATGTTTTTAATTATTGAAAGTTTGATGAAAATAGGAGATAAGAGAGCTTTAGCAGATCTTGGCATATTATTGAATTCATGCCATAGTGATATCCAGAAACTTACAGAAGAAGCATTTGAGTGTATCGATCCCAATTGGAAAGATAATATTAAAAATGTACGATAATCTAATAAACTATAATTAAAGTGATTAAAATGAATGATTTTCCAGAATTTATTAAGGAATTGTTTAAGGAAGTTGATGGTAAAAACGATAAGCAAGAAGTGTCCATCTTTACAATCTCTACTTGTGGTTGGTGTAAGAAATGTAAAGCTTACCTAAAAGATCGTGATATTAAATATAAATATATTGACGTGGACAATATTAGTATGGAGCAAAAATCAGAGTTATTACAATTTTTAAGGGAAAACTACAAACCTGATAGAATTGCTTATCCCTTTTTAGTTTGCGATGATAAATTCGTGGTAGGCTATGATCCAAACAAATATGAAGAATTAATCAAGTTGGAGGAGAAATAAGATGGATCTATCGACGAAGAAAGGAATGAAAGAGTATGTGGAACGGGTAAGTAAGAAAAATAATTGGATTTTGAATATGGACACAATTACTTTTAATAATTTGATAGAGGGTTTAGTTGAAAACTTTCAGAAATACGGTTATCAGTCCTGTCCTTGCCGCTTAGCATCTGGTAACAGAGAATTAGATCGAGATTTAATTTGTCCTTGTGATTATGCTCCTTTAGATGTAAAGGAATATGGCGCTTGTTATTGCAATTTGTATATGCGAGATGATTTCTACGAAACTATTAAGAAAGACTATATCAATGTTCCAGAACGCAGACCGATTGAAAAAGAAAATGCTGTATTAGAATATTTCAACGAACAGAAAAAGGACTGAATTTTATATTTTTTTATATTCTATTTTTGTTTCAATTTTTTATTGGAAAAAATTAACTTACACTATATCTATTGAGGTTTTATTATTATAGCCTTGATCCTTTTTACCTATTTATTTAATTCCTACAAGATTAAATTGTGATTTCTTATATTTTATTCGTTTTTTCTTTATTTGGAGGGTTTACATAGAATTAGAAGGGAAAATCTTTTATTTATTAAAGAGATCAATTTTAAATAGTTTTGTATTTGAATAGTCCATAATATGGAGGAAATTATTTTTTTTGTAGGAGCGGGGGTATTCGCCCTCACTACCATTACGTTCCTTATTTTAAAAAAAAGGAATCCTGAAGTTGCTTCCCTCAATATGATTGTAAACTTTGTGACAATTGCATCATATCTTCTCATGGTGAGTGGATTATTTGTGGTGTCTTCGTTGAGTGGTGATTCGATATATTGGACAAGATGGGCATTCTATGCTGTAAGTTGCTCGTTCTTGATGGTTGAAATTTCTATGTTACTAGGTGTAGATAAAAGTGTTAAATTAGAAATTATTGTGTATAATTCTTTAGTCATGATTACGGGATTATTTGCCAGTGTATCGGAAGGATTTATCAAATGGCTTTTTTTCACATTGAGTTCTGTAGCGTATTTATATGTACTATATCAGATAGTTAAGTATCGTTCCAATGAAAAATTTATCATAGTTTTCGTAGCGATCTTTTGGTCTGGATTTCCCCTGGTCTGGATATTATCGCCTGCGGGATTAATGCTAATTGATGCTTTTTGGACGGCACTATTTTATTTAGGACTTGACTTGATTACTAAGGTATATTTTGGATACCATACCACGTTTAAATATACTAAAAACTAAAAATTCAATTATTCGTTTTTTTTATCTTTTTACTACTAACTCTTTATAGAATATAATCTATACAGATAAATATCCCTTTTCAATAATAATATTATGCCAGAAAATGAAATGACTGACGATGAGTTGGAAGAGGAATTAGAAAGAGCAATCAAGGCAAACGAGCCTAAGCAAGATAATTGCGGTACAGCTATTCCAACTAATCGAGAAGTTGGGATTCAAAGAACTGAAGTAAAGTTGAAAAAAGAGTAAGAATATTTTTTTATTTATTTTCTATTTTTTAAAAATTCTTTTTAATTATCAATCTAAGATTGATAATTTAGTTATAGCTCCAATTTCATTAAATTCCGAAGGTTCCATTCTTAATTCTTTTCCGGTTATTTTATTCGCAATGGATGCTGCAAAAATAGCCCACGGACAAATAGCATTGGTTAATTCATTCTTAGTCATTACACTTCTAACTTGAGCTGTAGAACAGTTCACTGACTCTATTGTAAAAGACCTATCGGACTCCCATTTAATTTTTACTTTTTCAGCCATACCGATTTTTTCTGCCATCTTCATAAATTCTTTTAGAGCGTCGGGAAGACTTAATTTTTCAAGCTTGCTCATATTTAAGCCTGACATAGTCATCATTTTTTCTATAAACTCATAGGTTCTTGGTACAACATATTTAAACAAGGTAGGAGTTCCAAGTAGCTCCTTTGCAGATTTTTCATATCCAAAAGTCACCCCATGGAGTAAAAAAGCAATTTGATTGAAAGCAAAACGAGTTTTTTCTTTAATAGATGAGCCTCTCCGGTATAATACTAATAAGAACAATCCAGTACCTATTAGAAACGGAATTAATGCCGCCCATATAAAGGAAATGGGTACAATGAGGGTATTCAGACCAATAGAATTCCAATAAGGGAGCACCACGAAATAGAAATTATACAAACTTGTCCAATGAGATAAACTCCATCCTATTACACCTGCTGGTCCTATAAATCTACCATAAATATAGATTTGATCTTTTTTATATCGAGCAATAATAAATTTGAATGATACTAATAAAGTAGCTATAAATCCACCAATCCAAGTATGAGCCCAGACACCTGAGGGAAGAAATAAAAGAGGATCCTCTGCAACTATATGGGCATAGAGCATATACATACACTGTGCAAATAATATATAAAAAATAGAAATCTCGATCCACCCAAATCGTTTATGAAAGCGGACAAATGTCATATCTCCTTTCATAAGGTTTAAATCTTTGAGGTTGTATATACCAATAAAATCATTAGCTATTACGAAACTATAACCAATCAGAGTTTGGATTATCATTAATTCGATCCATAGTTCCATAAACATATATTGATCTCACATTAACCTAATTTTATTAATACTTTAGAAATAGAACAGTTATAATTAAAAAACTTATAATTATAAATTATATCAATTGGTTATATATATCGCTACATGCATTTTGAATCGAAGTATAATCATTGAAATCTTCTATGCTCCCAATGAGGGTAAGTACAAACTTATCGAAATTAATACAGATTGTTACTATTTTCTCTCCTCCAATCGCAGCATTCATTAAAGACTTATTATATATTTCTTCACTGGTTTTTTTCGTAGATGTTAAAAACGTGATAGTTTCAGGTATGTAATCTTTAAAATCAAAATGATTGTTAAAAATTTCCGAATGTAAAATCGTTCCCTCTAAATCGATTAGAAAGAATTCTTTGATTTTTTTATCCCATTTGATTTGCTTAAACCTCTCAATTAATTTCTTAGGTTTTTTAATATATTTTTCTGCGTCAAAGAAAAAGTCCAATGATAGAAAGTTCTTTTCAAGACTTTCTGATAAGTTATATTGCTTTACTAGCAGTACATTAACTCTTGGTTCTATTACCAAGATTTCATTTTGAACTGTGCTTAAAAGAATCCAATTTAAAGACTCTTTAAGATGATTTTGATATAATAAGCGTACAGAATTAAGGATAAATGGAATTAAATAGCTTATTTTGTCTTTATTGACATACTGTTTCGCATAAATAAAGAAGATATTTCCTTCTTTAGGTTCTAAGATGATTATTGATTTTAGGTATGACTTTTTATCGATTTCTTTGACACTTCTGTTTAGAGCATCTAAACCGAGAGATTTTAAAATTCTCTCCACACTTTCTGTAAAATTTCGATACTCAGTTATATCCCCATCAAATTCCTTATTAAGTAAGAATTCGAATTGAGATGTGAATTCATCCATAATCTTATGGATGAATGCATGTAATAGTTCAATAAATGACTCATCTTTAGTAGTAACTACAAAAGTTAGTTTTTGAAGGAACTTTTCTTCCTTCTCAAATATAACTGTTGTTTCTCGCATTTTTAAAGATTTAATGTCTTCTCCTCTTTCAAACGTGGCAAAACTGTTGATTGCTGTTAGAAAACCGCTAAGCAAATCATCTTTACCATCCACTGCATCGCCTTGTGGATGCCAGTTATACAATAAATTCCCTGCTTCGTTTATAATTAATAGATCATCTATCATTGAAGTGATGTATTTATTCTTAGTTTGAAGAGCTTAATATTTGATTAATAGTTTTTAAGAATATATAAAATATCTTTATATGCTTTTTATAAAATCCAAAAAAAAGTTTTATTAAGTTATTTCAATTGTAATTTAGTAGGTGATTTATATAAAACAACGAATTAAGGGACGAAAAAATTATCCTACGGATGAGGTTGATCCTAAGAATTTCCTAAGCGATGATGAAGTAAAAGATTTGATAAAAAATAAGGAAAGTTATAGATTTCAACAAGATGATTATTATAAGCTCTATAATTGTGTACATTGTGGGGAATGTGACACAGAAATCGAACGGATGGAATTAAAAGAAAAATTTCTAAATGATGGAAATACTTTTGAGGAATATGAATCAATGGTAGAATGCTTTGAAAAATATCGTTCACCCTATCCTACTAACGAAATGCGCATTAGAAAACCAGAAGGAATTCCTAAACAATCAGATACTCTTTTCTTTATGGGCTGTCTCTCGACTATTAGGATTCCAAGATATACTGAACATGCATTACAATATCTTTTAAAGGAAAATTACGATTTCACCATTCTTGAAAAGGAAATATGTTGTGGTTGGCATTTAATCTCTTCGGGCTTAACTGAGGAATTTAATGTTTGCAGAAAAGAAAATATTGAAATTTTTGAAAGATATAAAAAAATTATTTGCTTATGTCCTGCGTGCTACTTCTTGTTTAACGAATACTATAAGCCAAAGATCAAAACCAGCATTCAGGTTGACTATATTAGTGATTATTTAAAGCCTTCAAAAGCAAAAAAGAAAGGAACCGTTGCCATTCAACACTTATGTCAAATAAAGAACCGCGGAAACGAGGGAGTTGATAAATTTGTTGAAAATCTACTTGAAAAAAGTGGATTTAATATAAAAAAAGTCCCTCATTGGTGTTGTGGAGGAGGAACTGGATGGTTAAATCGAACGGATGTTATTGAGGCAATTGCGAGAAAAAGAATGGAAGATTTCGATAATGCGGGGAGTGACTACGTAACAACTTATTGTCCATCTTGTTGGTGGATTTTATATAGATTTGGTAAGAAATGCAAGATAAAACCAGAAATTCGTGATTTATTTGAACTACTTCTTTAAATCTTAACCTATGAGCGAAGATTATAAATGTCCCTGTCGAGAGATTGATCCTGAAAATTTTCTATCGAATGAAGAGATTCTTGAGTTATTACCAAAAAAAGATTTCAATTTTGAAGAACAAGACTATTATAAGATATTCAATTGCATTCACTGTAACGCATGTGGCACTTCTGAGGAACGATTTCTATTAAAAGAGAAATTCCTTAAGCATGGATTTAAGATCAAAGGTTTAAATGAAATTATATCGAATTTTGAGAAATTTAAAAGTCCTTTTATTCATAATAAAAGTCGAGTTAAATCCATTCAGGGCATCTCTCCAGAGAGTAATACTTTACTTTATTTAGGGTGTTTTACTAGTGTCAAGACGCCAAAATATGCCGAAAATATAATTAGATATTTATTAAAAGAAAAAATTGATTTTTGTCTCTTGGAGGAGGAAATTTGCTGTGGTTATCCTATCCTATGTATGGGTAAACTGAGTGTTTATAATAAATTTGTAAAAGAGAATCTTCAATTATTTAAATCTAAAGGATTTAAAAGAATCATAACCGTGTGCCCTAGTTGTTATATGGTATTTAAAAAACATTATAGGGAACATGGAATCGAAGTGAATTACTTTACAGATTATTTGAAACCTGCAGATTCTAAAATGAAAGGAAACCTTATCATCCAACACGCTTGTCCATTAAAAAATGGAGAAATTCCGGGGATAGTTGATGACCTCGAAGATCTATATCGTAAAAGTGGATACAACGTATTGGATGAGGTTCCGAGAGATTGCTGTGGATTTGGTGTCGGTCATCAATTACGAGTGGATATCTCAGAAGCTATTGCGATGAAAAGGATGAAAGATTTTACTGAGGAGGGAGGATATTTAAAAAACTTACAAGAAAATGAAAAAAATTTCATTACAAGCTATTGTCCAGATGCGTTCTGGGTCTTGAAAGCTTATGGTCGAAAACAAAAAATACCTTTCAAAGTTAAGGATATGTGTGATCTATTAATGTAAAGCCAAATTTGTAGTTTGAAAATCTGCTTTTTAAAATTAATTATGGAATAATCAAGGTTTTACCATTATTTTTATAATTTAAACGAATAAATATTTTAAAAGTTCATGGTCATATTGAAGATAGATTAATCAGATTTGGGTGTTATTATGCTATTTTCAGAAAATGAATTGAATAATGTTAAAAGAGAAATGAACAAGTTAAAAAATAAGGTAGTTCTTAAATTATTCACTGATTTCAAAACCCAAGAAGATGGTTCAAAGTCACGAATGTGTATGTCTTGTGAGGGTACATATGAATTATTAAAAACTTTGGAGGATTTGTCAAATGGGAAACTATTTATCGAGGAATTATCAATAGAAGAAAACAATGATAAGGCAAAAAAATATGGTGTTAAGAGGATCCCTGCCATTCTTTTTGTGGATGATAAAGGACAAGAGATAATTCGATACTCTGCCCATCCCACAGGGTCGGAACTAGTACCCTTTTTAAATAGCATACAATATTTTTCTGGAGTAAGACCCTTTTATGCTGATCAGATACTTACACACTTGAAAAAGATTGATAAATCAAATATGAAAATATTTATTACCCCTACGTGTCCCTATTGTCCAGCAACAGTCCCTGTTCTAACATTATTTGCAATAGTTTCAAAGGGAAAGATCTCAGCTGAAGTTATTGATGTTAATTTGAATCCAGATTTAGCTACAAAGTACCAAGTTCAAGGTGTCCCTCATACTATTATAAATGAGAAGGATCATATTTATGGGATGTTCTCTCCGCAGGATTTATTAGATAAGCTCACGAAAGGAGAGAGAGATTTTGGGGGAATGTATGCTTAACTTTTCGAGGTGATTTGAAAAATGTCTGAGGATGATGTGCATCGAGAAATAATTCAAAAAGAAATGGCAAAGTTAACCAAACCTGTAAAGTTAAAAGTTTTTACTTCTCAAAGTGCAAAGCCAGATGGGACAAAAATACGTGCCTGTATGGATTGTGGACAATTTATGTCATTACTGAGAATCTATGAAGAGAATTCTAATGGTTTGTTGACTATAGAAGAACTTTCCATTGATGAGAATCCTGAATTTGCTAAAACATATGATATACAGAGAGTACCGACCATATTATTTATTGATAATAAGGGGAATGAACTTATTCGGTATTTAGCAGCTCCTCAGGGAGGAGAGATTCAACCCTTTATTCAGGCTCTTTTTACATTCGCAGGAGCTCCCAATTATTATGAAGCAGCCATAAAACAGAATATAAATAGGATTGCACCAGCCACTATTAAAGTAATGATTACAAATTCTTGTCCATACTGTCCTCAAGTGGTATCTATCAGTAATCAATTTGCTCTTGCGGCGGGGGGAAAAATACGGACGATAATAATTGATATTTTGGCTAATCCAGATATTGGTCAATATTATGACGCTTCTGGAGTCCCATACACCATCATAAATGATAAAAAGACTTTGGCCGGTATGGTTGGTCCAAATGAGATAATAAGAGAACTTATTGGGAGCAATATCCATGTGCAATATTAATTTGTAAATCTTCTTAAGTGAAGGTGAGATCAGTGCCCGTTTCTTATATTATTGAAAAAATGATTAAGCAAGAATTGTTGAAACTCAAACAACTTGTATCAATAAAGGTGTTTATTGATGATAGGAATGAATTAGAGGCTAAGAAAACCTTATCAATTCTTAAACTTTATGAAGAAAATTCTAATAAAAAGTTAAATCTAGATATAATAAATTCAAGTAAAAGCAATAATATTATAGAAGAATATCAAATTGAGAGATTTCCAACTATTTTACTTACTGATGCTGAAGGAAATGAATGTATTCGATACTTAGCAGCACCCCAAGGAAGTGAAATTAAACCATTTATTCAATCACTTCAAGTTTTATCTGGTAGAAAAAATTATTTCGAAGCGAAACTTAAAAAAAATTTGAATAATATCAAAGTTTCAACTATCAATGTGATGGTAACAAAGTCGTGTGCTTATTGTCCTGAATTGGTCAATATGGTGTCCCAGTTTGCATTGGGATCATTCGGTAAAATTAAAGCAAAAATTATTGATATTTTAGAAAATCCTGATATAGGTAAGCGATATGATATTGAGACAGTTCCTTATATTGTAATCAATAATGGAAAGCCAATAGTAGGATTAACTAGTCCAAATGAATTATTGGAAAGATTATTAAAGGTTTAAAATAAGATTGAGATGAAAATATGTTTAATATTGATATGGAAAGTATTGATTTAGATAAGATATATGATCTAATAGTCTTAGGAGGAGGACCAACAGCAATTGGATGTGCAATATATGCTAAGCGTTTTGCTCTGGATGTATTGATTGTTGGAAAAACTTTTGGGGGGTTAATCGCTACAACCCATATAGTTGAAAATTATCCTGCTATATCTTCGATTAGTGGGCAAGGTTTAATGGATATGTTTAAAGAACACATGGATTCCTTAGAAATTCCATATATTACAGATGAGATAAAAAGCATTGAAAAAGTTAACGAGCACTTTGAATTGCGCTCATTTTTTCAAAATTTCAAAGCTTACTCGGTATGCATAGCAACAGGATCATTAAGAAGAAAGTTAGGTATTCCAGGGGAGGAAGAATTTGCTGGGAAAGGAGTGTCCTATTGTGCAACCTGTGATGGTCCATTTTATAAGGATAAAGTAGTTTGTGTTATTGGAGGTAGTGACTCTGCTGCAAAAGAAGCTTTGTTTTTAGCCCAAAACACAAAAAAGGTTTATATCATATATCGAGGAGAGGATTTACGAGCTGAACCGATAAACAAGAAGCGAGTTCTCGAAAGTGATAATATAGAGATTATTTACGAAACAAATATAGTTAAAATTATTGGAGAAGGGAAAGTTAAATCGGTTGTTTTCGATAATGGAAAAGAATTAAATGTTGATGGCGTTTTTATTGAAATCGGCTCAATTCCGAACTCAGATATCGCAAAACGCATCGGGGTTGATACTAACGATCATAATGAAATTAAAATTAATCGTAAATCTGAAACGAATATTCCGGGTATATTTGCTGCGGGAGATGTAGCTGACGCTCCCTTCAAGCAAGCGATTACAGGCGTAGCAGAAGGTGTAATTGCAGCATATTCTGCTTTTGATTATGTAAAAGAAATGAGTATTGAATATTAATTTTTTTTTCAATTACTTATTTACAATTTTCAATAAAAAAAAGGGAAGTTTTTATTGGATTGGTACATCTATAGCCCCCTCCATATGATCCTTGAAAGGTACATCAACTTTTAATATTCCATTTTTATAGATTGCTTTTGATTTCTCTGCATTTACCGGACAACATATAGCATATGAACCTACATACACTGTATTGTCAGTTTCACCTTTTATAAAGAACGAATCTTCATGCATCTTTAAAATTATTGTGTCTTTTTCTACTCCCGGCATTGTTATTTCAATATGATAATTATCATGCTCATCATCAGCCCATGCACAGATTTCTGGAGAGACTATATACTTTTCTTTACCTTCAGACATTGCATTTCACCTTTTTCAATTTATAGATTTTATATTTATTACTAGCACTAAAAGAAGTGTTTTAAAAATTTGCTTAATGATTTGTAAGAATTCTTAGGTAGTTCTTGTTTGAGAAGAAATTAAAGTCAAATTTTTCTTTTATTATATAAATTTTGGAATTACGGTTATTAAAATTCACTTAATGGCAGTTTTCCTTTATAATAAATCGTCTGACCATCAAAACAGAGTTGAATAGCATAAATTTTCACACCTTTCTTTTTCGCTTCTTTTAATTTTTTTGAAAAATCTCTATCGGTATCCCAATTAGGTTTGAACGAATTAGCTTTTCGAAATACTAAAAACATGATAATTCCCTTATGATCAATTATTTCTTGTACATGGCGCGTTCCCCTTTTTGTTGGAGCATCGGGAAAAAGGGCAATACCGTTCTTAACTAAAGTCACCCCTTTTACTTCTAAAGGAACACCATCCAACACAAAATCTATTCTACTATTTCCTATGTTTACCTCTTTTTCAAAATTATTTATTCCTTTAAAATCCTCAAGGTGTCTGAATAGCTCTAATGCAATTTTTGAATGAAGTGCAGTATCAATGATAATCCATTCATTTTCATGATTTACTGCTTTAATATAATATTCCAATTTACCTCTTGAATCAGTAAACAAAACAGGAGAATTTGGTAATAATAATTCTGTTAACCGGCCTGGATCGTGTATATGTGCCGAATGAATACTATTTTTATATCTAATCTCGCTAAAAAATCTATTTGGGCGATTTAAAAACGTACCTACTTTAAGATTCGTAAGAGACATAAGAGGAATTTTAGAGTTATTGTTGATCATGATTCTTTTAAGAGGGTTATTTCTAACTAGAATTATCCAAATAGAGATTAAAAAGAAATCTTTATATTATATAATCTATACACATAAAAACCATTCAATTTTTTATAATTTTGATTAATGCGATGAATAAACAACATCATATTGAAAGTTATAAATTTCATCATATTGATACTGATAAATGTAAAAAATGTACGCATTTTTTTTGTGAGGACGCTTGCTTTAGAGGAATTTATGAAGTTATTAACAAGGATAATGAACCTAAATGCTCAATTGTGCAGAAGCTCGAAGATAGATGTGTAAAATGCCATATCTGTACAACAGCATGTAAGTTTAAAGCTATTATTATTGATTAAGATTCAATCCCTAAGCAAATTATCTTTTTAAGATTTAGATAGCGTATTACATTTTTTATTATTTACAAAACTTATAAAATATAAATTTCACAATTAATTAGGAATAATTAGGATAAATAAATAATTCAACAGTAAAGATGTTATTATGATCTCTCAAAAATTAAAACTTGATGATATTGATCGGAAAATTATAAGCTTAGTCCAAGAGGATCCCAATCTAACACATACTCAAATCGCAGAAAAAATAGAAAGAAGTCAACCGACAGTCGGTATGCGAATTAAAAAATTAGAAAAAGAAGGAATTCTTCAATTTCAGCCGGGCATCAATTTTAAAAAGGTCGATCTATTTCTGGCCACGGTGGAATTACAAACGAAATATCCCGATGAAATTATCGATATGGCAAAATATTGTCCATTTATGTTAAATGCATTCCGCTTAAGTGGTGATCATAACATTAGTATCCTTCTTGCCAGTTCAAAACTCGAAAAATTAGATAATATAGTCAATTATCACTTTAGAAACAATCCAAGTGTTCAATCAGTTACAATGGAAATAGTAACTCAAATTGCTAAAGATTTTATTCTTCCGATTGATTTTGATTCTGAAGAGCATAATCCTTCATTAGAAGAAGGATGCGGAGAAAACTGCAAATATAAGTTGAACGTACTACAAGAAAAAGTAGAGCACTCTCATTTCATGTAATCGCCCTATACAAAAAAATATTGAGGACTATTCTTCCTCTTCTATTTTATCAAATTGATATTTTGGAAGATTAACATTAAGAGTGCAATCGGGTCCACAATTAGTTGAATGAAGATCAAATTTTTCTATTTCAAAATCAATTGGAACGACAAAATCATGTATAGAATCAATAATAATATTGGTTTTAACATTCGTGACATTAGGATCTTTTCTAAAGCAAACATCTACTAATTTTTCAATGGTTTGTAGGTCCGAAGCGGCTATAAAACATAATAAATTAAATTCTCCTGATATCTTAAATGCGTGATTAACAAAAGCACATTTTTCAAGTTTATTTACAATGCTATCAACATCTTTCGTAGAAATAAAAACGATAGCCGTTTTGATATCAACTTTTTTAATATTAAATCCTACTTGCTTAGTTAATAAATTTTTCCGCTCCAATTTGATGATTCGGGCCCCCACTGCGGGTTGAGACTTCTCAATTTCAGCAGCTATCTGACTATGAGTAATATCGGGATCTCGTTCTATCATCTCGATTATTTTATAATCATCATCATCTATTCCTAAAATTTCTTTAAATGTTTTCTTTATCATATCTTAGTACCTAGAGACGCTATTTTAATATAAATTTTGTTTCTATGAATTTAAAATTTAGTTAGGTTTGATATTAACAATTATGATTAGTTATGATTAAGTTCTTTTATTTTATAAAT
>Ga0180433_10004791_pt1 | contig 18760 bp, 11 predicted proteins | sample SS_ome_8_FD_132980 | JGI IMG/M metagenome (GOLD analysis project Ga0180433, IMG submission 132980) | Hypersaline lake sediment archaeal communities from the Salton Sea, California, USA - SS_1_D_1 metaG | ecosystem: Environmental > Aquatic > Non-marine Saline and Alkaline > Hypersaline >... | reverse complement strand
CGGTAATCAGATTGTTATTGAAGACTGGTACAATTCCATGCGGGATTCATTGACGGACGGGCTTTATGAATGGCCGCCGAATGGATCCAGGTTTGACATCGTTGGATTTGTTCGTGACTTAACCTCGGGAACTGGCTTTGCTGTTGCACCGCGTTCCTCCGGTGACGTACACCTTCAGGCACTTGCTCCGTTGGTTGAAGACATTACGTGGGATCCCGTGGTTCCGGGTAGTACGGATGAAGTTACGGTATCGGCTCAAATCTACGATATCGACGGAACCATCGAATCCCAGGCGCTCTTTTACAGTGTGGATGGCGGCGCTTTTATCGAGGCAAATCTGACCCTGCTTGAGGATACGACCTATGCAGCCACGATACCCGCTCAGCCCCATGAATCCATTGTCAGATTCTACATGACCGTCATGGACAACGGCGGCAATGAGATCGTGATGCCTGATACAACCCTGAGCTACATGATGTACCATGTTCTCGATGAAGGGTTTGGTATCTATCACGTACAGTGGACGCCTTTTGGTGACGGTGGATATGAGAGTAATTCCATATACGACGGCAATACGGTAACTGTATCGGGAATCGTGATGCATGATACTCTGCCTTTCGCCGGTTCGTACTACCATATACAGGATTCGGACGAGCCATGGCATGGCATTCTGGTATGGGACAGCTACACTCTTCCCGAGCCGGGCGACGAAGTTACGGTTACTGGTGAGGTTGACGAGTGGTTCAGCCTGACACGAATTATTCCCGAGAATCCTCAGACGGATGTCCAGGTCGTATCCACGGGCAATCAGGTATTCGATCCCGTGATCGTACCCACGGGCGATATCGCCACGGCTGGGGAACTCATGGCGGAATCCTACGAAGCCATGTTCGTACGTGTGGAAAATGTAGAGGTTTCCACTCCGTTTCCGGATGCTCCGGGCAACTATGGTGAATTCGCCGTTGATGACGGAAGCGGCGAGGTACGCGTTGATGACGTTTCAGTTGTCTTTGACGGGAATCTCGATTCCACGTATACGGAAGGCATGCAGCTTGATTTCCTTCAGGGGTTTCTCTGGTATACGTTTAGCGATTTCAAGATCCAGCCGCGTACGTATGATGATGTTCAGCAGGGAGTCGGCGCGGATCCGGGTGGCATACAGCCCGTTACCTTGACGTTACTTCCTCCTCGACCGAACCCGAGTGGTGACGAATTCGTAGTTTCATATATGATTCCCATACCGGGTACCATGGACCTTTCCATCTACGATCTCGCCGGACGTCGTATCCGGAATCTCGTATCAGGAGAGACGGCGGCGGGACAGTATAGTCTTTCATGGAACATTCGAGATGACCAGGGTCATCAGGTTCCCATGGGAACGTATATTTGTCGTCTGAAAGCGGGATCAACAACACGGAATGAGCGGCTGGTGGTCATCCGCTGATGAACTTTTTCAGCAGAGGGGTGCGGCGTTCCGCACCCCTCATGGTATGTGCGATTTCGCTCTGTGTCTCCGTTGCATGCGACAGTGAACGGGGCGGATCGCTTTTTTCCAATACACCACCGGAAACGTACCTTTCACTCTATCCTGACTCCGGGATACCGGATACATCATTAGCTCCGACTACCAGTCAGCAGAGGCTCCACTGGTGGGGAGATGATCCTGACGGATATCTCACCGGTTTCATCTTCTCCTGGTCACAGGATGTTCCTGATCCGGAGACATGGACGTATACCACGGCGTACGAGAGCACATTCGCGCTGGCGATTGCGGGTAGCGAGACCACGTACACGTTCCGTATCAGCGCCGTTGACGATGCAGGAGACGCGGATCCGACTCCCGCCGTGCAGCATTTTCCCGTAGAGAACTCCGCCCCTGAGGTATCGTTCATACTCGGCTCCGATGTTCCCGAAACCACGTTTACTGTTGCGACGATTTTCTGGACAGGAACCGATTTTGACGGTGATGATACCATCGAGCGATACTACTGGACGCTGGATGATACTACCCGATCTATTGATGATTGGCATACGCTCCCGTCGGATGCCGATATGATAACTCTGGATGCGGATAGCGGTCTCGTGGAAGGTGATCATGTGTTCTATCTCATGGCAGAGGACATAGCGGGCGCACGTTCATCCATTGCGCGAATGCCTACGGATTCTCTCGATGTCTGGCATGTCAGGGAACCTATGGGCGACATTCTCCTTGTGGATGATTACGCGGTTGTGGACGCAGCGCCTGAGTTTTACTCATCCGTGCTATCTCCTTTAGGTGAGTACAGCCTATGGGATATTCGTTCCGATCGCAATGGTGACGGGAATCCGGATCTTTTACCCTTTTCCACCGTTACGCTGACCGAAACGCTCAAGCTGTTTTCCACGGTGGTCTGGTATGGGGATCAGGGAAGCGATCTCACGGATATTTCCATTGCCATCTCCGAATTCGTTGATGAGGGAGGAAGAGCGGTATTGAGCTTCACGCTTCCCGAGACGTTCAACAATATCGGCGATCCCCTGGATTTCGTGGGTGTTGACAGTGTGACGTCGTCCATATCCATCATTCTTAACGGTACGAAAATCCTCCCCATGGATCCTGATTCCCTGGATCTTCCCCAGCTCGATCCATTACCTGAACTCACGGTAGAAAGTTCGAGCGGCGCGCTTTTCTTCGTCTGGGGGATGGAGCCGCTTCCCAGTGCCCGCATACTATACAGGTTGGACGAGGGCGATTTCTGGGAAGGCAGACCGGTGATAGGTGTATGGCACAGTTCAAACAGAATAGCGTTCTTCGAGTTTCCGCTTCATCAGGTGAACCAGGATGGCAATGCGTCAGAGTTGCTTTCCCTGGTTCTCGACGCATTGGGGTAATCTCATGCATAGAAGCATACTAATAACTTTTGTACTCATTTCTCTCGTGTCCGGCATGGCCCTGGCGGAAATGGGCACGATCCGCGGCCGGATTTCAGACGCGAACACCGGTGATCCCCTGGCGGGTGTCAATGTTCTGGTGAAGGGTACGTATCTGGGAGCGGTCAGTGATCTTGACGGCTCGTTTGTTATCAGTGACATGAGTCCCGGATCATACGCTCTGGAAATCACCATGATTGGATACAAAGTCCATCAAATCACCGCGGTCCACGTCAATGACGGGGAATCCACGGAGGTGGAAGCAAATCTGGAACCAACGGTATTGGCCCTTGGTCAGGAGATAGTCATTGTCGGTGAAAAGCCGCTCTTCGATATAGAGGAGACCGCGAGTCGCCGTGCCATAACCTCGGCTGATATAGAAGGCGCCATGGTCCAGAATGCGGAGGATATCGTTGCCGCCCAGGCAGGCGTTGTCATGCAGGACGACGAGATTCATATCCGAGGTGGGCGTTCGTATGAGACGGCGTACCTGCTTGATGGTCTGAGTGTCCAGGATCCGCTTTCCGGAACCGGCTTTGGTCTCCGCGTGGCCAGTGGAGCCATTGACGAAATGGAAATCTTGACCGGCGGGTTCAATGCCGAGTACGGCCAGGCAATGAGCGGCGTAGTGAATATCTCAACCAAAGAGGGTTCGAAACGATACCGCGGTACCTTCGGATATACCCTTGATCATCTCGGTTTCAACGATGACTGGCGTTCGTCGTTTAATACAGATATCGTGGAGATGAGTATAGAGGGTGCCGAACCCCTCACCGGTATCATTCTTCCCGCCATAGGTATCAGACCTCCGGGAAGTATCAGCCTGTTCCTCTCGGGGTATATGTTCATTACGGACTCGTATGCGGGGTATACCGCCGACCAGCTCAGCTCGAGCATTTTCTATGAAGATTCGTTTGCGCCCAGACAGGCAAATGACTGGTCCGGGCTTGTGAAGGCAACCTGGAAGCTTTCGGATGTACACAAGCTGGGATACAGCTATCATCACTCCATTCGGATTAATCAGAATACACAGTCGCTTCAGACGAATCTCGAATATGTTCCGCCCGGTCCCGGGTATCCGTATGAGTTCCAGTACAACCTGGACAATTTCAACACCTTTACCCATGACAACCGGCTTCATGCCTTGTCGTGGACGCATACACTCAGTAATAGAACCTTTTACAAGATCGCGTTAAGCCGGTTTTTCACTAATCTGCGCTCCGATATCGCGGGTCTGGACTGGACCGACTATAACGAACCACAGGATATCGTCACCTTGCCGCTGGAGTACTATCAGACGCGTGATTCAACGGAGATTCTTGTCATACCCGGTGACGGGTTCTACGATTACGGGAATGGATATATCTGGCATGATCATCACGTTGAGGAGTATACAGCGAAACTTTCGTTGACCCACAATCGTGAATCAGGACATAAAATAAAGGCGGGACTCGAAGCCACCGCCCAGGAAATGCAGCTTGTTGATATCTACGCGCCGTGGTATGGTGAATTAGGTCTCAATAACGATATCTATAAGGTACATCCCAGTTTCGGAGCGGCGTATATCCAGGACAACATCACCTTTTCAGGTATGATTGCCAATGTCGGGCTGCGGTTTGACTGGTGGTTTCCCGGGAAGTATGTGGAAGATGCGGTTGACGACAGTAATGTAGTTACTATTCCCGATGAAACGCGACAGAAGTTTTACGACGACACGTATAACTTTTTCGGAAGGCGTTGGAAAGGACGTATATCGCCACGGATCGGTATCAGCCATCCCATAAGCGACAACCAGATGCTTTTCTTCTCATACGGGCATTTCAACAAACGCCCGAAACCGCAGTTCATCTACGCCAAACTTGAAGCCAACAACTCGAAGAGTACATTTCAGAAGTTCGGGAATCCGAATCTCGATCTGGAAACAACAGTGGCATACGAGTTGGGAATCCGGCAGAAGTTTACGGAAAACGACGTCCTGAGTCTTACCGCGTATTACAAGGACATATTCGACTATGTAACCACCATATCCGTCAAGGGAGAAGGTCGTCTTTCCGGAAAGAGCTTCATTACGTATCTGAACCTCGATTACGCCCGGGTTCGTGGTCTCGAGGTGGAGTATAAAAAACGTGCGGGGCAATATCTCACCGGTCGCGTATCAGGGACGTATTCACTCGCGACAGGTAAGAGCAGCTCCAGCGACGACGCATACCTCGTCGCGCGCGGAGAACTTGATGAGAAACCCATCGGTGAAACATACCTCGTATGGGATCGACCATGGCAACTCTCCGCGGATATCAATCTCGATATCCCGAAGGATGCGGCGCCGGAGCTATTTGGTGTAACTCTTCCTGATGACTGGAGTTTGTCCACGTATCTATTCTTCCAATCGGGTAAGCGGTATACACCGTACATTTCCACAGGTGATTCTCTAGCGGATGGTCGTCCGGAGTACTATCGCGACCGAGAGAATCCATACAGCAAGATCGGTCAGTACTGGCACTGGGTTGATCTCAAATTTGTGAAATACTTTGATTTCGCAGGACTTAAGCAATCAATCTCAATGGAATTCATGAATCTGTTCGATCGCCGGAATGCCGCCATCATCAATCCGGTGACGGGCCGGGCCTATGAGCTGGGAGATCCGACTCCGACATCCTGGAATGATCCGCTCTATCCGGATCGTCAGGCGCCGGTGGATCCGTATCCATTCAATCCTGCCCGGTATTTAAGCCCACGAACCATAAGGATCGGGTTCAATGTCTCGTTCTAACCATCATATAGGTATTACAATAGGGTTGATTGTCGTTCTGTGTGCAGGTTCCGCGCACGCGGATCTCATACCCATTCTCGGTGGTCAGCGTGTGGGCATCAGCGGGCTTCAGTTCCTGAAAGTCGGCGTCGGTGCTCGAGCCGCCGCTATGGGAGGGGCATTCGCCGCGGTTGCGGATGAAGCGTCAGCCCTTTACTGGAATCCGGCGGGGGTGACGCAGTCAATGGGTCCGCAGGTCTTCGTATCCTACACGGATTGGCCCGTGGAACTCACCCATCGTTTCGCTGGCATAGTGTATCCCATGGGAATCAATACCATCGGGATATCCTTTACACAGCTGACCTGCCCGGATACACCGGTAACCACGGAACTCATGCCGGATGGAACGGGAGAAACGTGGCGATATGGTGATATCGCGGCTGCGCTGACGTTTGCCCGGGCCATGACCGACAAATTCTCCTTCGGATTGACCGTTCGATATGTGGAAGAAACTCTGGATCTTCTCAGTATGAGAACGGTGACCGTTGATCTGGGAACCTATTATCGGACCGGATGGGGCTCCAGTCGATTCGCCGTGGTACTTTCCAATTTCGGATGGGATGCGTCACCTTCCGGTGAGTATGAAGGGGGCGATGGATTGACTATAGATTCATTCGAGTCGTTCTCTCCGCCTACTGAGTTCCGGCTTGCATTTGCCAATGAATTTGTGAATCGACCGGGCCAACGTTTGACCGGTGTACTTCAATTGAATCATCCGAATGACAATGCTGAAAACCTCGGACTGGGATTAGAATATGCCTGGAATGAGCGTGTTTTTCTCCGCGGTGGTACGAAATTGAACTCCGATGCGGAGTCATATGCCGTCGGCGGGGGAGCGATACTTCCCCTCGGCGGAGGGCGAGCGCACGTTGACTATGCATATTCCGCAATGGGATTTTTAGGATCCGCCCACCGGATATCCATGGGGATTGATTTCTGATGAGATGGACAAACATCATAATCGTTTTTTCCGTGATTTCGTTTCTGTTTGCAGCATGTGGAGATAAGTTCAATGCACCGGAACCGGATATCGATTCCGGTGGAACGACCTCAGTTGATGACACTACGTATATACAGCTGAGACCTGAATGGAACCGTGATGGGGGATATGGCTTCAGCAATCCCCAGGACATCCTGGTTGGACGCGAAACATTGGTCTATATCGCTGATACGGGGAACAACCGGATAGCCATGCTCGATCTGGCAGGTAATGTTCTCGGCTATTCGGCGAGGGTGGATTCACCTGTTGCCATTGCCCAGGATCCCCAACTCAGATTACTGATCGTAACCGGTAGCAACTACCTGTTTCGAATAGATCTCTACGAGTATGGTCATAATATAGCTGCTGCGTCCATTGATACGATTCATCATGCAGTCGACAGACCCGGATGGCATTTCAATGGTGTGGATGCATTCACCATAAGCGAGTATGATTATTATCTGGTTACGTGTTCCGGAAGCAGCAGAAACGACAATCAGATTCTCGTTTTTATCGAAGACGGTTCACTGCAGGGACCGCTACCATTGACTCCGGGCGGAACCGGGCTGTTCGCCGCGGCGGATCCTGCGGGCATAACCGCTCTGCGTGACGGATCGGTTGATTTTATCTACAGCCAGCGTGGCGACAACTTTTATAAGGTACAGGTCATCACGAGTGATGCATTCGGATGGAAACCAAAACTGGATCCAACCAGTGGCGGCGATCTCTTTACGGTCGGCAAGTTTTCCTCCCCGGAAAATATCGCTCTGGATGGAGATGGTTTTATATTCGTGGTTGATTCAGAAGAACACCGCGTATTCAAATTCGCGGGAACCGGGAAGGAATATGAATCCTTCGGAGAAGAAGGTTCCGGTGAAGTCCAGTTCAAGAATCCTCACGGTGTGGCCGAGTTCGACGGAACAGTATTCGTAGCCGATACGGGCAATGACCGAATCGTACGATTCCGATTGTCCACGGATACGAAGTAGCGGAAGGAGAAATGGATAACGAGAAAATAGTCATTGCCCTCGGCGGGAACGCCATTGTGCCCGAGGGGCATAAGGGAGCAATCGCCGAGGAGTTCGAGATAACTCGGAGGAGTATGCTCGGAGTCGCGCGTCTCATTCAACGAGGCTACCGGGTTATACTTACGCACGGTAACGGTCCGATCGTCGGGAATATACTTCTGCGAAACGAGCTGGCACGAGAGGTTGTTCCACCCATGCCGCTGGGAATCTGTGACGCGGATTCCGCGGGAGAGATCGGGTATATGATCCAGCAGTGTCTTCACAACATGCTGCAGAAACTGGGATTGCGGCGGGAGATCGTCACCGTGATCACGCAGGTACTCGTTTCGCGGTCGGATCCTTCATTTCTCAATCCCACAAAGCCGATTGGTCCCTTTTATACAGCGCAGGAAGCTGAGATCCGCATACGGGAAGAACAGTGGGATATGGTGGAGGATGCGGGAAGGGGATATAGGAGGGTCGTGCCATCTCCGAAGCCCATTGATATAGTAGAAGCAAGGACGATTTCCGTACTCGTCGAGAAGAATATAATTCCCGTCGCCGTGGGAGGAGGAGGAAATCCCGTCTTTGAACTCCCGGGTGGATGGCTTGAAGGTGTTGAGGCGGTTATTGACAAGGATCGAGCCAGTGCCGTGCTTGCATCACGAATAGAGGCGGATCGGTTGATCATTCTTACCGGAGTACCGTTGGTCTACCTGTCATATGGTACACCGGAACAAGAACCGTTGCCTCGTTTGACTGCGAGCGAAGCCCGACTTCTTCTCCAGAAAGGTGAATTTCCTCCGGGCAGTATGGGGCCGAAGATCGAGGCGGGTATCCAGTTTCTGGAATCAGGCGGGAAAGAGGTCATCATTACTTCCGTTGATCTCGTAGATCGTGCGCTTCAGTCTGAAGTGGGTACTCATATCGTTAGAGACGATGAATTATAATCAATAAAGGAGTACAGGTGCAGCAGGATATTGATCGCGTATTAATAACCGCCAAGGAGATATCGGAGACTGTGACACGGCTGGGTACTGAAATATCCCGGGATTACGCAGGTAGATCGCCGCATCTTGTGGGAATTCTCAGAGGTGCGGTGGTTTTTCTTTCTGATCTTGCCAGAGCGATTCCACTACCGCTGACAATGGATTTCATGGGTATATCGAGTTACGGAGCGTCGAGAAGTTCCAGCGGTATCGTTAAAATTACACAGGATCTTGCGGAGAATATACAGGGACACGACGTGATTATCGTAGAGGATATCGTTGATACCGGGTTGACGATGAACTATCTCAAGGAGCTCCTTGAAGTACGGGATCCGAATTCCCTTGCCACGTGTACTCTGCTGAATAAACCTTCCCGACGGAAAGTACCGGTTACAATTGAGTATGTGGGGATCGAAATCCCCGACGAGTTTGTGGTGGGATACGGCCTGGATTTTGGTGAACAGTATCGAAATCTTCGGGAAATCTGCGTATTAAAAAAAGAAATATACGGAGATGCATAACATGTTCTATCCACCCACGGGATACGGCTGGATTGAGGTGATCTGCGGGAGCATGTTCAGCGGAAAGAGCGAGGAACTCATTCGACGGCTCCGGCGCGCCATTATCGCGAAACAACGGGTCATCGCATTCAAGCCCGCAATTGACGACCGATATTCAGAGGACAAGATAGTCTCACACGATAAACGAACAATTCCCAGCGTCTGTATAACCACGCCCGATCAGATTCTTCCGGAGGTCAATAGGGATATACAGGTCGTCGGTGTAGACGAGGGGCAGTTTTTTGATCTGTCACTGGTGGAAGTATGCGAAGAATTAGCCGATCGTGGTATCCGTGTAATTGTAGCTGGATTGGATCAGGATTATCTCGGACGTCCGTTCGAGCCTATTCCACAACTTCTGGCGATTGCCGAATCCATCACGAAAACCATGGCGGTATGCGTGCGATGCGGTGCCCCGGCAAATCGATCGCAGCGGATCGTAACAAGCCGTGAGCGTGTTCTTGTCGGCTCCGAAGCCGCATATGAACCGCGGTGCAGGAAGTGTTTTCGTCCATGGAAGCCCACTGAGGAGGATATGAAATGAAATCTATGGTGATGGTACCATTGGTGGTAGGTCTTTGCGTGATTTCGTGCGGGCACAGTGTCGGCAAGATTGACGGGCTCATGGAAGAAGGGAAGTACGACGAAGCACTTCTAATCAGTGATGAATGCCTTCAGGAAAAGCCCAATGATACAATGTGTCTATCCTATAGGGCACAGGTTCTTGAGCGTCTCGGAAAAACCGGAGATGCGGCGATGACCTGGTTGAAGATAGTAGAGATACAACCGACCGATGCTCAGGCGACCGATCGGCTTTTAGCAATTGTCAGGGAACAACCGAATCCCAGTCTCGGGCTGTCTCTGTATGAAAAAGGTATCGGAAGGGAACGAATAGGGGAAGATTATATCAAACAGTGGGAACGCTCACTGACTATGGCTGATTCTCTTTCAAAAGAAGCGGATCATTACCTACGGCATGCCATGGCGGAAGATGCAGCCAAGCTTCTGCGATACATCGTGAAACGCGACGGCGGAAAGATCAGCCATAGGGAGAAGCTGATGGATGCGCTCATCACGAGCGCTTCCCGGGGTGGTGGTCTGGCGGCGCGAACAGATCCTCTGAATGAAGCAATAGCCATTGGGACCAGTAAGTTCATGACAACCGATGAACTCGAGAAACTAACGCCTAAAGTTGAGACGGCACGAAAGAATCTAGCGGCCGAAACCGAGGCATATGAATATGCCATCGCATATCAGCCATATCCCAACGCCAAGTTCAGGGCGGAGCCGGATACGTCCCGATATTATCCCACATTGTATATGGTGTGCGGCGAGGGAAGTACGGCCGAAATAAGGGTGTCGTTCAAACCGGACGAAGGACAATACGTGGTTTCAGGAAAAAGTCTGGAGGTCAGAAGCGGTCCTACGGACAATTCACCGATTATCACAACATTGAGTGGTCGTGCGGGAGCGCACATCATACAACGGAAGGACGATTATTATTATGTCCGAATCGGTGATATCGGTGGTTGGGTTCGCAGAGATTACGTTGTGGAGAAACGCTTATTCGAATTCGAACTGGATCCGCGGGGTTCAATGGAACTTTCGTGTCTCCCTTCAACTCCCGGTGTAAATATAGAGGTAAACCAATCTTTTTATTTCAGGGGTGAAGTAAGGATCCTCCCGTACGTTCACTATCGCTGGACCATGTGACAGATAGAGGCACTATTCTAATGTTAGAATAGTGCCCTTTACAGGATTCAGACGGTATCAGTGTTTCTGTTTTTGAGGTGTTGGAGCTTGGCTCTCTACCGGGCGGCCTGCTTGAGACGGGAGTTCGGTCGTTACCTGGTAGTAGGCCTGGTCGAAGAACGCAACCGCGTTCACATCGGTAAAAGTCGTGTCAGCGACGACGGAAACAGGTACCCACGGTCCAGACGGCGTTTCACTCCGGTATACATGGTATTGCAGCGCATCCGGAACCGGAGACCAGGTGAGTTCCAATGAACTGCCGGAGGCTGTGAGGTTTACGGTAACGATGGGACTGCTCGTGATTTCCAGCTCTACGGGAAGGAATAAAAGACTCTGGTCGGGATCGTTTGAGCGTACTATCAGGTAACTATCGTAAATCCCTTCGCCGAGACTCGATGCATCCAATGAGAGAGTGATGATTGAATCCGCGCCGGATTCAACAGTACCCGTCAATGCATTGCAGCTGATCCAACTCGCTTGTGATGAAACAGTGAATTCAAGCGATGCGCTTCCAAGGTTACCTATGCTCACGGAAGCAGTTGTGGATGCTTCCAGATTCAAAACTGTCTCCAGGGATGGAGGATCAATGGTCAGAACCGGTAGCGGCGATAAATCATATGTGGTTTCAGTATAGGAAAAGTATGCGTCCTGAGTTTCCATTGATGAACGAAGCTGGATATAATAGAAATCATTGGGACTATTCACGGGGAGTGGAAATGAAAGTGATTGCCACTCTGTCCATTCGATAATCCCAACGTCGTCAAACCACGAAATCGCTTCGCCTTCATCAGGTCGTCGGCTGTTACACCGGATATCAATGTACACGACACTATCCGGAGGATTATCCCCGTGTCCCGTGTCCACCGGTACGGAGATATCCCCGTAGTAGTAGGTCCATGGAGTATCGCCACTGATAATGGTGCCGATGTTTTCAATGTCTCCCAACTGGGATCCGCTGAATGCATAGTTCAGGTACCGGGCTTCTATACTGATTTCATGAGCGGATTCGGATTTCACATACCCATGAAGCATGTATTTTTCACTGTTGTCATCATACGGGCCATTGGGCCACTGGAGGTTGGTCACTACATTCGGTGGATCATCCGAGGATATCTCATGTCGAATGCATCGTTCTCCGCGATATACATCATTGTTCTCATAGGCTTCATAGTCACTGTTCAGAAACCAGAGATCCGCTCCTTCATCTTCGCAGTTGCCGAACCAGAGCGTTTCTCTGCCGAGTCGGAACTCCCACGATTGTGTGGGAGAGATGGCGTCTACAGAGGAAATGTTTCCGATTCTTTTCAGCCGAACGGGCGGAGAGATCCAGAAACCGTCGTCGCTATTGAAGGCGGTATAATCGTCAAATGAGTATGAATAGGTCGGCATGGCCATGGTATCCGTGATGACTCGCCCCAGAAGTGACGGTCGGTCCACATAAAGGTACGTATCAAGCTCCTTGGATCGACGCGCCATATAATCGAGAATATGAATACCGAGTTCACCCTGAGCGGGGACCGGTATATAGTGATCGAGGTAAATCGGCGAAATGGTGAATTCATAAAATCCCGTCTCATCTATGGCGGTGTTCAGGATTATGGATGGACTCGTTTCAGTCCGGTACTGATCGAATGCGAAGTTACCCAGGGAATGCGCGATCAACTTCCCGTTATAGAGTTCTATACCTTGAAGTACATGGGGATGATGACAGATGACGATGTCAGCTCCCGAATCTATACACAATTGCCGGAGTTCACGGTTTTCTCTGGTCGGTTCCACGAATTTCGGGTCATAGTCCTCATCTCCGTAGATCTGATCCCGTGCGCGTGAAACACCGCCTTTGAGACTCGGATAGAGCCGATACTCGTTCCCCGCATGAAACTCCATGACTACGAGGTCCGCCTCATTGCGCACATCGTCGATCTGTTGAAGCGCGTAGAAGGGATCCATATACGCAAAACCGGGCTTGTTGTACCCCGCGTTGAGATACGGCTGACACGTAAGGTGAGGAGGATAGCAGTTGCTGTACTGTCCCGTTCTATCGCTTGACGCGAGAAACGCAATGGTGACACCGGATTCGGAATGAAACACGGGACGGTATGCTTCGTATGAATCCTCGCCCGCACCTGAATAGAGGATACCATAGCTATCAAGGAGGTCCTGTGTTTCCTGCATGCCGGGATACAGGTAGTCGAGAATATGGTTATTGCCGAGGGATACAATATCGATTCCCGCATAGACGATCCCGTCCATATCCTTGGGTCGAGCTTTGAAAATGATGTTCTTCGTCGGGTGAGGGACAGATGCATCGGTGAACGGGCATTCAAGGTTCGCTACGGTAATATCGGCCGCATCACCCAGCAACAGTTTCGTGGGTTCGAAGATCGCCTCTACTCCCTGGGAATCGATGATATTCCTCATGTGTCGTCCCAGAGATACGTCCCCCACAAAATTCATGGTTATGGGGAATGACGTCGGCCCCGGATCCACGACCACATGGCATGAGGCATAGCCCCATCGACCCGAATCGTCCACGACTTCCAGCAAAACGGTATATACATGATCGTCCTGAACGAGAAATGTATGGGAGGGATTTTGTTCCGTACTCGTGGAATCATCACCGAAATCCCAGTAGTAGAAATGCGACTCGCTGTCGGGATCGGTGATCGTCGAATAGAACTGGACGTCTACGCTTTTTTGACCCTCGGCGTTTCGATAGACCTTTCCTGTATCATAGCCGATCTCCACCGAGGGCCGAACGGGGACGGCATTGCTTATGTTCAGAATGAGGTCAAAATAGACAATTCCGGGTTTCATGGAATCATTGTCATTAACAAAGATGAGATCCGTTAGTTCGGGAATATATCCAAAATAGGTCATCCAATCGTCTGCAACGGGAAGTTGATAGATGTTCCAGACTGACTCTTCGAACGCGCCCTGATAGACTGTCACCCATTCTTCAGTATCGAGTTGTTCTATACCCGCCAGTGCATAAAACAGAACGTTTGCGCTGTCCCTGATCCCGAATCCATGAATTTCGCTGGTTTTCGCGGAAAAGGCTGCCATCTGCCATATATCACCGGTATTCAAAATCATCGGCTCTACAGGTTCTATCTTCCATGTATTTCCAAAGAGCTTCAATGAAAACGGGGAGTCTTCAAATGTGTTTTCCGATGTGACGGCAAAGGAGTCAGGATCCGCGTCTTCTCCCGGGAAGGATTCGAGATGAACGAGGCCGTCGTCGAAATCCTCAATGATTATCACTGAATCCATATTCACGGGAACCAGTTCAGTGACATCATTCCACTGTGGATACGATCCGATAATCAGAAGAGATACGATATAGATCAGACTCATCGATCCTCCGGCGGGAGTCTTTCGCGGAAATGTAGTACGGCAATAATAGAAGTAAGATAGGGGACTATCAGCACTTCTGCAATTTGCGAGTCATTCGATTGTCTTCAAAAGCCCATTTCTATTCACTGGAGGGCCGCGCTTCCGCGCGTCCGGATTGTCTGATGCCGAATAGCCGCGATTACCCGTCCACCCGCGACTCGGAATTATTCCGCCCGCATAGGGGGTACGGCGTGCGATCTTTCGGGCAACTCCCTGACAACCTCCAGACCGACGTCCTCATCACCCTTTCGTCTCGCCACTACCCGGTAGTCGAAGCTGCTGTTGGAGCGGCCCCCGTCAAGCTCGATGACGGAGAAGGCCGATCGCAACTTCTTCACGGCGACACCCCGGGAAGTCTCGTCATGAAGTTGTACGAACACCTTGATCGGGTGCACTTCGTCGACGGTGACGGTCTCGAGGAACAGCTGGTCGAGCTGCACGTCTGCCATGCCATTGCTGAGGGTTGCTTCACCGAAGTACTCCACCCAGTCGCCGGCGGTAGCGTGAATCCCCAGTGCAACGTGGCCGCCGGCAGCAGGCTGGAATGATTTCATCTTACCGGAACCCGCGATACCACCAATGTAGAAAACACCGTATCCCGCGTCGGAATTGGTTTCACCCACCACGCCGACACAGAGACCCTCGGTCGCGGAAGCGAAGCCGAGCACACCGCTCCCGTTGGTGGAAAACGTCCTCGCGTAGACACCGTTGTTGTGACCTGTGGTGGCGACACAGAAGCCCACGATGCCTTCCCCGTCGGCTGATTCAGTCACGCCGTACACACCGTACGATTCGCCGCTGCCGGCGGTAGACTCACCATAGATTCCGGTGGCGAGCGGTCCTGGAGACGCCACACTTCCCTTCACTCCCACGGGTGAACCTGAATTCGCCGTGGATAAACCGTATACTCCAATTCCCGATGGCGATTCGGTTACGCCGTAAACTCCTTTTGTTTCACCCGTGGTTGCCGCCGCACGACCTCTTATCCCCGTTCCCGAGGAAGAATAGCTTTCGAACCAGCCTCCGTAGGTGGTTCCCGTTGTTGAAACGGCTGCGCCGTAAACCGATTTCGCCGTGTTCGCGGACGTTGCTATGGTGAAATATCCGCCATATGTGGAGCCTGTGGAAGCGGTTGATTCACCTTTGATGGCTGCTTCTCCCGCGGTTGAACTGAGTACATGGAATTTCTCTTCGGGGGTATCAGTCCCGATTCCGACTTTGCCCACCGCCCCATCGACAAAGAACGTTCCATTATCAACACTCAGCCTTCCTGCATTGTCTCGCTGAAGGTGAAGAAGTTCTCCCGTATTGGTTATGATCTCATTACCGTCCAGCCTGAGTGCCCGGGATGCGTCTCCTATCTGTATTGCGCCGCTTCCTATGGTCGGGGTCGCATCGTTATCCGTAAGCTCCAGTCTGCCGTCGATCTTCACGCTTCCGTCGAAACCACCGGCCCAGCCTTCGGGATTGTACCCGAAGATCCCGTACCCGGCCGGCGAGTCGCTCTGGCCGTATAGTCCGTAATTGATCCCAGTTGTTGCATATCCGTAACCGAAAACACCGGCCCCGGCTGATGAGTATGACAGCCCGGAGAGGCCGAAGTTCGTTCCCGCGGTAGCCGTGTTGGTACCGTTCAAGGCCGGTTGGAACGTGCCTGAACGTTCTCCCATGACAATGGTTCCCGGCACCAGCCCGCTGGCCATATATGCATACGCCGTTGAGACGATCCTCTGACGCGGTAATTGATTGATCCCGGAAAAGGTTACCAGAAGCCAGAGATCTTCATCGAACGCGAGATCCAGTGACGGCTGGGGGCTCTCGCCGAGCAGGACATTGAAAATACCGTTATTGAGCGCGACCGTCTGGACACCGCTGTCCCAGAGCTCGGTTCCGCCTGTTGCAGCATTGTACAGCCGGAATCTCATGGAGTAATCACCATTCGCAACCGGATCGCCGGCCGCGTCGGTGACCATCCCCTGATACCCGATCATTTGTGGAATCTCCGAGTAACCTACGCCGAACGTAAAAAGGATGAGAACAAAGACGATACGAACGAGTCTCTGAAACATGATGGTTCCCCTTTCTCCCCATGCACCGTATGGCAGAATGAGTCTGCAAAAGCGGCGTGGGTACATGCGCGCCGGCCTAACGTCTTAAAATCAATACGACAAACATTGTGAGAACAAGTAAATATTTCTCAACTGCTCCTTTTGCGGTGGTGAGTGCGAAAGGTGTTTTGCTTGAGATGGGTCGTATGGACGGGAGGATTATTGAGCATAAAAGGCGGGTCGGTTTTTGTCCATTCTCCCATATGCAAGAGGGGGATGCGGGAAATTATTGAGCTGGATACCCTAGCTCCCTATGTTATGACGGTCCAGAGCCGCTGTGTACCCCTTGCGGTTTCCTGATGGGGTAACCGGTGACGATGGACGGTCGCTTTAACTCATATCCGTTCATCTGAAGATCGCCCATGCGAGAGAGGAGACCCGTCCATGCCGAACTCCAAAACATTGATTCGTCTTGCCTGTGTCGCAATGACGACGGTGTACCTGGTCTTTTTCCCATGCCCGACATCGGAGGCCCAACCGGTTTCCGTATCAATGATTGCCAAGGAAGGAGATTTTATCGGCACCGCCACTATCGACGGATTGAATTCTCCGGCCGTGAACAGCTCGAGTCAAGTGGGATTTCTCGGATCTCTTTCGGACGGTGATCGTTTCATCTGGTTCGATGACGGCGTCATCTGGTTAAACAGCGATGGAATGCCGGTAGATACCTTAACCGGAGGAGAAGCCACCATCGGAATCGGAACCTCCCAGGAGTTTCTATACAGTCCGAGTTATTCAGGAGCTGACGCGGTCTATTCTCATAACGGATTGCTGCTTGTGGATGGTGCCCAGGCGCCGGGTTTCGATCCGGGGGTAACCAACACGTTTAATAGCCGCCCCGCCATGACGGATGATGGAATGGCGTGCTGGGTTGCCGGGTTCAATGAATCGGGGGGCACTTCAACCGAGGGGCGGGTACTCTATAAATCCGTCGGCGCGTTGCCGGAAAACACCGAGATTGTGCTCAAATCCGGCGATATGGTTGGCGGTTTCATGATCAAGACCGGCAGTGCCGGAATAGATTTCGACTTCCAGTATTCTCATAATGGGGCACACTACATACAGGTCCTGGTCATGGATACGGGAAGTACGCTTAATGACGATTTTATGTATGTGGACGGGACGCTGATTGCCAGAGAAACGGAACCCGCGGGGAATGGCGATAACTGGGATAACTTCGATCAGGTCAGTATCAATAACAACGGCGATTATATCTTTACCGGAGATACAGACGGAGACACATCTTCCGATGAATTCATCGCGTATAACGGGACCATCGTGATCAGTGAAGGCGATACCCTCGATGGGCAAGTTCTCGAATCGAGTTCACTTGTTCGTGGTGCGAGTATAAATGATAATGGCGATCTGCTCCATGCATGGCGCTTGGGATCTGATACGGAAGCGCTCTTTTTCGGGAGAGCATATAATCCGGTCGAAACATCCGTACTACTCCTTAAAACCGGCGATGAGATCGATATCGATGGTGATGAGATTGTTGATTATGTGGTGGATGATTTTCTCGCCGGAACGTTCCCGGGGGTCAATCCTAGTAATGGTCCATATATCTACCTTGAAGTGGATGTAATACCGATGGGCGGTGTTGAAGCAATCGAAGCCATCATCGGTGTTCCCATACCTCCTCGTTCGCTTGATCTGACATGCGAGATTTCAGGAATCGATCTGATGCTCGAGTGGTCAACAGTAGAGGGTGCTGCCACATATTGGGTTTATGGAGCCGACAATCTTCCGTGGTTCGTTCCGGGTCCCGCTCCGGGTTTTGAAAATCGCCTTGCAGTGGTTTTCGGTGATACAACATGGATCGCTTCACAGGGTGTCGGTGGTCCTGATCACAACTGGACGTATATGATTATTGCGGTTGATGATGGTGATGTTGAAATGATCCGCTCAAACCGAATCGCTGACTGGGATTTCGACACGGATATTCCGTAAGAGGGACGTAGGGGAATTGATGAATGAGGATTGCTGAATGTTGAGTGATGAATTGAGGGATGCCCGGCCGCAAATATAATAATCCAGCGTCTTACTGCTGTAGCCCCGGCGCTCTGCGCCGGGTAAGACACCCCGCAGAGCGGCGTGACTACAGGTCTATCCCTCGTCCGCTGTGACCCCGGCGCTCTGCGCCGGGTAAGACACCCCGCAGAGCGGCGTGACCACAGGTCTATCCCTCGTCCGCTGTAGTCCCGGCGCTCTGCGCCGGGTTTCCGGATTCGTCACGTCCGTATGTATGTG
>Ga0180433_10004790_pt1 | contig 18761 bp, 16 predicted proteins | sample SS_ome_8_FD_132980 | JGI IMG/M metagenome (GOLD analysis project Ga0180433, IMG submission 132980) | Hypersaline lake sediment archaeal communities from the Salton Sea, California, USA - SS_1_D_1 metaG | ecosystem: Environmental > Aquatic > Non-marine Saline and Alkaline > Hypersaline >... | reverse complement strand
TTTATATATAACATTTTATCCATACTTTAAGAATAAAGCTTTTCGAGGCTATTGGCAACTAATTGTACTTTTACGCAACATACAAAGAGAGCGTCTTTCTCTAAAGACGCTCTCTTTAAACCCCCACATTTAAACACTCGTTTCAATTTTTTATTCTCTATTTATCCTCATTTTCTTGCAAATACATGCCAGCTACAAATGCTACAATTGTAATAGATGCCCATATCGCATGAGGGCTAAAATTTAAGAACTTATCTTTCCAGGTTGGCTTTTGTTGACTCGCAAATTCCTGTGCAATATTCCATACTACGCGTTTTATCTTTTCCTGATCATATAGGTCTTTCGTATTTTTCCATTGCTGAAAACCATAACAATAGGCACTATACAGATGATAATATTTAGAACCTGCATTTTTTTCCATTATATTATTCACTTTGGTCATATCATAATTTTTTTGCTCCAAAAATGCTTGGTAAAGCTCTTTACCAACTCGAGTAAACTTCACTTTCCCCTTTTGTGGCCCATGCTCGCCAGGAATAACTATTTTTGGTAATTCCTCAATTTCAAGATCATCTAAATCAATATTATTTCCCCAACCAAACCAACCAGAAAAACTTACCATGGGTAATAAAAAAATTATAAGCAACAGACTTTTTTTACACATTTTTTTCTTCATAGTAACACTCCTGATATTTTAATTATTTACAAAACAATCCTTCTTCTTTTAGGATCTCTATCTTTGGCACCTGGCTTACGACCTCTTTTTCTCCCTCCTACAGCATTATCAAACGTAACTCCTAGATCATCTTGAAAGTTACTATTTACTATCTCTTGCGATAACCCAAGTCTCTCTATAAACGCATCCTGATTTGACTCTCTACCCAAGAAGTTTTCCAGCAAAATACCTGGCTCCTGGCTCCCCCCTTTGCTCAAAACTTTTCTGACATACTTTTTACCAACTTCAGCATTAAGAAGCCCCTGTCTTTTTATTGTATAAAAAATATCTGTTGCAGATACGTTTGACCAAAGATATCCATAATATTTTGCATGCATATCATAAAGAACCAAATGCCCAAAAGATGCATACATATTATCCTCATCAAAAGGCTCTATATATTTAGACATACCATTTTTTAGTCTATCGTAAATCTTTTTTGGATTTTTATCTTTATTCTTGCCAAAACATTGCAAAGAAAGAAATGAGTAAAAGCATTGTGTTAGCAGAGAATGCCCAATATAAAAACGTTCCGACTCTATTATTTTATCTATCATTTTACTGCTCAGAGGCTTTTTTGTCTTATAATGGCAACTTATTCTTTTGAGTATTTCTTTTTCATATGGCCATTGATCAAGCATTTGGGATGGCATCTCACCAAAATCTTCTTTCACATTGAATCCTGCAAACGTTGCGAGTTCAGTCCTCCCGAGTATATAGTGAAGCGCATGACCAAATTCATGCCATAATGTGCCAATTTCATCTAACGTCAATAAAACAGGAATATTTCCTCTTATTTTTGAAAAATTTGTAACAACTAAATTTATTGCCGGCCCACCACGCTGTATTGGAGGAACTATCTCAGATGAATAGGCCTGAGAAGATTTGTCTTTCCGAGAATATAAATCAAGCAATATATAACCTATTAAGGCCTCCTCATGAGAATATACCTCGACAATTTTAACATCTTTATGCCACAAATTATCTGCTTGGAGTATCTTAAATCTTATACCAAAAAATTCTTCATATATTTTAAGAGTCTCTTTAAGCACATAATCTTCAGGAAAATACTTAGTTATTTTTTCTATATCTATCTTAAAATTTTTCTTTTCATAGTGACTATTTATATATTTAACATCCCAAGGTTTTATTTTTCCATTTTTACTTAATACTACCCCTTTGGGCAAATTTTTGCAAAGCAGTTCGAACTCCTGCCTTGCTTTATTTTCAGCTCCCTTAAATAATGATGTAAGAAAATCATGAACTATCTTAGGAGTTTTTGCCATCTGATCATCTAAATCAAAATCTGCATACGATTCAAATCCTAATAACTGTGCAAACTCATCTCTTTTTTCAATCAACTTCTGTAATACAATCTTATTTTTTGGATATGCAACATTGTTAAAAGCAATATGCATTTTTTTTCTTGTTTCCTCTATTTTACAACAGCTCAAAACAGTAAAAGCTGTCGGATAATCTGTACCAAGTACACAATCACCTTGCTCATCTACCCCTAAACCATCTATAAACTCTTCGTCTAGGCCAGCTAAATCTTCTGGCGCAACAGATATTGTTGTATTATCTTTTAATATATTCGCACTAAATTGCTGCTCTAATTCATTAATCTCCATCTTTAATTTTTTAACACGCTCCAATTTTTTACTAGACAAGCCAAGCCCCTCTCTTTTGAAATCTTCTATTATTTTTTCTAAATAATATTCTTCTTCCTCTGATAAGTAATCTTCATAAGACACTTGTTCATATTCTTTAAGCGCTTGATATACCTGTCTACTATTTTCTATCTGCTCTACCCTAAAATTCTTCATTTTTAAGACCTGCTCCCGAGCCGCCTCTCGCACCCCTTTCTTTGGGCTCAATTCTTTTAAAGAATCAAGACTATTTAAAAATAGAGCAAGGTTGCTAAAACAAGATAGTCTATCTAGAGCAAGAGGGGTTGATATAAATGTTCTGGCTTCTTTTTTTATAGAAATAATTTTATTAATCTGCTCTTGTGCTTCTCCGATAAATCGATCTGTTAAATACCTGATTTGTTTAGGATCTTGGGGAAAAAGTTTTTTTATATCCTCTTTTTTTTGAATCGTTCTCATCGCTTGAGCACAAAATATAGAAAACAAAAGTATTATAAAAGTTATAAACAAAATACTTTTTTTATATAACAACTTTCTCATGTCTCTTTCTCCCCTTATAAAAAATAATAATACTTTCTCACTCTACTGACCTTTGAAATAAAGTTTCAAATAAAAAGGCACAAGCGCCTATAAAATACCCACACCTTTTTATTTTTGGCCCCTAACTTAGACCAAGCTTATCAAGATAGATCCCCAAATTACCAAATTAATTTTCGTCTTCTTTTTGACTCCTTTTTTTTCCTAGCATAAACAACCTAGAACTCTTGAAGAAGACCAGCTCAGGCTATTCTGTAATATACCCAAATAGCTTTTTTCTTCTTGCAATAACCCATATTTTTTCAGAAATGCTTTCTGGTTCGGCTTTTTACCTAAGAAATTTTCAAGTAAAACATTTGGATCCTCTGTTCCTCCTTTTCCTATTATTTCTTTGACATATTTTTCACCAACTTTAGCATTTAAAAGCCCTTGTTCTTTTATTGCTTCAAATACAGTAAGAGAAAATATTTCTGCCCACAAATAGCAATAATATTTTGAAGCATATTCATGGTCAGCAAGATGAGGAAAGGAAGCATACATATTATTTTCCTTACATACCTCTACGTAAGGGCACATAGTATTTCTGAGCTGGTCATAAATCCTTTTTGGATCTTTATCTTTATTTTTGCTAAAATATTGTAACGAAAGAAAAGATTTAAAAACTCTCCATGCTATCTCCTCCCCACTATCAAAGCGCCAGAGCTTTTCCAGCTTTTCTATAATCTCATCTGGTAAACAATCTTCTGTCTTATAGTGAGAACTTATTCTTTCTAAAATCTCTTTTTCATATACCCATAATTCAAGCATCTGAGAAGGCACCTCAACAAAATCTTCTTTCACATTCATTCCAGACAAAGAGGCAAGCTTGGTTCTTCCTAATATATCATGCAATGCATGACCAAGCTCATGCCATAATGTTTCCAAATCTTCAAATGTGAATAATGCTGGCCTTTCTTCTGTTGGCTTTGTAAAATTTGTAATAATAATGTTTGCCCCGGCCTTCCCACCTTGTATCGAAGGAATTATAGTCTCTGAACACCCATGAGTAAATTTATCGTCTCTTGGATACAGATCAAGAAAGATGTATCCCAATAAATCATTTTCTTGAGATAAAATTTCCACCTGAACAACATCTTCATACCATAAATCACCTGGCTCAGTTACGTTACATACTATCCCAAAAAATTCCTCAAATATCTTAAATGTCTCTTTAAGCACATGTTCTGCAGGAAAATATTCTGCTATTTTTTGTTCATCTATGTTAAAATGCTTCTTTTTATAACAATTTTTTATATAATAAGTATCCCACGGTTTTATCTTGCCATTCTCTGAAAGAGTAACACCTTCAGGCAAATTTTTAGATAACAGACCAAATTCTTTTTTTGCTTTCTTTTCTGCTTTCTCATACAAAGGCGCAAGAAATTTTCTTACATTTTCAGGAGTTTTTGCCATCTGATTATCTAAATCCAAATCAGCAAAACTTTCAAATCCCAAAAGCTCCGCAAGCCTATCTCGTTTTCCTATAAGTTCTTGGATCATGTCTATATTTATTGGACATCCCCTGTTATTAAAAGCAAGGTATAATTTCCTTCTCGTCTCTTCTACCTGGCAATTATTCATAACATTAAAATAGCTTGGATAATCTAGGCCAAGTATAAAAAGACCCTCATCTTTTTTTAAATCCTTTATAAACTCCTGGTCAAGACCGGCTAAGTCTTTTTCAAGAACTGCAACAATTCTTTTTTCAGTCGCAATATTTGTTTCAAACTCCTGCTCTATTTTGCCAAGTTCTTTTTTTAATTGTATCACTTCTTCAAATTCTCTTTGGCCCAACCCAAGGCCTGCTCGCTCATAATCTCTTATTGTTTTATCTAAGAAATATTGATTCACCTTAGATAATGATTCTTCATGAGATTTGTCTGCATAAGTTTTTAGCGCTCTATACAGTTTTTCATTGCCTGTTATATGCTCTATCTGAAAATTTTTTAGTCTTGTCATTTGACTTTGCGCCATTTCTCGCACTTCTTTTATCGGGCTTACTCGTTCTAAGTTCCTCAGGCTATTTAACAATATTGCCTGTTTACTTAGATAAGCTATCCTATCTACATTCAGCACAGTCGTTTCAAACGTCATTTCTTCTTGCGTCAAAGAAGTTATCATATTAATTTTTTTCTCGGCTTCTTCAATAGCCTCAGTTACGGAATTTTCAATTTTTTCTGGATCTTTTGGAAAAAGCTTAAGAATTTCTTCTCTTTTTTCACTATTATTTGCTTGAGCATACAAAACAAAAAATAATACCCCCACTACTACAAGAAAAACATTCTTTTTCTTATAAAATCTACTCATACCTCTTGTCTCCTATTATAAAAAAAATATAAATAACAACTTTCTTACTCTACCCCTCTTTAAAATAAAATTTCAAACAAAAAGGCGTCAGCACTATAAAATGCCCTCGCCTTTTTGTTTTTACTTAACTAAAATTATTAACTAAATTAAGCCATATCTATCAAAAAAAGCATCATAATTAGTTGCTCTTCCTAAGAAATTTTTGAGCAATATGCCCGGGTCGACACTTCCCCCTTTGCTTAATACTTCTTGCACATACTTTTTACCAATTTCAGCATTTGCAAATCCGTGTTTTTTGATTTCGTATAGTATATCTATTGAAAATACTTTTGCCCAAAGATAGCAATAATATTTTGCTGCATACATAGGAAGAGGTAAATGAATAAAAGATGCATACATATTATTTTGTTCACACATAGCAATATGAGAGCGCATGGTGCTTCTTATATCATCATAAATCTTTTTTGGATCTGTATCTTGGTTTTTACTAAAATATTGTAAAGAAAGAAATGACTTAAAGCATCGTTCTTGCACATAGAGGTCGGCAGCAAAACTATCTAACTTCACTATTTTCTCTATATCCTCATCTGAAAGGACCTCTTTTGTCTTATAATGGCAGCTTATTTTTTTAAGTATTTCTTTTTGGGTAGGCCATTCGTCAAGCATCTGTGAAGGTGCTTCTACAAAATCATCTTTGACATTGAATCCTGCAAATGTAGCCAAATCAGTTCTGCCAAGCAATGCATGCAATGCATGACCAAGCTCATGAAATAAAACTTTCATATCAAATAATGACATTAAAGATGGCTTGTTTTGCGTTGGCTTTGCAAAATTTGTAACGATTATGTTTGCCCCTGGACCATACCCCGTAACTACCGGAACAATTGGCTCTGAACACGCATGAGTAAATTTATTTTTTCTTGGGTATAAATCAAGCAAAATATATCCAATCAAAATATTTTCACCGGAATATAGCTCTACAAGAATTACGTCTTCATGCCACAAATCTTTTACTTGAGTAACATTAAATCTTACCCCAAAGAATTGTTCACACAGTTCAAACATTTTACTAATCACATGTTTTGTAGGAAAATATTCTACTATTTTTTGCTGATCTATATTAAAATATTTCTTTTTATAGCATTTTTTTATATAAGCCTCATCCCAAGGCTTTATCTTGTTATCTTGCGTAAGTGTCACCCCAGCAGGCAAATTACTAGAGAGCAATTTAAATTCTTTTTGAGCTTTCTTTTCAGATCTTTCTCGCAACAATACGAGAAAATCCAATACCCTCTGAGGGGTTTTGGCCATCTGGTCATCTAAATCAAAATGGACATAACTTTCAAATCCTAATATTTTTGCAAGTTCATCCCTTTTTTCCATAATCTCTTGCAACACAGCTTTGTTTTCTGGATATGCTCGATTATTAAATGCAATATACATCTTCTTTCTTGTTTCTTCAATTTCACAGCTGTCCATAATTGCAAAATAAGTTGGATAATCAAGACCCAATATGCAATCTCCCTCACCATTTTTCTCCAATGCGCCTATAAAGTCTCTATCCATTCCTGCCAAATATTTTGGTTTTACTATTACTTTGGTTTTATCTATCGCAATATTAGCACCATATTGCTGTTGCAACAGACCCAATTCTTTCTGCAATATCTTAATTTTTTCTAATTTTTTTTCAGGCAAGCCAAGCCCTAATCTCTGATAATTTTTTATTGTCTCTTGCAAGAAATATTTTTGTTGCTCAGATAAGTTTTCCCTCTGCACTACTTGATTATACGCAAAAAGTACCTCATATAACCTTTTATTATTGCTTACCTGCTCTATAAAAAAATTTTCTATATTTAAGATATTATCTTGCGCCACTTCCCGCACCTGAGTATCAGGATTTACCAATTCCACTACCCTCAAAACATTTAAAAATATCGTAAGATCATTAAAAGAAGATACTCTATCAAGAGCCAACGCTACTGTCTCAAATGATCTGTTTTGAGGCTTTATTGCAATTATCTTGTCAATTTTTTCTTGTGCTTCATATATATATTGTTTTGTTTTTGCTGTAATTTCATCTGAACTTTTGGGAAAAAGATTTGCCAGATCTGCCTGACTTTGCATTCTCATTGCTCTTACACAAGATACACATAACAATAGACTAAAGATTACAAGTAAAATTCTCTTTTTATATAAAACTCTTTTCATACTTTTCTCCTTTAGATTAAATATTTTTTTACTCTCTTTCAGAACTTAATTTTTCTCCTTTTTGGATCTCTGTCACCTATATCTGTTACTCCCCGGTTTCTCTTTCTCCTTCTTAATCGCCCTTCCCAAGGCTTTAATTGCAATATCCCATACATCTCAAAAAATGCATCTTTATTTGGTTTTCTTCCTAAGAAATTTTTAAGCAATATATCCGGCTCTACGTTCCCCCCTTTGCTCAAAATTTCTTGAACATATTTTTTACCAATTTCAGAATGAAAATCATTGTCCCTAATTTCAGAAAGAATATCTAGCGCAAATACTTGTGCCCAAAGATAAGAATAATACTTTGAGGTATACTCTGAAATTCCAAAATGATGAAATGACGCATATTTATTATCTTGCTCACAGATATCTATATGCGGACGCATAGCACTTTTTATAGCTTGGTAAATCTCTTGGGGATCCTTATTTTCATTTTTTCCAAAATATTCCAAAGCAAGCCGAGCAAAAACACAATCCTCTTGTAAAACATTACCCACATAAAATTTTCTAAGGGCCACTATTTTATCTATTATTTCATCTGCAAGAGGTTTCTTTGTCCTATAATGACAGCTTATTCTTTTGAGCATCTCTTTTTCAAAAGGCCAGAACTCAAACAATAATGAGGGCATCTCAACAAAGTCCATCTTCACATTAAGCCCTGAAAATGTAGCAAAGTCAGTTCTTCCGAGTAGATCATGCAACGCATGACCAAATTCATGAAATAAATCCTCTAAATCATCTAGAAACATAAACTTCTTTCCTGTTGATTTTTCAAAGCTTGTTATAATGAGGTTTGCTCCTGGGCCATACCCAGTAACGACAGGAGCTATTTGTCTTACATATGGAAGAGTGAACTTATTTTTTCTTTTGTATAAATCCAGTAATATATACCCCATGAGAGTCCCATCTTCTGAATATACCTCTACAAGATCCACATTTTTATGCCATAAGCCTTTTGCTTGAGTAATTTTAAGTTTTACTCCAAAAAACTCTTCACATATCTCAAACATCTGACGAATAACATTATCTATAGGAAAATATTTAGATACTTTTTCCAGATCTATATCAAAATGTTTTCTTATATACCACTCTTTTATATATTCTTCATCCCAGGGTTTTATCTTGCCATTCTGCATAAGTGTAATTCCCTTAGGTAAATTGTGAGTAAGCAATTCAAATTCTTCTTGTGCTTTTTTTGAAATTTTCTCCTGTAATAAATTAAGAAAATCAAATACCGCCTGAGGAGTTTTTGCCATCTGATCCTCTATATCAAAATGAGCATAGCTTTCAAACCCCAATAGCTGTGCAAGCTCATCTCTTTTTTCCATAATCTTTTGCAAAACCTCCCTGTTTTGGAATGCTTGATTATTATAAGTAATAAAGAACTTCTTTCTTGTTTCTTCCATCTTACAATCACCTATAAAAGCATGACAAGTAGAACAATCAAGAAAGCAATTACCTCTTCTATCTTTTTTAAAATAATTTTTTATAAAGCCTTTATCTATACCGGCAAGTTTTTTTCTTTTGATCTTAAGTATTGTTTGATCCTCTGATATGTTGGTAATAAACTCCTGCTCTAGCTTTTTGATTTTCTTCTTTATTCTTTTTACTTTTTTAAACAATTTTTCAGGCAAATGAAGCCCAGCTTTTTCATAATCTCTTATAATTTTTTCTAAAAAATACTCTCTTTCTTCAGATAAATACTCTAGAGAGGTTTCTTTATATGCTTTAAAAACATCGTATAATTTTCTATTATGATCTAACTGATCTATCTTAAAATTTTTTATTTTTAAGATATTATCCCGAGCAGCTTTGCGCACCTGATCATTAGGACTTACCATCTCTAAAGCTTCTAGGCTATCTAAAAATATTTTCAAGTTACTAAAATAAGATACTCTATCGAATGCCAATGCAACTGTTTCAAATGATCGCTCTTCCGGCTTTAATGCAATTATCTTGTTAATAACTTCTTGTACCTCCTGCATATATTGGTCAACCCGTATATAAATTTCCTCAGCTGTTTTTGGAAAAAACCTTACCAAATCTGAAAAGTTTTTTATTTTAATTGCTCTTGCACAAGATACACATAACAATACCCCCATTATTATAAGATAAACTCTCTTTTTCTGTAAAAAGCTTCTCATATCCTCTCTCCCTGTTACAAATAAAATCACAGGCAATTTACTCTACACACTTTTTACATAAAATTACAAATAAAGTCACTTAAAAAATAAATCAGATAATAATCGTCTTACGTTTTTTCTTCTTTTCGTCAATAAATGTTTATTTTGTTAAAACAAGATACTCTTAGCGAAAAACCCCCTACTTTGAGCTACCAAACTATTCGAATAAGCTCATAAAGAGATATTACACCATCTTTTACTTTTGATATTCCATCTGAAAGCATAGGCTTCATGCCATCGAGTATCGCCTGAGAACGAATATCATCAAATTTTGGATGCTCAACAATAAGGGCTCTTAGCTCTGGAGACATATCCAATAACTCAAATAGGCCAACTCTGCCCTTATAACCAAGATTAAAACACTCTTGGCACCCTGTACCAGAATAAATTTCTGAAATATCAATATTTAAACGTTCTAAAATAATTTTTTCTTTTTCAGTTGGAGTTCTTGCAACTTTGCAATTGTCACAAATTTTTCTTGCCAATCTTTGGGCCAGTACGCCAGTAAGAGCAGCATTTATTAAAAACGGCTCTATGCCCATATCCATTAAGCGCATAATGGCCCCAGGAGCATCATTTGTGTGAAGTGTACTAAAGACCTGATGTCCAGTTAAAGATGCCTCTATGGCTGTCTGAGCCGTCTCTTTATCTCGGATTTCGCCAACCATGGCAATATCAGGATCTTGGCGCAAAAGAGAGCGTATCCCTTTTGCAAATGTAAACCCTGCATCCGGGTGAATTTGTCCCTGCGTAATACCATCCACATTATACTCTACAGGATCTTCCAGCGTAATTATATTTTTTTCAGGATCATTAAGATACGATAATGCGGCATAAAGCGTTGTCGTTTTGCCAGAACCAGTAGGACCCGTCACCAAAAGAAATCCGCTTGGTTTTTCTATAAGCTGTCTAAATAATTCTAGCATAGGTATCCCAAAACCAAGTGATTCTAATTTGATCATTGTTTTTGACCTGTCCAAAATACGTATTACAACTTTTTCACCATGTATTGATGGAAATGTAGATACTCGTAAATCTATATCTGCATGGAAAATATCAGAAATTTGAGAAAAATTATGGGCAGAAAACCTAAACTTCCCATCTTGAGGAATACGCTTTTCTGCCAAATTTATTTGAGACAACACTTTAATTCGAGAAATTACCTGTAACTTTCTTGAATCATCTATTGGATCTTGATCATATAAGACCCCATCAATCCTAAAGCGCAATCTTGCACCTTTCTGAGTAGATTCAATATGAATATCAGACGCTGATTTGATAACAGCATCTTTGATAATAGAATCTACAAAATCTATCATTGATTGATTATCTGAAAAATCTGTCATTTTTTTTATTTTTCTAGGCTTTCATCTTCTTTAATTACCAACTCAGTATCATCTTCTAATACTCTCGCCTCATCTTCTAAGCCTCGCTCCTCTCGTAAATCTTGATCTCCCTCAACTTCAGCTGGTGAAGTATCATAAAATTCTTTCACGGCATCACCAATATCTCTACGCAGGCCAACCAAAAGAACAACATCATAGGAAACATAATCTCTTATCATGCTCTCTAAACCTTCTTTATCTGGCTCACTCGCAACAACTGAAAGAATATCATTATCTAGCTCAAATGGTATAATCCCTTCCCCGAGTAAAAACTCTCTCGGAAACTTTGTCAGCAAATTGTGATCAAAGAAATAACCAACAACATCAAATGCTGGAACCTGATAATACTCACTTAAAGCCTTGAGCAAAACATCTTCTTCAACAAGTCCCTCTTCAAGAAGAAAATCATCAAACTGATCTGCCTCACTATCTTTAAATGCCTTTTGTAATGCTAAAGCTTCATGGTGATTTATAGCTTTTTGCCTTTCTAAGATTTCAGATACATCTTGAGCAAATGTATGGCCTTTGTCCATCTTCCTTCCCCTTTTTTATTTTTATATCTAACTTACTTTCCAACCAATTATGAATCCAATTGCAGCACTTATAGACACAACCCAATTAACCTTCACCCATTTCCAATAAAACGAAAGAAGATTTCCATCGACTTTTGGAATTGCCTTAATCCCAAAAACTTCGTTCGTCTTATTCCAATCAACCATTATATGAATAATGCCATAATACTCAAGCAAGCAAATTGCACCAATAATAATACCTAATACTAAAACATATTTAAAAAATCTTTTTACTAAAAACCCAGCCAAAAATCCTGCACCTAAATATAAAAGTAATGTAATTAATTTATCTTTATTTTTAACGAAACTTTCTACATTAAGCTTTAATTTTAAGCTATCAATCCAACCTGTTTTAGCAGGTGCAGCAACTTTATCAACCATACCCGTTCTCCTTCTGAGATTTATTTAAAATTTTACTTACTCAAATTACTTTCCAGTATCTTCTTTTATTATATCTTTATTAGAAGATCTTACGCAAGAAAATTTATAATAAAAAATGCGGAGAGTTTACTCTCCGCATTTTATTCCTGCAATTATATTAAGCTTATTTAATAACACTCTTTAGTGTTTTACCAGCTTTGAATTTTGGAACTTTCTTTGCAGGAATTTCCATCTTTTTACCTGTAGCTGGATTTACGCCAACTCTTTTTTTACGTTTCATCACAGTAAATGTTCCAAAGCCAGTCAAAACTACTGATTTGTTTTGTTTCAATGCCTGGGTCACTGATGTGATGAATGCTTCTAGGCAATCCTTACAAGTAGACTTAGGCAACTTTGTATGCTTTGCCATTAATTCTACCAAATCTGCTTTATTCATAGACACATTCCTTTAAGATGTAATCCTAAAACCGGAGCAAACAAAACTAGTACTAAGATAAAAACTATCTATACAAGAATATTTGTCAAGAGAAATTTTAAAAAAAAATAAAAATAAAACTTTATTATTCTAAAAAAAAACTATAAAGTTCATCTGGCACATCTAGTCTTTAGTCTTTTCTTTTCTCGTTTTCAACATTTGAGATAAAAGCAGACCCCTCTTTTATAATTTTTTCTTCTAACCATCCCAGTTCTTCTCCAAGATTTTTCAGCTGATAAAAGCCCCTCACTTCTCCAATTCTACTTTCTCATCAGAAAAAACGAAAAACAATTGTTATAGTTATATAAGATTAATTCGCCCCAATACTTCGTATCTGCTCAGGATAAACCCGGCCCCTCTAGGTGGTTATAGAAAAAGAAAATTAAATTTTTACAGAAAATCATATAAATAGAGAAAATTTATTATGGTGCCGAGGGCCCCTTCGACACGATACTTCGTATCTGCTCAGGATAAACCCCGACCCTCTAAGTCACTAACACAAAGAAAATTAAAATTTTACAGAAAATCAAATAAATAGAGAAAATTTATTATGGTGCCGAGGGCCGGACTCGAACCGGCACAGGTAAAATACCCGAAGGATTTTAAGTCCTTTGCGTCTACCAAATTCCGCCACCTCGGCATATACATGTCAAAATCAATCAAACTCTTGCCAAAAAAACACCCTTCACCCAGTAGATAAAATGCGGAGTTTATCCTGAGCCTGTCGAAGGGCCACCTCGGCACGTATATATCTAAAAATGGAGGCGGCACCCAGATTCGAACTGGGGATCAGGGTTTTGCAGACCCATGCCTTACCACTTGGCTATGCCGCCTTCCATATATAATTATATTACATATTTTCCCGGTATTCCAGTTTTTTTTCAAAAAACTTATTTTTTCCCCTTTACAGTCTTTATTATCAAAAAGAACACCTATTTAGAGAGCCTCCAGGAAGAATCAACTGGTCAACTTTTTTTTCAAATCGTCTAGAGAGATTACATATTCCTCTTTTTTCTCTGGTGCAGGTACTTTTCCTTTCAGGTAACCCATCTTGCAAGGCCCCATACAAGGACAATCACCTCTTTGGTACCATTCGGCTACTCCACCCTCATATGCATATGAGTTCTTATAACCCAATTTTCTCATTTGTTTTGCAGCCTCACCACTGGCTGAACACATGTAGTTTGAACAGTAAAAAATAAGAGTTGCGTCTTTATCAGCTATTTTTGGCACTTCTTCTTTTACTTGGACAAAAGGAATATGAATCGAACCCTTAATATGGCAATCATCAAAATATTCTTTATCGAGCACATTTATAACAATCACACCCTTTTTTCTCTGAACACTTCCTTTCCAGCAAGAACTCAGAACAACAACCAAAAACCCAAGAGCTACTAAACTCAGTTTCCTTGTAAAAACCATAAACTCACCTTCTTAAAAAAGAATTTTAGAAAATATTTTAATTAAAATTACCATATTTTTATAAAATTATCTAACAACTTGAAAGAATCTGCTCCAGCGAACTCTTTTCCAAAAATCAATAGGATGTTTTATAAGGTCCCAGATCCACCAATTTTCATCGCTATCTACAGACCAAATCCTAAACAAAATTTTACCATGTATCAATCTGCGTGTAATTGGGCCAAAGACTCTGGAATCGTGGCTTCCAAGCCTGTTATCTCCCATAACCCAAAACTGATCTTTGCCGAGTTTTATATAAAATTCATCCCCATTATTCCAATAATTACCCCCTTTAGTAACTTTCTTACCTGGCTCAATAGGGGTACCAGGGAAGATAAGCATTGGCTCACCGGAACTGGTATTTCTTAAAACTCTATCTTTTTTAATATCATAGAATGGCTGCTTATTATAAGGAGCAGAGGAATCATATGATTTTGTATTCAGAAGTTGACCAAGATATCGTCGAGCAGAACCGCTTCTTAATAACTGCTGCAACTTGCACCTTCCAACCTTCCAAACCTGTATAAGCGGATATTTATTTATATATGGCTCATGTAATTTTTTTCCATTCACATAGACAACTGGCTTTCCATTTTCAATAACCCCTTTTACCTCATCATTTGGCTGGCCAATAACACGTTTTGTCCAGTTTGAAGGTCCCCATACATATTCTTGAAATAATCTCTTGAGCTTATTATCCGAATATTCAAATAAAGGGTCATTAAACGCAATAATATCGCCACGTTTTATATTGGTAAATAATGGAGTAAATTTATCGGCAAAAAATCTTTCACCCACAAGCATTGTTGTTTCCATGGAGCCGGTTGGAACCTGGTATAAACCAAATCCAAAAGTACGAACAAGAAATACTATTAAAAGGAGTATAGTTATTTCTTTAAAATTTGCCCAAAATCCTTCAGTCTTGCTCTTTGCATAAGCCATATTATCTATCCCTCGAGTTTGTTACTTATAAAATAAAAAAAACAATGCTTGCTCTTTTTTAGCATAGCAAATTTTCACCCTTATTTCACATGGTTTATATAAAATCACTAAAAATACAATACTATTATGTCTTAAAAATATTTTCAAGGTCAACTTTTAACTTTTTATATATAATAGGAGTTTTCAAAATGCTTGAAAACAATCTCTAGAAAAAAGATTTCTAAAAATTTTTGACTGTGTTTTTAAGCTTCAATTTTCAAAATTTGTTGCAATATTTTAAAAAGCAACACGCAAAAAAAGCTTTGAACAAAAATTTTTTTTGATTTTGCAAGAATTACTTCAAATTTCAAAATATAGTCAAAAATTTTACTCTATTCTACGTCCAAGAGCGATATTTCAGAAGATTTTAAAACTCCTATATAAATCTCCCTTTTTACTGAAATAAGATTGAATTTCTTGGATGAACTGCTTTTTTAAATTTTTATACATTTTTAAGGGCTTCTTTTCTTTTTAATTTTTCTAAAAACACACGCTCATCATCTTTTACTCGCTCAACTTCTCTATCTATGCGCACTCTCTCTATTTTTAGCTTTTCCAAGCTCTCTTGTTCTTTTTTTGCTTCATTAAGTTTGTTCTGCAAAATCGCGATCTTTTTTCTTGTTTTTTTTTGCGCCCGATTTATCCCTCCCAAATCAAATCTCTCTTTTTCAAAATTCTTTTCTTCCTCTTGTCTTCGGGCCAACTCATCCTTTAATGCTTGCCATTTCTCTTCAAGTAAGCAATCTTCTTCTTTTCTTTCCTGCATTTCTTCGTGATGTTTTTTTAAAAAAACATCACGTTCTTTCAGCATTTCAGCAACCCTTTGTTGATCTTGCTCAAGTAGACGCTCTTGTTTTTTATTCTCTTGTTGAAGTTCTTCTGTCTCACGATAAAGCTCTTCTATTTCACAAAGTTGTCTTTTCCTCCATGATTGATAACCTGATTCTGATTTCACAAATTGATTAATAAGATAAAAAGCACAACCAAAAAAAGCCACCACAGAAAGAGTAACTAAAATAAATTCTGCTGTACCTGGAGAGCTAGAAACCTTTGTAGAAGTTTTTGGGAAAGCTTTTGGTTTTACTTGAAAACAGCCATATTGGGCAAGATATCGTAGAGCTAAATAAAATTAAACCCCCAAGAAAACAACTAAATACACGAAATTTTAGGTTTTTCATATATATTCCCTACTTATAATTAAGCGCTTCTTTTCTTTTTAATTCTTCTTCTCATCGTGCAATTTCTTTCTTTAAACGCTCCTTCTCTACCTTTAATTTTGCTACACCCTCTTGCTCTTTTTTTGCTTCTACTAAAAAAGCTTTATATCTTCCTCAAGTTTACGTTTCAACATTAACATTATCTACTTCTTTTTCAGATTCTTTTGCCTTATGCCGCATTTTTTTTACTTCACGAAACTGCTCTCTTGTAAATACTGTGTATATGAAAGCTAGACTGCCTTTTTTTGCTTACTTGCAGGTAAACCTGGCTTAGAATTCGCATATTTTTTGTTTATACACATTTTTATCTTTTCTAATTTTTTTTCTATTTCGTCCAGCCTATGCATTTGTTTCGCACTATTCGCATTACAAAAACCCATCAATACTATTAATGCTTTCAATTCTTCAGACTCACGCTTTATACGAAGTTGTTTTTGCCTATATGATTCTGATTCTGACTTCACAAATTGCTTAATAAGATAAAAAGCACAACCAAAAAACACCACAGAAAGAGTAACTAAAATAAATTCTGCTGTACCTGGAGAGCTAGAAACCTTTGTAAAAGTTTTTACAGAAGCTTTTGGTTTACTTGAAAACAGCCATATTGGGCAAGATATCGTAGAACTAGATAAAATTAAACCCCCAAGAAAACAACTAAACACAGATAACTTTATATTTCTCATGAAAATTCTCTATTAAATATCATACAATGTAACTTTTTATCTATATAATTATATACTCTCTTATACTTTATATTAAGACATTTTAGGAAAAAAAGCAAAAGCAGCCAAATTAACTTAAAAAATATCTATATTCCACAAAAACCTTTCATTTACAAATAAAAATTTACAATTATATAAGTAATACCAAATACCAAAAAAAGGAGAAAAATATGATATTAAAAAAACAAAAAATAGACGTTTTCGTAATTTTTGTAACGATCTTAACTATTTCCCACCCAAGCTATACTCACAATTTAGTAGATATATCAAAAATAAATCCAGATATTGTTTTGGATATTAGATATGCAACCAAAAATAACTTTACCAAGAAAATACTCTACCCACAAGCAAAGTGCTTTTTACAAAAAGAAACGGCTGACAAATTAAATAAAGTACAAAAAGAACTCAAAACTCTAGGCCTTGGATTAAAAGTCTTTGATGGTTACCGTCCATATTCTATTCAATTTATTATGTTCAAGGCATTCCCAGACCCTCAATATGTTGCAAATCCTTACAATAAAAATTTTAAGGGCTCAATACACAATAGGGCCTGTGCCATTGATTGCACTCTTGTTGACCTCAAAACAGACAAAGAATTGGCCATGCCAAGCAAATTTGATGATTTTAGCTCCCGTGCACATCGAAATTATAAAAAAATGCCAAAAAAAATACGAAAAAACTGCAAATTACTCGAACAGATCATGGTAAAACATGGATTTTCCACTTTTTATAATGAATGGTGGCACTTTAATGACAAAGATTGGAAAAAATATCCAGTTCTTGATATATCTTTCCAAGAACTCTCATGAAAGCAGTAGCCATTGCTAAATCTTACTCAATTTTCTATAATTAGAGAAAATAACACTAAAAAATAAGGGGTTCTATGAGTGTTTTTGTTTACTTAGACCGACCTGAAGATTTAGCACCAAAAGTTTCATTTGTATCTTGTTTTATCCAAGCTAATAATACTATCTTAATGCTACACAGAAATGATGATAAATTTTATGGTGGCACATGGACAACTCCGGGAGGAAAAATCGATGAAGAAGAACGAGCCATTGATTCTTTAATTCGAAAAGTCAAAGAAGAAACCGGTATTATTTTGCCAAAAGAACAAATTGTTTTTGTAAAAAAAGTGTATGCTCGCAACCAAGAGTTTGGCTTTGATTGTATTCACCATATTTTCAAAGTGGTACTGCCTGAAATTCCCCAAGAAATACTTCTTAACAAAAATGAACACCAAGATGCAACATGGATCACCCCTGAACAGGCATTAAAACTTAATTTGATCCCAGGGCAAAAGGAGTGCCTTGAGCTTGTATATCAATAAAATTCTTATATTTTATTTTTATTAAAGAGAAAAAATATGAATACTAAAAAAATAGATAGTAAATTTTGGGAACGCTTAGACAATTTAATAAAATCGGCAAAAATTGTAATAGACCGACCAAAAGATACTCATCACCCTAATTTTCCAGAAGTTATATATCCCATTGATTATGGATATTTAGAAGGTATACAGGGGGGAGATGGGAGCGATATAGATCTCTGGGTAGGCTCAAAACCAGATAAAACCCTTGATGCCATTATCTGCACCGTCGATATCCGCAAAAAAGACACTGAAATAAAGTTGCTTTTGGGCTGCACCGAGGCAGAAAAGATAAAAATCCTCGATTTTCACAATAACCCTTATTAGGAGTTTTAAAATCTTCTGAAATGTTGCTCTTGGACGTAGAATAGAGTAAAAGTTTTGACTATATTTTTAAATTTGAAGTAATTCTTGCAAAATCAAAAAAAATTTTTGTTCAAAGCTTTTTTTGCGTGTTGCTTTTTAAAATATTGCAACAAACTTTGAAAATTGAAGCTTAAAAACACAGTCAAAAATTT
>Ga0180433_10004789_pt1 | contig 18762 bp, 15 predicted proteins | sample SS_ome_8_FD_132980 | JGI IMG/M metagenome (GOLD analysis project Ga0180433, IMG submission 132980) | Hypersaline lake sediment archaeal communities from the Salton Sea, California, USA - SS_1_D_1 metaG | ecosystem: Environmental > Aquatic > Non-marine Saline and Alkaline > Hypersaline >... | reverse complement strand
CCGCGCCATAATTTTTCTTTGGGTGATGTGGCTGTTAACCGTTCGAGTTCATCTGCCAGTTCGCGTGAATCGCGACCAAGTTCTTCTTCCTCCCTGACCTTCTCCTCGCTCATAGTGAGAGTCTGTTTTTTGAAGGGAAAGGGTACGACTTGGAATTTGTTTTCGAGTGTCAGGGTACTGCCAACATGGTCTGAGATCATCACATTGTAGAGATATTCGCTGGCGCGTTCTTCACAGGAGATTGGAATAAATGCTTCGTAGATGCGCGAGTTTTTTGTTTCCGCGTAACAGTCGTAGCTATTTGATAGCGCTTCGACGTGTGCCTTTTCAATTTCTTTATTGACCTGGAATTGTACATGCAGTGTTCTGCCCTGCAGTACACGATGTTCTCCCTCAGGCACCAGCAGATAGGCTTGTAGTTGGGTGTTGTCGATATTGAAGGTGTGTTCGATCGTCGTGATATTTCGGTTGAAGGTGCTGTCGGTCAGCTCCAACTTAAAAGAGTGTTGCCCATTGGCAATAGTGCGTGTTGGCACGGTAAAAGGATGTGGTCGGTTGGCCGTGATATCGAAATGACTGATGAGAGACTTGTCGTCGATCCACGCCGAGATGCAGCCAGCTTTGTTACAGCTAACGGTGCAGTTTATATCGCCAGCATACCAGTGTTGTGTATCGATACCGCTGATTTGTACGACAGGTGTAGTAGTATCAAAAAAATGTTTATAGCTGCGCCAGCCAATAAGGCTAATGAGTGCGAATGTGCCAAGGCTTGCAACGCGTTTGAGGGTGATCATGGTGGGTATTCATCCATTCGATAATTATTTTGGTACACTGCATGAAAAGTGGAAAACGGATTCAAGTATACTTGGTTTGGAACCGTAGGCAAACGAGCAGATCGTGAGTTGCGAGCAGTCATGGAGCGGTTGCCAGACAAACGAGGAAGGTTTTATATGTGGCGTGTTCGTGTGATGAGTGCTGCAATTTGTATGGTGTTATCTCTTTCGACGGTTGATGCTACGAGCTATACCTGTTGTCGTTGGAGTTCGAATAAGAACATTGTTGCCAAAATGGCCTTTGCTGGGGTGGGTTTGGTTGGCTTGGTTGGCTTGTTTCATTGGTTTCGTAAACCGGAAAAATTTACACCGACATTGGACAAGCTTAACACGGTAACAGTGCGTCAGGGGCGGGTACCGCAGGAAGAAGCGCCGACGCTTGAGGTTGCGCAGTTAGTTAAGAAGATCTATCACGGCAAGCTGCCAGAGCGTGCCTGCGTACCGTTGCCTGGTTCTGATGATTGTGCAGAGCGTGGCTTTTTAGTTGAAAAGGGTCTCAAGACGACGGCCAATGACAATACGGTTTTTATCTTTTCTCGTGGCTATGCTAATGGAACGCGGCCCGGTGCAAACGACAACTTTATTCAGCGTGGTGCTTGCGCAACAGCGGCCTATCGGCAATCACGTGACTATATTTTAAGCGATGGTGCTCCGTGTGTGTTGTTTGATTATCCGGATCGCCGGCGTGTTTTTGCGTTTGGTCAAAGGTCAGAAACCGATTGCCTGCGCACCGTCTATCGCGCAGTGCGCGAGCGTAATCCAGAGGCAAATATTGTATTGGTCGGTAACTGTCGGGGTGCCAAAACGGTGTTGGATATGTGTGCTGACCGGCCTGAAAACGTCAAGGCGGTGCTTTTGATGTCTCCTTTTATGTCGGCAAAAGATATGACACATAGCATTGCTCGTAACCACTTGAAGAAGATGCCGAAGTCGCAAGACGTACTCTATGGTTTTTTCAAATTTTGGTTTCCGAATTACAAAGAAGAGCAGGAGCCGCTGATTTATGCGCGCTTGCAAAATATCGATCCGAACTTGCCGGTTCTAATTGGCCATCGCAAAGATGATGCACTGATTTCAGATCACCAAATGGAAGCGCTAGCAGAGCATATCCGTGGTGGCGGCAACAAGCAGATACAACTTTTCATGGTTGAAGACACACGCTTTTCGCACGATCGTTTGAATGAGGTGCCTGCGTTCCAGTGGGCGGCAAATGCATTTCTTAAGCGAAATGGTATGCCGCACTACGAACGACTGGCAGTGCGTGGTGAGCAGCTTTTGCCAGCGCAGAAAACAGAAGCCGTTGATCAACTCGTAACGCTGGCAATGATTGAGCGCGTGGCCGCTACGACGGCATAACGAGGATTCTTCCTATACGGCGTTGTAGGTATGTGGCGTGTCGTCTTGCATGTCAGCGCCGTGTTCCAGAAGCAAGCGCAGCACATCTTTTTGGCGGTCAACGTGACTAGCGTAAACTGCAACACGTTGAAGTGCTGTGTGTGGGTTGTCACATTCCAGTATCTTACATTTACATGTTTCGTTTGGATCTGCGCCGGCTTGGAGTAGGAGCTTTACGGTTTCAAGGTGTGCTTGTTTGTCGATTACCGTACCTGGCAAGGGTGGGGATAGCTGCCGCCAGTATAATTCGTGATAGGTAGGCTGAATAGCAATTGATAATGGTGTTTCTTCGCTGTAGTTGTGAGCGCTTACATCTGCGCCCATGTGCAGCAGTTTTGCGGTAACTGGAGCACTCCAGTGGCTTGCTGCTTGATGAAGTGCTGAGTCCTGCTCAGCAGAATCATTTACGCTTGCTCCAAAGTCAAGCAACGTTTCAGCTGTACCTGGAAGCCGCGAGTGGTGCCGTATGACGTATTCAAGCAGTGTTTGATAACGCCTATGCCAGTTAGTTTTATTCAGGTCTACGCTTGCAATTGCCTTTTCAATAGCGAGTATACGTTCTGCTTCATCAGCCGGTTCTGTAATGCCTACATCGGCACCTGCCGCCAGTAGAGTGCGGGTTATATAGGGATTTGTGCCGTAGAGATCTCTCAGGGCGCTTATTGGGTAGTATTTAATTAAGCGGCGCATGCTATATTTTTGCGGGTACATGCAAAAAGAACTGTTGTATGGTATGAAACTGGCAATAATAGCCAAGGCAATTGTTAGTTTTATCGTTTTGTTTTTCATGGTCTCTCTATATCGTTTTTGTGTTATGAAGGATGTTTGTTTTTGTTCGTTATTATTGGCACCACGAGTGTGCGTGAGTGTCTCCTTGTTGGATGGATGCGCCATCTTCAAGCAGGAGCCGTGTTTGAAGTTCGCTTATGCGCCGTGGTTCAGTCAGTGTGGATGCCGATAGTGCTGACATGCCGACATTGTTGATTGGCTCAAGATCGATTTTTACTGCATCAAGGAGCATGGTCATAGCATTAGTGTAGCCGCCAGCTGCGGCTAGATGAATTGGTGTTGTGCCATCTGCGGTCGTTGTGTTTACATCTGCGTCATGGGCCAGCAATGTTTCTACGATTTCATCGTCTTCGACAAGCATGGCAACGTGCAATGGCGTTGTTCCACTTTTATCTTGCACGTTAGCAGAGGCTCTTAGTATGCCAAGAAGTATCTGTATATCTTGGACATTGCGTGTGCTGACAGCGCGGTGTAAGGCGGTTATGCCGTTGGCATCACGAGCGTTTGGTTCATTACCCACCGCTTCAGTTAACCTTGCTACGGCTTGACGGTTGACTCGCACTCGTCTCATGCCAAAGGCTGGTGTTGCCAGGCATGCAAGTGCGCATGTTAGTGCAATTGTTTTAATGATTTGTTTCTTCTGCATTTGTGATCTACATCTTTTTGTTTGTGGGATTTGTATGGGTTAGCACTTTCAGTTCTACTATTTATCTCTTGTTTACTCGTCTTTCATGGCGGCACCGGACTGCAGTAACATGTGGTGGCAGTCGTTGTATCTTTGGTGGGCTTCATGCAAATCATGATCAAGCATGTTTTGTTGAATTTCTACTAAGAGCCCAATTTGTAGTGGAGTGTAGTTTTCGTGGGTGCGTAGGTTGTGGTCTGCGCCGGACCTAAGCAGCATTTCGATTGCGCCTGGCAGAGCTTTTACCATTGCATGATGAAGAGCGGTTTTACCTTCGGCATCAGTTGCATCAACATCAGCGCCGCATGCAAGCAACTCGGATGCACTAAGGCCGCTGCCTCTTGGTGCCAGTATTGTGTAGATGAGAGGCGTGTTGCCTGTGTTGTCACGAGCATTTACATCAGCGCCAGACCTTGTCAGCGTATGTACATGTCTATAGTGTGCATTGAATAACGCGTTGCGCCCATCAAGGTCGCGTGCATTGACATCAATGCCAGCATCAAGCAGGATCTGGATTTTGTCCTTGGCATTACTACAAGTTACAGCATCATGAAGAAGGGTGCGTCCATGAGTATCAGTTACGAGAGGGTCAGCTCCCGCAGCCAGCAGCGTTTGTACCAGCGTGGCATCGCGAGCATATTGCAACGGTGTTCTACCGTTGGCATCACGTGTGTTGAGATTAGCATTGTGTTTTTCTGTCAAAATGCGAACAATTTGGCATGCCTTGGCAACGTCTGCTTCGTTAGACCAATCGCCAGCTCGCTTGCTTAAGGAGCATGCACAGTGTAGTACAGTGCTGCCGTATTGGCCTGCCAAATGAGCATCGGCGTTATTTTCAAGAAGCAGCTTTATGCTTTCAATTTGCCCATGCATTATGGCGACATGTAGAGGCGTGTCGTTTGAGCACGCGCGTGCATCGACAGGGCAGCCAGCTGCAAGTAATTCGTTTATGACATTGGTTTGTCCCAGTGCAGCGGCGTAGTGTATTGGCATCCAACCATAAAGCCGTTGTTTGAATTCCATGCATTGTGCATATGGTGTTATTAGTATGCTTGCAAATGTGAGTATGAGTGACGCGATTTTGATTCTACTTTCCATTGCATTCTACATTACTTGGTTTTGAGGTGTTAGTCTTTTTGCCAGCCGTCTTGCTCATTAGGTTTCAGTTGTGCGCCTAGTTCAAGCAAGAGACGCATTGCAACTCTGCTACCATCATGCCCTGCAGCGGTTTGCAGCGGAGTCTGAAGTTTTGCGCGTGGGATGAGACGTTGTCCTACCAGAGTCTGTGGCTTGTCATAAGATATTCCGAATGGGTTTGGTATTGCATAGTGGTCCCCACCGCATGCTTCAATATCGGCACCGGCTTCTATAAGCGCATGTATGACACTGTTGCGATCATCATCGTTCATGTCGTGCGCTGGTGAGACTCTTTCTAATGTTGCGAGGTGCAGCGCAGTCAAGTATTCCCTTGTGTCTCGTGCATCTGGGTCGACGCCTGCTTTAACCAAAAGATGTATAGCTCGAGGCATATCAGCCATACGTTGCCTTTGTAGTTGTATGGCTTGAAAATGTGGAAGGCCTTTTTTGGTTGCTTCCCAATTGCGTGCGGCAAGTGCGGAATGCAAAGGTGTATAGCCTGCGCGCGGCGTGCGGCTATTAGGATTGATGTTTGGTGCTTGCAACAGAACTTCTATTGTGTCGGCATTGGCAGCGATGTGTAATGGTGAGCCTGTCTCGAAGTGCGATTCGTTTGGATTAACACCTGCTTCAAGCAAAAGTGCGACCATCTCAGTATGGCCTGAGCCGGCAGCAAAATGAAGCGGTGTAAAAATGGAAGTATACTTGCTTTTTACGTTAGCACCGTGTTTCAGCAGAAGTTGGACGATCTCTTGGTGACCACCTTCTGCGGCATAGCAAAGAGTGGTTGTGCCTGTGGGAAAGCCTGCTTCCTTAGCCTGGAAGCTGCGGGCCTCTAGATTTGGGTTGACACCGTCGGCAAGTTGCTGTCTGACCTCTGAGATGTCGCCTTGTGCAGCAGCTTCAAGGATTGCTTCATGAGGCTTAACCTTTTTTGCGACAAAGTTTTGGTACACGCGTATGGGACTCTGCATGGCACGACCCGGTGACGGTAATGCTGTGACAAATAGTCCTGTAAGGATGGTGTTTATTATTGGTTTCATCATTATTCCTTCTTGTTTTATGGGTTTCATTTTCTAGAGAGTGCCAGCTTCATATTCCAGCTGCAGCCAGTCGGCAATTTCTTTACTGCCGCCTATGAAAGAGGTAATTATTGAGCATATTGTTGCTGGCCGATTTGCGTGGCGCCAGCTTGCAAAGAATTAACGCAAGCCGTGTACGGTAAGCTCTTGTTCCATTATCTTGCAGTGTGCTTCAAGTGCATGTGCTTGCTCTCGGTGAGCAGCGATTACTTTGGCTGCAGGAGTATTGGGGCAATAGTCGTCTGCCTTATATCCATCGCTATCAATGGCGTCTGGATCGGCGCCGGCTGCAAGAAGTAGCTGCACTTTATCCTCACCAGCAAGTTGATGGCTTAAGTAAGATGGGGCTTTTTTATTTAGACCTCTTAGATGAACGGCACTATGTAGAGCCGTTTGACCATAGCTATCGCGAGCATCGAGAAAGGCACCAAATTCGATTAGTAGCGTTAGAATTTTAAGATTGCTATTTGTAGTAGCAAGATGCAGAATTGTTCCTCCCCCAATTAAATGTGATGGTTGAACATTTACTTGCGCACCACGTTGCAAGAGAATCCTTGTCATAGTTATATTATCTTTCGCTACGGCTGCGTGAAGTGCTCGTGAGTATGGGTATCCTTTATAAGGCTCAGCTTCTATGTCGGCACCAGCATCAAGTAAATGATTGAGCATGCGTGTGTCACCGCGATAAACTGTATCCGTAAGAATTTGCCTTTGTCCTTTGCAGTGTACGTTTGGATCCGCACCTTCTTCGAGTAGCCTCTTTATATCTTCGATATTCGTTGCTTGTGATAAAGCAGCTGTTCTTTGCTGCTGTAATTCTAGTGAATGTGAATGACTTTCATGCTCAGATAATACCGTAGGGGGTGTGTTTCTCATGTTGAGTGTGGGAAGGGTTGGCAATAGTAGTGAGGAAAGGATAAATGGGACTTTTGTAGAATTTACGCGTATCATAAAACTTCCATTTTCTTGCGTGCTCTTTGGGTACAATTACATTGCAATGATAGCAATGTTGTGTGGGATTCTCCGAGCGCTATACCGGTACATAACACTACTTTCACTATAGCGCATTGCTTCAGGTTGTCAAATTGTGTTTGGCTAACAAAAGTCGTATTGCGCGATTTGTCGTGGTGCAAGTGTGCCAGTGTGAACAATGGGTTCCGATATGGATGGTATCACACGCTTTCTTGCGTGGTATTGTGTTATTTGGAGTAGCTTTCGAGTATTTGGCCATTGGCCAGTGAGCCTTGCCTTCTGTCAGCTCTGCACCGTATGCGAGCAAACGGCGGACCACCCTTAAATGCCTGTGATACAGAGCGGTATGTAGGGGTTTGCTGCCGAGTAGATTGCGTAAGTACGGATTTGGTAGAGTTTCGTAGATGATTTTTACCTGCGGGCCTCCGCTGGGGGGTTCTTGTTGCGCACGGTGTAGCGGTGTTTGCAGGTGAGCATCTCGTGCATCGGTGTCGGCACCATATTCAATCAACAGACGTATGGTATCGGCGATGTCGTGGCCTCGCGAACTTGCAGCTATATGTAGCGGTGTTTCTTCATTGCGATTGCGTACATTCGGGTTGTTACCCAAGAGTAGTAACATTTTCACTACGGTATCAGGGTTGCTGAATGATGTGACTGCGAGATGTAGAGGTTTCAGTCTATGGTGTGGGCTTAGAATGTCTAACATGCTACTGGATTGATTTTGTACGAGTTTTTTGTACGTTTTTCCAACGTGATCTAGCCCTTCAATATCGTGCTTGTTGCTGCTGGGGGCAGCCATAAGCAGCATCCGTACGACTTCGATATCATCTTTGGTTAGTATGCCGTGAGGTGTTTGTGCCATGCCATGTATGAATGGAACTGCCATTGCGCTGCTATGCGCAATGGCAGTTCCTATGATTGTTATTCGGTTGTGAATAGGTTTCTTGTATCTTGTTATTTTATTTACGGCGGAAGCGTCTCAGTGTTTGTTGCCATTTCCGTTGCAGGAGGTCGGTCGTGCGCCTTTGCAAGAGTATGAGTTGTCGCCGCAGTGGGTTCATTTGCTCAAGCCTATCGCGCTTTATTATCTGTGCGTCAATTTTCAGAAGGGTATCTTCTGGATTGTCGTTGCCTGCGAATTCTGCCACATATCCTGCAAGTGTTGCTGCGCCGATAAGTTCATTTGTGTGATGCTGGCGCAGTATGAGTGCGCAGTACAGAGCACCTGTTTCTCGTTGGCGACGTGACTGGCGTGCGTGTCGCAATTGCTGCGCAAGTCTGTGGAATTCGAATTGTTCGGCTATTTTCTCGGGCCAGCATCCGTTATGGTTGGGAATGTCTGGCTCAGCGCCGGCATCAAGTAGTAGTTGTACGCTTGACGGTGCTAGTATGTAGTGGGTTAGCCAAGCAATCATCAACGCGGAGGGTTTCAGATCAGTTTTCATGACTGACAGGATGGCCTGCATGGCTTGGAGTATGGGATCTTCCGTGTCAGCAGGCAATACAGCCACCATCTCTGCCGGTGGTTGAGAGTGTTGCTGTATCTGTTGGATTTCTTGCAATAGTTGCTTGTTATTGTTTGATAGCAGATCTACAAGTTGTTGGAGCGTGCCTTCGGCAAGGGCCTGTGGGCCATCTGGTAGTGTTTGTTGCTCTTGCTTCAGTATTTCTATGTATTTAGTAAGGTTGTCAAGAACGTGTTCTTGCATGAGTTGTTGCGTGAGCGCTGGTACATGGTGCAGATGATCTCGTAAGGTGTTTATTGCGTGCGAGATCGCACGTAATGCATCTTCGGCAAGACTGACAAGTTGTTCGGGGTCGTTGCCGTGTGCCATTTGGAGCAGTAGCTGCTCGAGAGTATGAGTTAGCTGCAACAGCAGCTCACGGAGTTGCTTTAGCGGCCGTGTAATGCGGTTGACTACAAATTGTGGTAAGCGATTGAGGTGCTGACGTTGCCTTTCTGGTAACAGCTTGACCAGTGATTGTTCTTCTAGGAACCGGCGTGTGAGCTTCAAAATATGACAACCTTCATCACATACCCATTGTGCATATTCGGGGTACTGTCGTACTGTTACCTGTTTTATTCTGTGTATTGCGATTAACAGTTCGTCGTGTTCAGAGTTAAGCAGCTCTGCAATGGTGTCCGGTAGACTGTGCAATCCATTGGTCATGAGTTGTATGATAGGATTCATTATTGCAGCGATAGCATCATGCGCTTTTTGAAAGTCGCCGATGGTGGTGTCTGCGATGGCAGGCATCATGCGCTGCATAAGGCGGATACCATCCTCATTCAAGTCTGACCACCATTCATTACCAATGGCTGCCAGGTGAAGTGGTGTGTTGCCATTATTGTCGCGGATGGAGGTGCATGCACCTGCTTCCAGCAGGACTTGTATGCTATTATTTTTTTCCATGCCTGCGGCAATGTGCAAGAGTGTTTTGCCATCTTGATTAGTTGCATTGATATCAGCACCAGGAGTGGCAAGTAGTTCGCGCAGACGAGGAACATCCTCTTGTTGTACTGCGCGACGCAACTCTTCATCCATACCCAGCGCGGCTGGCGTTACGCTTGAGCATAGCAGTGCAAGCGAGAGTAGATTGGTTTTAAAAATGGTTTTCATAACTACCTCCATTTGGTTTTGGCGCATTAGTCGCGCCGAGTTTGGTTCTTGTGCAGGGTGATTATTTTTTCACTTATCTTCTATTGTTATAGCGATCTTTCTGCATGACGAAGCCTGTTTCAAGGAATCGGCGCATTTCCACCGGGTTGCGCCACATGCGTGTATTTCGTTCCAGAGTTATGATTAGTTCGAATGAGCGATCGGATTTTTGTCTTAGTGCGCGTCGTCTGATTATTTCTTTGTCGATGAGGCTATCACGACCAATTTGTTGTGCTTCGCGTAACCACTGTTGTTGTAGTGCGAGCAATTTAACCAGGCCGCCATGGATCAGTGCGTCTAGTCTTGTTTGTAGGAGCTGGTCTTCTTCGTGTGGAAAGAGCGCATCTTGTCTAACACCACGTTGTCGCTCTGCGGTCAGAATAAGCAGGTTGCCGAAATGCTCACCTGCTAGGTTTTGAAGGAGTTTTTGCCATACGATTGAAGGTAGGGCGGTTCCGCCGCTGCGTGCAGCATTTACATAACAGGCTTGTATGGTGCTCAGTTCATTTTCCACGCTTTCGTACTCCATTATAGGAATAAGATCAGGACACGTTTGCATTGCGCATGAGAGTGGCGTGCATCCTTCAGTGTTACGTGCATTCGTGTCGCTGCCGTATTGTATGAGCGCTTGCACAACGCTATGAGGATAGTGCCTGAATGTAGCATAATGAAGAGGGGTATTTCCTAACCGGTCGATAGCCTTTGGGTTGGCGCCTGAGCGTATGAGTATGCGGACTATCGTTGGGTTTCGTGCCTCGTGTAGTGGTGTGTGTTGCCTAGCATCGACCGCATTTGCATCGGTGCCGAGTTCGAGCAGTGTTTTGACGATATCAGGAGGCATATTTGTTTGCACAGCCAGGTGTAGCGGGGTATGCCCAATTTTATCACGTGCATGTAATGCTGCGCCAGCAGCGACCAGGAGGTGAGCAATCTCTGAGCTTGCCACATAGTGCAGTGGCGTTCTTGTGGTGTCGTCTCTTTCGCTGTGGTTGGCGCCGTTGCGCAGTAGAAGTGCGACAGCATTGGCGCCGTTTTGGCACCCTGCTGCCATATGCAGGGCTGTTTTGCCGTTATCATTACATTCGTCTATTCGCATTCCCTTGGCGAGTATACGTTCTATTCTCTTGGTATCGCCGTGTATTGCGGCATCAAAAAAATGTAGTTTGACTTGTTCTTTGGGGTCCTGGGAAAGGGGAAGGAGGTCTACTGGGGCGTAGCCTTGTGTGTTGAGCTTGTCGGAGTCGCCGCCGTGCGCTTGCATTATTTTTACAAGATACTGGAAGCCTTGCCGTGCCGCCAAGTGCATAGGGGTATCTTCGTTTGTGTTGACGGCATTCGGGTCGGCTCCTTTTTCCAGTAAGGCCGATACGATTTGATCGCGGCCATTATGTGCTGCAAAATGCAATGGAGTTTTTTGTGTTTTTGTGGTGGCGATGTCAACAGGAACGCCATTTGCCAGTTGTGTTTGTACGTTAGTAAGATCGCCGCACGCTGCAGCATGGTGCAGTGGATGCATGCCGATTGCAACCGAAGCTAAGGTTAAGCAGAGCAATGCGAGTGTGAGCTTTTGAATTTTAAAAATGATGTGCATTTTTTCTCCATTTTGTAATCGTTCTAACCTCAGCAGTCTCCCTTCAGCGTGAGTTGGCGAACATTGCTATACCTATAATACAGGATATCGGTCTGATGCTATTTGTCAATAGGCCTTGCTTGGTGGGGAGTCGGCAGAGACGATTTTTGGTGCTTTGTTTGATGAGCTGTGCCGAAGATGGCGTTTGCTTGCGAGGGTGAAGTAGCTTGCGGATTGCCGAAAGTAGGGGGGTAGCAAGGGCATAATTGTCCCTGCGCAGCTTTTTTCGAGGGGCGTTGGAATTGTTAGCGGGCTGACGGATCTTGCGTATTTTTTGCAAGGATTTTGGCGGCGCGTTGTGGGCCAAGCAGACGGGTAACCATTTCGGTTGTGGCGTCGATCAAGGACCTGTTGTGGGGGGGCGGGATTGTTGCTGATCGTGGCGAGAAAGTTTCGCAGTGCTAGTTCGGTATTGGTTTCGTACATGATGCAAATGAGGTCGCTGTCTTGGGTGCTTTTTATTGGTTTATTGCCGCTGGTGCTGGTGGCATGTGCATTTGCGCCGGCTGCTACTAATGTGCGGACTAGTTCTGGATTAACGCGATACTGAGTGACGGCGATATGGAGTGGGGTTTGTTGGGTATGTGGTTCGCGAGCATTTACGTTGGCGCCGCAAGTCAGCAGAAGGTGAGCCATTTCTGCGCTGCTGACATGGTGAAGTGGGGCTTGGTAGGGTTCTCGGTAGCCCATTTTGGCGTTAGGGATGGCGCCTGCATCCAGCAGTAGTTTGGCGGTTGTAACGCGATCTTCTTTTACAGCATATGTGAGTGGTGTGTCGCCTTGTATATTCTTTATTCCGCATTAATGAGTGCAAGTTCTTTATCTATACGATCCACAATGTCGTCGTACCCTAAATCAGCTGCAATTGAGCGTGCATTTTCACCACGATCGTTCAAAATGCGTGGGTCTGCGATGGTTTCAAGTGTGTTGCGATTGAGTAAGGCTTCTACTGCTTCAAGAGAACCGCTGCGAGCTGCATAGTAGAGTGGGGTGTCGCCATCGATGCCTTGTAGGTTGATCTGCTCTGCCACCTCAGGGATGCCGAGTAGTCGTTTAATGATAGTGGTGGCGCCGCTATAGGCTGCCATGTGCAGTGGAGTGTATCCCTTTTCATTGGCGATGGTTGGATTTGCACCGTAGGCAAGTAGTGTGTTGACAGCATCTTTATTGCCGTTAAGTGCTGCATAGTAGAGCGCGGTGTCGCCGTCATAGCCTTGGATATTGATATCATTAACACTCATTTGATTTGCCAGCAGTGCTATAGCCTCAGCAGAGCCATTTTTGGCAGCAATATGCAAAGGTGTATAGCCGCCAATGCCCAGTGCAGTTGGATTAGCCTCAGAATCTAGCAACGCTTGGATCTGCTGGAGATTATTACTCTGTGCAGCTTGGTGTAATGGAGTGTCTTCCAGGCTGCCCAAGGCGGTGAGGCTGAGTATGCTGGTAAGTAGTGCGGTGAGGTAAAATGATCTTTTTTTCATCTCTCTCTTCCTTTTATTTCTCTATTCGATGTGCTGTATCACCTTGCCGCCTAGCACTTGAGAGCATGCGTACGATGCCATCATTTTTCTGTTCCCGTCGCTCGCGCTCGACGGCAAGCTCTAATGGTGTTTTGCCGTCGAGCGCGATTGCTTGCGGAGAGGCGCCGGCCATAAGTAATATTTCTGCCAGCTTCGTGCAGCCGAGCATGGCGGCAAGATGTAACGAAGTGCGACCGTGCCTGTCGCCAATGTTTGGATTACCATCTTTGGCCAGGATGATTCTTGCGTTCGTATCTGAGTATGCGAATTTGCCACTTCTATTGACAGCCAGATGCAAGGGGGTGTCCCCTTGATCGTTCTGCTTGTTTGGATTTGCTCCATATTCAAGTAGCAGTATGAGGTCGGCACCTCGCGTTTTTCCTGCGCGGTAATGCAGGGCACTATTGCCTTTAGGGTCTGTTGCATTTGGGTTGGCGCCATGCCTGAGTAAGCTTTTTACTAGATGAGGGTTTCCGGGGGGGTAAGAATCATTTGTGGCAACGAGTAGGGGGGTCAGGCCTTCCTTGTTGCGTATGTTGGGATCAATACGGGATGATGTGCTGTTGAATATAGGATCTGCTAAATTTGTGCTCTGAATGAAAGGCTCTATTGGAGGGCATAAAGACCATGCGTTCGGCATTGCGGCTACATGCAGAACTGTATTTCCATGAGCATCCAATGTATTTGGATCGGCGCCTTTTATGAGCAGATCCACTATATTTTCCCAGTTTCTTGTAACGATGGCGGTGCGCAGTTGTTGGTCTAAATTTTTTTGCCTTTGGCTAATGATTAGCATCTCTTCTTCGAGGGCCGCGGTTTCCTCTTCGGTTAGGTATACGGTTACTAATTCCTTTGCTACTTCCATGCCCTGGTCTTCGTCTGGTACTGCCATGCCTAGGCCTTCGCCTTCTACTTCCATGCCCATGCCGTGTAGGGATTTTGCCGAAATACATATGAGTATCATAGCAAGGGTAATGAGAATAAGCCTGATTTTCATAACTATTTCTCGCCTAATCTTTCTATTTCAAGGTGTAGTAGAGGTGTTTGATTGAGCTGCACAAATTCTGTGCCCTATAACAATGTGCTTCACATTTCACATCTTCAGTAAATCATATTCGTGCGTCAAAAATCAATGGTTTTGAGAGGGGGAAATGTATTATCTATGGGTGTTTTGTAGCGCTTCTGTGTAATGCGTTAGCATCGTTTTTATGTGCACCCTACTGGGGTCCAATTATGCTCCTGGGGGCTTGGTGGCCGAAATACCTGGAAAACATTACCTTTTTGGGGCCTGATGAGTCACACTTGGTACTGAAGGGGAAATGATGTGCAAGTGGCGTGAATGCATCGCGCGATGAGGTCTTTTGCCGATATTTATGTTTTAAGGGGGATGATTATGAGAAAACGTTATGTAATAGCACTTTTGGCACTAGCAGCTACTGTGTCTGCTGTGTGGACAGGTGGAGAAAACCCAAATAATTCGGAGTTATTGGCTTCACTGCAGCGAAGGATTTTGGATCTCGGTGGGCCCGATATGCCTGCTGCCAGGCCGCTGGTTGATGTTGGTCTCTTGCTGATTAAACGTGTTTATGTTGGTAGATAGTTTGCCCAAGCATTGAGAAGTCTTGAAAGCCAGCGTATTCATATGGAGGAGCCTTTAAATCAAGCCTTGCAGCGATCGTGGCGAGGAGATTTGGCTATGAGTGAGGTTCTTACTCTGCAGTTGTTTCCCCCGCTAGATATGGTTGCGGGGTTGCGCATGTATCTTGACATGGTAGAACGACGGATACGGGAGCTCGAGGATGTAAACAAACGTCTGAGAGATGCTTTGCTGGCGGTCGGGGTGTAAGCGTAATTTTGATTAGCCTTTGAGTTTGTGTAACGAAAAAAGGGAGCTGTGAGAAATATCCACAGCTCCCTTTTAGTATGGGATATTTTCGTGTGTGGATTTGACCAGCTCGGTTGTGTTTTTGTTTCTACAGCGGAAAATTCGTGATGTGGTTGTGATCTATGTTGGCCAATCTTTCGGCCATCTCTTCTTTGGTCAGAAGACCCGTTTGCGCATCCAGATGGAGGAGCACGGAGGCGCTATTATTCGTGCCGGCACACATGGCTTGTTCGATTGGGCTGCCGCTGGCCAGGTAGGAGGTGAAGGTTGAGCAGAAGGCGTCGCCGGCGCCAAGAGTGCTGATCACGTTGGTTTTGACGCTGGGGCAGAAGTAGATTTTGCTGCCGTCGGTGGCGTAGACCCCTTCTTTGCCATTGGTGACCACGGCATATTTCAGGCCGTGTGAAAGCACTGTTTTAAAATATTGCGGCAGGGTGAAGTAGTTTTCGCGGGGTCTGAGTGACGAACGCAGGAGTGATGGCTGTTCGGAGTCGATGTTCTTGTTTGGCGCCGGTTGTTTTTTTGTGGCTGCTCCCATCAGCGCGTCCATTAATTGTTGCGCCTCGCAGCAATTGAGCACTAACAGATCGATATTTGGTAGTGCCTCTTTGAGCGTGTCGATATGTTTGGTTAGTTGCGAGGCGCCTGGGTTGATGGCAACCATCTTTTTGTTTTCTTTGGCGAGTGTGGCGATCTCTGGCAGCAAATTGGTGGTTGGGCCACTCAGTGGTGTGATGTAAATTAAGTCGCATGCTTCGATAGCTTCGCGCGGTAGTTCCTGGGAGGTGACCGTCAGATTGGCGCCGCGGTAGACAAGGATGGTACGATCGCCGGAGGCACAGGGCAGTACGAATGAGTTGCCGGTTGGCACGTCGGTAGCCTGCACCGAATAGGCGATATCGATGCCTTCTTCGGCGAGCTTGCGGCGGATGAATTCATGTTCAGCATCGGTGCCTGTTTTAAAAAAAGCGCAGACTTGGTTGCCCAGGCGGGCAAATGAGGTTGCACTGTTCAATGCACCGCCGCCGACATGATGCTGAAGGCTTTCAATTTCTATTTTACGGCCTTCTTCAAACATAACGAACGTTTGTCGCTTATTGTCGGCGTAAAGGTAGACCGTTCCGGTGTAGTCGTACTGGATGAAGATGTCGTGCATGGCGCTGCCGATGGTCAATACTTTCATGAATTCACCACTGTCTGCTATTGATTGCTAACACCTGTTATGCGCGTGGCTTTTTTGGTTTGTCTGTGGTTAGGACTCTGCTGAGTACCTCATTAGCGTGGGATACAAATACGATGTCGATGCCTTCGGTGACATCCTCTATGCCGATCAGGTCGTCCTTATTCTTTTGCGGCAGGATAACATGTGCAACGTTGCTACGTTTGGCTGCCAGTATCTTATCTTTTACGCCGCCTATTGGCATTACCTCGCCGCGTAGGTTCAGTTCGCCGGTCATGGCGTATTGGGCGCTGATTGGACGGTTGGTGAAGGCAGACAAGATAGCGGTTAGAAGTGTTATACCTGCTGAAGGGCCATCTTTTGGTACGGCGCCGGCTGGCACATGTATATGCAGGTCGCCGGAGTCGAACTGTTTACTGGCGATACCAAACTCTTTGGCGTGTGCGCGGGCATAGCTGAGTGCTGCTTGTGCCGATTCTTTCATCACGTCGCCTAGCTGCCCGGTCAAAATGAGGCGGCCCTTGCCGGGCACGAGCACTGCTTCAATTTTAATGATTTCGCCACCGAAGGCTGTTTTAGCCAGACCGTTTGATATGCCAATTTGGTCGTGCGTGAGGGCCTCTTCATCCATGAACTTGCGAGGACCAAGGTAGTTGTCGATGCAATCTTTGGTGAAGGCTGGCATGCTGCCTTTTTCAACAACGGTGCGAGCTGCTTTGGTGCATAGCTTTTTTACAAGCCGTTCGAGCTGACGTACGCCTGCTTCGCGAGTGTAATCGTTAACTAACGAACCAATGGCGCCATCATCGAGTGCAAAGCCTTGTGAGTCGACACCAATTTCGCGAGCAGCTTTGCCGATCAGATGATTTTTACAGATGCTAACTTTTTCTTCCAATGTGTAGCCTGGTAGCTCAATGATTTCCATGCGATCTTGTAGTGGGCCAGAGATGGTATCAAGTGTGTTGGCAGTGGCAACAAACATGGCGCGTGACAGGTTGAATGGGATACCCAGATAGTTGTCGTAGAACGCATTATTTTGTTGTGGATCAAGTACCTCGAGCATGGCGGCTGATGGATCGCCACGAAAGTCAGCGCCAATTTTATCAAGCTCGTCGATGACGATAACTGGGTTGAGTGAATTTGCTTTGCGCATTGCTTGGATAAATCGGCCTGGCAGTGCACCGACATAGGTGCGGCGGTGTCCTCTGATTTCAGCTTCGTCGCGTACGCCGCCAAGTGAGATGCGGGCATAAGCGCGGCCAAGGCTGCGGGCGATTGATTTGCCGAGCGATGTCTTGCCGGTACCGGGAGGGCCAACGATGCACAGGATAGGGGCTTCGCTGTCTTTTTTAAGATTGCGGACAGAGATCAGATCGAGGATGCGATCCTTGACCTCATGTAGCCCGAAGTGATCCTCGTCGAGGACTTTTTTTGCATGGTCGATCTTGAGGCAATCTTCAGTTTCTGTGCTCCATGGCAGCGCGAAGATCCACTCGAGGTGATTGCGTGCGACAACTGATTCAAGCGAATCGGGTGCTGCATGTTCCAATCGAGTGATTTGGCGGCGCACCTCTTCGCGTGATTCATCAGGCATTTGCAGCTTGCTGAGTTTCTCATGCATCTGCTCGACATCGTCCATATCAGCATCGCCGAGCTCTTCGCGGATAGCACGTAGCTGTTCGCGCAGATAATACTCTTTTTGCGAGCGATTCATCGAATCACGTGCATTGTTTTTTATCTTTTCCTGCATCTCGGCAAGTTCGATCTCTTTGTTCAAAAAGTGGTAAAGCTGACCAAGGAACTCTTCCTGTGTCGGGCTTTCCAGCAGATGTTGTGCATCTTCGACCGAGAGGTTCAGGTGTGACAAAACAAAGTCGGCAATTTTATCGGGGCTGTGCATTTTTGAGAGGATGATATGAAAGTCGGGGCTGAATGCATTGCCGGCGCTGGCCATCTTTTCTGCAACGCCCTTGATGTTGCGTATGTGTGGCAGCAGTTCTTCCGGATCATTTTGGGCAAACTTGTGTGGTTCTATGGTGGCATGCATTGCTTCGTCTTGGGTGAAGACGTCGGTTGCTTTGGCACGGCACATGCCCTGCACTAAAACTTTCACGCCACCTTCTGGTATCTTTATGATGCGGACCACGGAGGCGACAGTGCCGATTTGGTATAGATCTGCGCTGCCGATAGTGCCTTGGGCTTCGGTATATTCTTTGGCCGCAAGCAGGAATACCATCTTCGAACTTTCCAGTGTGCTATTGATACCGGCGACTATTTTTGGGTCCAGGACCAATAGCGGTACGATCATATGCGGAAAGACCACGACGTCCATGGTTGGGACGACTGGAAGTGTCTCTGGTAGTGCTTCCATGTGGTTGAGGTCTAGCGTTGACTTCATCAAAGTCCCCCCTTGCTTGGCGTCTTGGCTACCCAAAACCTCTTAAAATCCCTGAATCTGCACTCCATTCTAGGGGACTGTTTGCAGATGGGACAATGATTCCCTGCAAAGACATATAAAATTCTTTTGGGAATCGGCGTTGTGATATACTCGCCCTTAGCTCTCTTGTACAAAGATGCGTTGCCAAGCCTTTAGTCGCGCGTGCTTGTTGCGCGTGCGCGCGAGAAGCACGCGGTTGTCGATACGATATTTGCCCAGGAGTGATCATGAGTCGTGCGGTACTTGCAGCATCAGATGTTACCAGGTTGTTTGGCCATGGCAGTGGCGCTGAGTGTGTGTTGGACGGGGTGACAGTCAAATTTGTCCAGGGGCGTACGGCTGCTATCACTGGCGTCTCTGGTACAGGTAAGTCGACGTTGATACATTTACTTGCCGGTATCGATACGCCAACGAGTGGTTGCGTCACCTATGATGGCAGAAATCTTGCGGCTCTAACCGAGGCTGAGCGTGCAATTTTCTTTGGCCAGTCGGTTGGGTTAGTGTTTCAGTCACCCCATCTGTTGCGCGAGTTGTCAGTTGCAGAAAATGTGATG
>Ga0180433_10004788_pt1 | contig 18765 bp, 9 predicted proteins | sample SS_ome_8_FD_132980 | JGI IMG/M metagenome (GOLD analysis project Ga0180433, IMG submission 132980) | Hypersaline lake sediment archaeal communities from the Salton Sea, California, USA - SS_1_D_1 metaG | ecosystem: Environmental > Aquatic > Non-marine Saline and Alkaline > Hypersaline > Sediment... | reverse complement strand
GTTTTGTGTTTTGTGGGTTGTGGGGGGTGGGGTTGTGGGGTGGGTGTTTTTTGTTTTTTTTTTTTGGGGGGGGGGGGGGGGGGGGGTTAGGGATTGTGTTATCAATACATATACGGATGGTGTGGGTAGTGTTTATCTTCGACATACCTCTCAGGATTTATCGGAGCAGTCTCCATAGGAACGCTGGTTTCCTGATCGCTAACTACGCGGTAGGAGCGGGGTTGGGATTTTTTTTCTGGACGGTTGCAGCTAGAGTATTCCCAGCTGCTACGGTGGGGCTGGCATCCGCCACGGTGTCTGCTATGGGGTTGGTTTTCACGATTTCCGGGCTTGGACTCGGAATCGGTCTGGTTCGCTTCCTCCCTCCTTCGCAGAATAAGCAGCAGCTGGTCGGCACCGCTCTTACTATCTCTGCTACAGTGGCTGTATGTATATCCGCTGTATTCCTATCCGGCCTGTCTTTATGGGCGCCTAAAATCGTATTCCTCACCGAGACACCTATCGTTAGCCTCATCTTCGCGGTATCCTCGATACCGTGGGTCTGGGCCTCATTAATCGACCAGGGTTTTGTGGCTCTGCGTAAATCACACTTCTCCTTGCTGCGCAACATCATTTCCCAGGCAGGGAAACTTATCCTGCTCCTGGTGGTGGGTGTAACCGGGGCCCTGGGAATATTCGGGGTATGGGCGGCAGCCCTGGTGGTCTCCGTAGTGTTAGCGTTTTTCATCTTCTACAAGGTATCAGGGTTTGGGTTCCCAACACCCTCGCTTAACATCGAGGAATTCAGAAAGATGTTCTCTTTCTCTTCAGCTAACTACTTGGCAGGATTTCTTTACACATCTCCCGCCACGGTCATGCCACTGGTGGTAACCGGGTTCCTGGGAGCGGAGATGACGGCTTATTACTACGTGTCCTGGATGATAGCAACAGCTCTCTTTGTCATACCCACATCTATAGGGACTTCGTACCTCGCTGAAAGCGCCTCAACCCCTGAGAAGAGAGACCAGGACTTCAAACGCGCAATAAAATTCGCCTACACCCTGACAATTCCGCTCGCGATAACCATCTACATCTTCGCAGACAAGATTCTCCTCCTGTTCGGAGAGACATACAGCGACAACGCCACCAGTTTTCTAAGACTCCTGGTCCTGGTGATCCCGGCATACGCTTTCAACCATGTATTCATAGCACGGAAAAACGTGGTTAAAGAACTTGGATGGGTGGTAGGTGGCAACATCGTGGTAACAACCATACTGTTCGCCGTAACCTCCTATGGTTTGAAAAGCTGGGGATTATCCGCAATAGCGTACGGATTCATAGCGGGACACATAGCTTTCCTAGCGCTCAGCCTCACCAACACCTTCAGATAACCCAGGTCCCAGAGTGGTAACAACTCGATGGGAACGGAGAAAAATAAGGAATAAGCGACGGGTTTATCAAAAGACGGGGGAGGACTAGTTCAATAACTTAACCAATGCTATATGTTTGGACGCGCCGCCCACCCATGGTGGAATAGCATGACGAATACCACATAATCTTAAGGTAAGTGGCGCATTGCCCCCAGGACAAAGGGAGGAAGGGGGTTGAATTATCCCTAAGAAGTTTTCCGCTGGTACAGAGATCTTCCACCACCATTGGAGAGCACGCATTTACCTTCAGCCGAGGATAAATGCTGGAACTCCCTGGAGGTCACCCCATGATTATGGGGTAAAGTTACCTGAGAAATTACCCAACCACCTAACCACCCAACCCCACCCGTGGTTTTGGTTCGATCCCTGTCGTTCTTGGCGCAGGGTTTCGATTCGATCTCTACTCTAATGTATTGGTGGTTTTATCTTCACACCTTCCCTCTGTATCCAGATGTCTGTCCCCGGTCTGGGTATCGGTCTGGGTATCGGTCTGGGTATGGGTATGGGTATGGGTGTCGATGCTCTTGTTTTGAATTCAGGGAGCCCTACGGCTCTCCAGGTGTTGAGGTGCCTGGATAGTGGGGGTGTTGGCTGTGCTCTTGCTGATCAGAGGCCTCCGGATGATTTGTTGGCGGCTCGTTCACGTCTCCATAGGTCTTTCTATAGGTATTCTGGCTGGGAGGATTTTCTGCGTATCGGTGAGGAGGTACCGGGGGCTGTTCTGATTAGCTGTGACGATAGGTCGATCTACTCACTGTCAGAGCATTTCCAGGAGCTCTCGAAGTATTTCCGTATTCCTTTCCCGGATCACTCCGTGCTGGTAAGGGGGCAGGATAAGGCCGAGGCCTGGCGGGCCTGTCTGGAGGCGGGTGTACCGACCCCCCGTACCTATCAGCCGAGTCCGGGGGAGGTCAGGGATTTGTCCCGTTCCCTGGAGTACCCGGTCCTGGTTAAACCGAGGCTTACACTGGGCTTTATTCCCCAGCATGCCAGGAAGCTCTATGTTTGTCGTACAGCGGGGGAGTTAGAGTCAAGCTATGACGCGGTGAATAGAACCCACCCGGATCCCCTTATCCAGGAAAGGATTCCCGGAGGGGATGACTCGGTCTACCAGATAATGGTCTTAATGGACCGTGAACAGGGGCTTGTAGGTAGTTTCTGTTTCCGCAAGCTTGCCCAGTGGCCTCTCAGGTATGGCGTTGGTTGTCTCTGCGTCAGCGTCCACCTACCTGTTTTGCTTGAGCAGACCCTGAGTTTTTTAAGGGAGATCGGTTGGTTCGGCGTGGCCTCTATCGAGTATAAACATGATCCCCGGGATGATCTCTTCAAGCTCATCGATGTTAACACCAGGTTCTGCGGGGAGACGAATCTGGCGATGGCCGCTGGTCTGAATTTCCCCCTGGCTCTTTATCACCTGGCCTGGGGTGAGCAGGTGTCTCTGGGGGAGTACCCTGATGGTGTTTACTGGACGGATTTCTATAAGACACTTCGCAACCTACGCTTCAGGTTCAAGAGTGGTTCGTATTCAGGGATGCCGCGAACTTTTTTAAGGGCGATAGATCCCAGGACGACCCACACCTCTCTCTCTATCCGGGACCCTGGCCCGGCGGCCATGCGGGCGGAGAAAATGTTGTCAAGGGTCCTGGCTGCTTTCACCGGGAGCTAGGGAAAAAAAACGAAACTCTACCCCTCCTGGGGAACACCCTTCCCCCGGGTTGTGGGAGAGGGGTTCGAGCCTGACCTCTCCGGTAAGCAGAGGTTGGTGATCAGCAAGGTCAGGGGAAAACAGCGTAGTTAGATCGTTGCAGAGAAGGTTCCTATGGAACCATACGACTTAAAGATACTAATGCTAACTTGTTTAAGATCCCCCAGAATTACCAGACAACCAGACAACCCGCTAAAACCGTGCAATATTTGAGGAATCATTGTATCTCCGCCCCTGCACACGATATAAATCATGCAAACACGCCCTAGAAGATGAGTATCGATGGCCCATAAATGCCCAGACTGCGGAGCCGAATTAGAACCAGACTCGAATTTCTGCGATAACTGCGGGGCCAAAATCGCACCACCCAAGACGCCCAAGACAACCAAGACGCCCAAGACAACCAAGACGCCCAAGACAACCAAGACGCCCAAGACAACCACTCCACCTGGACCCCGGCACAGCTCAACCAGTCCTTCCAAGTCAGCCAAACCAGGAAAGCCACCTAGATCCGGGGAGTTAGGAAAGTCGGTGGTTGGAAAAACTGGGGGTGGTAGGGGGCGTGGTAGGCTGGTTGTTGCCTGGGGACTTGCATTGTTTTTTGGTTTCATCGGTTTTATAGTGATTCTCTACGGCACATCCTTTGATGTCAACTTCTCTCTATTCCTCGGGGTTATCGTGCTTATCCTGGTTGGTGCGATTAGGCAGTACAGGGCGCTGGGGCCTGTGGCCCTCACGATGGCCGTGCTGCTTATTGTTGGTAGCTCAGTGCCCCTGATCACGCCCAAGAACCAGAGCGATAACGGACCCTCTCCTTTGCCCCAGCCCGGTTCCCCCAGTTACCAGGGGCTTGTGCCTCCTGGAAAATGGTCCAGGACCCACGGAACCGAGAAGGCCGTCAAGCAGGCCACCTCCGACAGGGTGATCGGACAAATACTCGCCGAGTACGAGGACCGGGTAGGCAGGGCCGGGGGAGTGGAGAACACAACCGCCAAGATCGAGATGGAGACTCTGATAATGGATAACACCGAAACTGCGCGGGACGCGTATGAACAGGCGGCCGCAGAGATAAGGGGCACTGAGAACTTCGTAGCAACCGTCAGGATCAACGGGGTGGAGTTCGTGGTCTACGAGGGGAACTCGCTGTGCTTCATCGGAAGCTTCGCTAACTCCCTCTTCCACGCTACCTACGACGTCTCCAGCGACACTATCTCCGAGATCAGATCCGGGCTAACCAGTATTTCTCCCTCTCTGCCTGATCTGGACCTCTACCACGACATTGACCTGCCTGAAGTCTCCCTCTCCCTGGGCCCGGTTAGGGATGTGCTGGGAACCGTGGTGGACCATGTGGCAAGGCTCTCCAAGCAGATGGTATCACAGGCTATCGACCTTTCCCTGATAGCGGGGGAGATCACCGGGATAAATGACGCTCTTAACGATCTCAACACCTTCCTGCAGGAGAGAGGAAGACAATTCGTATCCGCCGAGGTCGACGCCCTGGCCGCCGGGGCCGGTACGGCTGCAGAGGCAGCGGGAGCCCTATCCGGGGTGGCGATGGCGACCATGGATTACGCCAGCATGGCCGAAACCGGGAACGTGGATCTGCTCATCGACCTAACCAAGCTGGTTACGGGAGAGATCATTGAAAAGGCGGTGACCTCGGCCGAGATCCTTAGAACCATCACGGGTAAAAAGATCGGCTTGATCATCGATGACAACGGGGTAACACTGAACCTGATGGGTACGCATAGCTTCGAACACGTACTTGTCGAGGTTGTGCTGGGCCTGGGCCTGGAAAGATTCGAGATCACCCTCCCCGCCAGCGGCGAGGTTATGGTCAGCCTCGATACCGGTATTGGGTTCAGCCTCCGGATCACCTCCACAGAGGGTACAGGCGCCGAGATAATTGGCAGCGTTAAGTTCGAGGGAGACAGGGTCAGATCCGATGTGCAGAACCTGGTCGGTATGACCACCGGGCAGTGGCTCACACGGTGGGACTGGGCCAACCTCACCATCAGCTACGGGCTCGGCGCAGGTATACCCAGTGGAACTTTTCTGGTTCCCGGCATGGACCTACAGGTCGAGGTATCAAGGAGCATAAGCGAGAACAGGGTGCTCAGAATGGTTTTCGACCCCAGCCCTGAGATACAGATACAGGCGCAGGCAGGGGCCGAGATAGAGATAAGCGGCCACGCCGGTTTGGGGGGAGAGGTGTCCCTGGCCGGGGCCGTGAACCTCGGCCTGGACTTCTCCAGGGTCACAGCCGACATGGCCGACATGGCCGGGCTCCTGGATCCCTCCACCGCCAGTCAGGCCGCTGCTGACATATCCACCGGGGTGATGGGCATGGTCGGGGGTATTGTCGATATCGAAAAGCTCTCCGATGAGGAGGTCGACGGGTACGGGATGGAGTACCAGATGGGTCCCTCTCTCCAGCTCGACTACCTGAACGCGGTGTCCCATCACAACGTATCCACTTCTGAGGGTAACTATTCTGCACTCGAGATGGATGAGAACGTGGGCCAGGTCCTGGCCGGCTATGTATACGAGGTCCTCGGGAAAACCCTTGGATCCGTGGCCCAGAACACCAACATAGGGCTTTGCCTTAAAGGCAAGGCAGGGGTCGGGGTGGGTGCGGGAACCACCGGGGGTGAGGTGGCCGCTGATTTCGAGATCGGCCTGGAGGGCGGGCTCAATGTACCGACACAGGCCCTCCTCCAGCTCGGCGTCACGGCAGAGGAGGCCAGACAGGAAATGGTTGACGGTCTTTGCCAGAAGGGCTTCAGGCTCATAACCGACCCCGGCGACGCCGGGTTCTTCATCGATCAGCCCACCCTCCTACTCGACGCCGATACCCTGACCGGGATTATCCTCTCACTCTCCGACTTCAGGCTCGAAACCGAGTTGGCCGGCTTTCTCTCCGGTGAGCTATCCGACGAGTACCAGTCCCTTAAAACCGACCAGGGATTTCTTAAAAAAATGGCTGGCTCGGACCTCTACTTCCAGCTGTCTATAGGGGCTAAGGGGAGCGCTGAGCTGGGATTGGGCACCGAGGTCGAGGCAGCGCTACAGGTGGTTCTGCACAACAACGGTGAGACCATCCTCAACAACATGGGGATAGACACCGAGGAGTTCCAAAAAACCAGCCTCAGTATCGGCGTGCAGATAGGGCCACCGTCCCTTGAGGTGGAGGTCGTACCCGGCACCAACCTTTTCGTTGAAGCCGCTATCGGCGCAGACTTCTTACAGATAGAGCTGTCACAGAAGACGAATAAGCTTGAAAACATAGTCGATCTTTTCTCCGAGATATTCCCCACCCAGCCCAGAACACCCGTGGCAAGCATAAAGATCGACCAGGACACGTGGACCCAGCCCTACGCCGTGGGAGAGACCGCGGAGAAGACGGTAACAGTGCAGAACACCGGGAGCATGGCCGTCAACCTGGTCGCCCAGACACCCGTAAACATCACCTCCGACATACCGCGACAAGGACTCCATATCGGTGCAGGGAACAGCGCACAGTTCAAACTCATCGCGGACACCTCCACGGCGGGAACCACCGAGGGTGCGGTGCACCTCTTCACCGGGTTCGAAGACGCATACGTAACAATAACCGTCAACCTCATCACCACCACCGGCACCGCACAGGTATCCGTCGACCAGCCGACCTGGCGGGAAACCGTTCTTCGCAACACCCCGACAACCAGGACCTTTAGGATAGACAACACCGGGGGAGCCGACTACGTCGCAGACGTCGTACTACCAGCATGGGCTACACCCGACAAGACCAGCGTAAACATACCCGCACAAAGCTTTACAACGCTCAAGATAAACCTCGACACCGCCCAGGACACGACCCTGACCGGTCACCTCGTCCTCCGATCAAGCGAACAAGACACGCCACAAGACACGCCACTGGATACGCCACTGGTATCCATAACGGTCCAGGTCGGCGCGCCACAGATAGGTCTGAGCACCGACAGGATCACCGAACAGCTCGACCCCGATCAGGCCACCACGACCAGTATAGCGATAAGCAACACGGGGATCTTCGACCTGGCAATAGACCTGTCCGGTGACCTGCCTGACTGGATTGAACCTGACAGAACCAGTATCACCGTACCTCCCGGCCAGGACAGGGAGCTGGAGCTCGGGCTGACCGCCACCTCCCACTCCCCCTCCCTGCAGCACGAGCTCGTCCTGGTCACCAACGACCCCGACCAACCACAGGTTACTATAATCATCCGGGTCTCTACCAGCCTGACCCCCGAAACGCTCGCACGTATACACATAGGGTCCCACCACGTAGCGGCCGGTGGCGGGAACAGGCTCAGTCCCTTCGCACATGGTAATTATGTGGTTCTCATGGGCCCCACTGACAGGGAGACCGCTGAGGGAGGGGGTGATTACGGGGGTAGCTGGGACCAGGAATCAGTATATGTATACGACACCGCCAGAGGTGAGCTCAGACGTATCTCCCCCGATTCGAAGTACTCGGACTGGCCTATTCATCGTAGCTTTATCTTCGCCGGGCCCGCTGTCCACGGGGATAGGATAGTGTACGGCTACGAGGAGGTTTACTCAAACTCTACAAGCATACATTACCATAACTACGAATACACGTACTATCTCTACGACCTGGTCACCGGGGAGAACACCGAGCTTGACATACCGCTTATCGATATGGGAGAAATAGACGAAACGGCCATAACGAATACCGTCAGTATCGATATTTATGAAAACCTGATCGTGGGGCAGGGAAACGAGGAGATCTGGATCTACGACCTGGATAACCCCGGGAAAGGGGCGGTCACCGTGGCTCGGGAGAAGGATCCAACCGGGCCCCTACAAAGCCGGGGAACCACCCTGATGTTCTCAAACCCCGTGATCCACGGGGACAAGGTCGTTTATGTCAACACCGACAGATCTTACGCGACATCAAACGGATACTACAACCATACGGTCTGGATGCTCGACCTATCCACCATGGAGGAGACCTACCTGGGGTGGAGCAAGACCTGGGTCATCCCAAGGATCAGCGAGAGCCACGTTGCCTACGGAGCCCAGCTCTCAATAGATTACTCTGATTGCCAGATCGTGATCCACGACATACAGACAGGGCAGACAACCTATCATGGTCGGGGACCCCATTCCTATCCCCAGCTCGACATATACCGGGACCAACTCGTCTACATGAACCTCACCCAACAACCCGGGATGAGTCTGTACGATCTCTACCAACACGACGCTTCGACCGGGCAGACACTGCTCATCGCGCCCCGGACACCTGCCGAATACCCGATATCGATCCACGGACCCCGCCTGCCAACCATCTACCGGGACAAGGCTTACTACTTGGACGTCGTCGACGGCTGGACCTATCTTAAAACCATCACGATACCCTGAACCCCTGAACCCAGCCACCCACAGGTCTCTATCCGAGTTCTTCGTCTTCAGGGCTGATCGGTGGATGGGCGGTTTTCCGACTTGACGCCGCGGCACTTTAAAGATTTTTGTGGGGGATAGTTGTTTATCTTATTGTGGTGGTTGTGACATCGCGGTAGAGTTTTTGTTTCACCATCAGTGTCCATAGAACGGAGCCGGTGACGAGGAATACGGCGGTTGTGACCAGCCACTCCACGATGTATACCCATAGCATGGCTCTGTCTTTGAGTTTAGCGGCGTCCTCCTCGAGACTGGTTAGACCCTGTAGGGCGGTCTTCATCGTGTCGTAGGCAGTGTCGAAGTCTCTGTCAAGATATTGATTGGATGCTTGGATCCGTGTTCCCTGGATATCGTTGAGCCGGGCGTGCTCGTTTACGGGGTTGGCTCCGAATATCTCTGCGAAGTCGAGTAGGCTGGTGAGGAGGTTTTGCTGGATACCGAAGTTGAAGAGATCGCGTCTGAATTCGTGTACCTTGTAGGGATCTTCGGGTAACCTTCTCCCGGTGCTGAACCAGACCATGTTGGTGATTATGTCCAGGGAATAAGGATTCGATATGTGGCTGCGGGTTACTAGCGAGCTCCAGAAATCATCGTACACTATGCCCCTGAATGTGAAGGTGGTTGACTGGTTCCAGGACCAGTAGAAAACCTGGGGTATCTGCCCCGGGACGGGTGACCCGATGCCCTGATTGTTTTTGGTGTAGGAGAGGATGGTCGAACCCTGTTTGGGTATGGTGAGTGGGAAGTTAGGCTTGTAGCTCGTGTAGTAGGGGAAGATCTTTTCGATGATGGCCTTGTACGGTTTCATGATACCGGGCAGATCTGCCCCATCTTTAACGATCAGAGGCCCGCTGGGTGCATTGAAGTTCTGAGAATCCGATAGGACCGCGTCCGCGTCGTTAGGGAATGTATCGGAGAGCATGCTCTGGATCCATGGCTGGTAGAAGTTCGCGTTTATACTCATAGCGCTCCTGGTATTAACTCCACCTTTCCGGAAATTGGTTAGGGCGTCGTAGAGCCATTTCTGTTGCCGGGCTGAGAAATAGGTCATGTCGACCTGGGCCAGGAAGAAGAACTCGTATTCCAACAGATCTTCGTAGGTCCTTGGATAGTAGATCCTCATAAAGCGCATGATATCCCCGGCAATAACGTCGCTGGTCTCCCTGGTCGGTATTATTGTTGGATCGGTTGACGGCTCGGTCGTAAACCAGGCGGTCAAGATCGGCATGCCCACTGCTTTCCCGGTTCCAATCACCCTGATTACCTGGGATTGATCCTGGGCAAAGACCGATGAGAAAGGTGATGGGTATAGGGAGAGTAATGAGAGTAAGGTGAGGAGAAAAAAGATGAGGATGATTCTACTCCCCATGAAGAAAGGTGCGTGATCATCCCTCTATTCATGTGTTTCGATGAACTTTGCTTGCTCTGTGCTTTGTGTTAATCCAGTTATACCCAGCTAATCCAGCTAATCCAGTTATACCCAGCTAATCTTGCTCTCTCTTCACTGCTGGGCTCCTCAATGTTAAAACCGGAAGCTGTAGGTGAGGTCTGTTGGTAAGGTGTTGATGGATTTTTATCCTATATTTTGGGCGGTGTCTGGTTTGTTAGAAATCTGGTTTTTTATGTGGCTGGGTTCTAGGTCTTTGTGTGGTTTCGATGTCGGTGAACGGAATGACCGGGGTTCCCGGTTTTTTTAGCTCTGTTGAGTCGTTGTCCAGGGAGGAGATGGAGAGGTCCCAGCTTCTGGGTTTGAGGTGGACGCTTCGACAGGCCCAGAGATCGGGTCTTTACAGGGATGTTTCTCTGGATCTGGGTGTTAGTTCTCTTGACGATGTGGTGAGGCTTCCTTTCACTTCAAAGCTGGCTTTGAGGGAGTGTTATCCTTTTGGTGCTCTTGCTGTTCCCCGGGAGGAGGTTCTGTATTTCTGCAGCACATCGGGTACGACGGGTAGGCCTGTGGTTGTTTATTTCACGGGTGGGGATCTGGATTCTATTGGTGAGGGTTTGGCCAGGTCTTTTTCGGTTTCGGGTATGGGCAGTGGGGATAGTGCTTTGTTGATGATTCACCCAATGATGGCTTTTTTGTTTGAGAAAGGGCTCCATGGTTTGGGTGCGATGAGTGTGCTCACCGGTCCGGGGAATGACGCGGCCCAGGTCGGGTTGGCTAGGGACCTGGGTATCACCACTCTTTTCGGTGTTCCGTCCTATCTTTTGCACCTGGGGTCTCTTCTCGGCGGTGGGGGTGTGTTTGGCCGGGGTGGTTTGGAGGTTTTGGAGGGTTTGGAGGGTTTGGAGAGGATTGTGACTCTGGGAGAGTCTTTAACCCCTTCTATGAGGGGTAGGATCGAGGGTCTGTGGGGGGCCGAGGTTTTCGATGATTACGGTTCTGTTGAGTTAGCGACTGGTTTTTTGGAGTGCTCTGAGCATGACGGTCACCATGCGTTGTGGGATCATTTCTTGTTCGAGACGGTTGACCCGGTGTCGGGGGAGCCCACCGATGGTCGGGGGGAGCTGGTTTTCACAACTCTTAAGCGAAAGGCAACTCCTCTGATCAGGTACAGGACCGGGGATTTGGTCAGGATCGAGTACGATGAGTGTGCCTGCGGGAGGACGAGTCCCCGTATATTTCCCGAGGGTAGGTTGGGGGAGATGACCAAGGTCAAGGGCACGTCGGTCTACCCATCCTCCCTGACCGAGGCCGTTATGGCGGTTCGGGAGGTTTTGAACTTCCGTTTCGAGGTGGAGAAGGAGGGGGATCTTGACAGGCTTGTGCTGAGGGTCGAGGCCACGGATCGGGGTGAGGGTTTGGCTGAGAGGCTGGCCCTGGTTGTGAAAGGGGTGTCGAACATAACACCTGAGGTGGTTTTTGTGGATTCCGGTTCGCTGACCGGGAAGAGGAAGACACGGCACTTCGTTGACAAACGCCCATAATTTTCCACAACACCAAGCACGCCCCAAATCCTTCTGTTTTGGTCTGGGAGGGGGGGGGGGCTTTGTGCTTATGTCTGGTGCTCACAGCGTGCCCGCGGGGTGTGTCCTCGGCTGCTTGTGTTTTTTGAATATCCAGATGCTGGGATTGAAAAAAAGTTTTGGGGAACCCCCGGGAGGGTTCCCGCTGAATAATTCTAAGTTTTGTGTTTCCTGTTTTTCTGTGTTTGGGGGGTGTTTCTGTGTTTTTTTATTTGAGGGTTGCGTCTGCTGTTAGGAATCCTGCTCCCCAGTCTCTCCCCATCCATTCGAAGTGGTAGAGGGTGTACCAGGGGTCGAATACCCATGCGCCGTCTGCTGGTAGTGGTAGGCCTCTGGCACCGTTTTTGAGGGTTTTTTCAACCTGGCCTTGGTCTAGTCCGGGGTTGTCCTGTAGCACCAGTGCGGCTATCCCGGATACGTGGGGCGCGGCCTGGCTGGTTCCCCAGACGTAGTAGTAGTCCACGTCGGTGGAGAAGTAGGGTTTGTAGGGCCCTACGATGGCTGCTCCTGGTGTACTGACGTCGAGTTGGTAGGCTTTTTGTTTGAGTTTTTTGTTGGGCCTGGAGCTGAAGTCCTCCAGGTATACCTGCCAGTTGTTGCCCCAGTAGTCGGGTGTGTTGAGCTTCTCGGGTACGTCCTCTAACCAGAACGCTCCGTTGTAGTTCCAGTCGGGTTCTTCGTAGGTTGCGGGTACCCAGTTCTCTGTCCATCCGGCTGCGGCTACGGATATTACCTCGGGGTATGCCCCGGGGTATCCCATCCCGGCGTATCCTTCGTTTCCCGCTGATGCTACTACTATTACTCCTTGTTCTATTGCGTATGCGATGGCGTCTCTGATCATGGGGCTGGGGTCTGGTCCGCCCAGGGACATGGATATTATCACCGGTCCGTCCAGGCTCGGTGCTAGGTCGGCTATGTAGTTGATTCCGGCGGATACCATCTCGTCTGTGCCGCCTGTCAGGCCTACCAGCCCTGTGGGGGTTGTCACTATCCATGCGTCGAGTACGAGGACGGGTATGATTGATGCTTCGGGTGCTACTCCCTGTATCCACGCCGCGTCGCCGTAGTTGTACCCGGTTATTATGGATGTGACGTGTGTTCCGTGTCCTGAACCCTTGAAATCGTCGGTGATGAATCCTCTGTCGTCTCTGAGGGGGTCGAAGGCTATGTCTTCCAGGACCGGGTCCCAGTACACGTCGTGTGTGAATCCTTTCCCCAGGTCGTCTCTGATGTTTGCCTCTGAGAAGAAGTATTCCCAGTCTGATAGTAGCCCTGTGTCCAGTACAGCTATGTAGACACCTTCTCCGTCCTCATCTACCTCCCCTGAGTCGACCATGTCTACCCAGAAGGGTTCGAGCTCTGGCAAAGCATCCATTGGTTCGACCTCTATGTCGAGGGGTTCCGCTAGCTCTGCTTTGTACATATCGATCTCGGCAGAGATCTTCACTGTCTTTGCCTTGTTTTTCTTGGCCACTGATGTCGCTAGGGGCACGACCATTGCCAGTAGCAGCAGTGCTACGGCCATGGTTGCCTTCAAGGTTTTTTTCCTATCCAATAAGAATCGCCTCAGGACTTTCCCCAAGGTCTTTGTTAAAAAAGATTCTCCCCCCGGGAACGAACAAGGTTTTTGTAACCCGGATCACCTCGGATTACCCCGGATCACCCCGGATTACCCCGGATCACCCCGGATCATACATGTTTATTTCTCTGGGAAAGGGTTTCTGAGCGTTAGGCACAGGGATATCGAGCCTTACAAACTAGTACCCGTCACAGGGTGTTTGGGTCGGGTTCGGTGAAAAATCAAGGGGAAATAGTGTCTTTTCCCGTTCTCCCCGTTATCCCATCTCTCCCTGTTTTCCGTTTTCTCTTTGTTCTCCAGGCGGTGAAGATGAGCAGGGCGATGAAGAGGGCTGAGAGGGCCAGGTCCAGGGGCAGTCCTTTGAGGGTGGTGTAGTTGGGGTCGGTGGACGTCCAGAGCCCGAGGCCGTACATCTTCCGTGTGAGGGGGTAGAGGAGGGCTACCCCGCCCTGGTCGGCGAGGTCGATGAGTATGTGGGATCCGTACCCGGCCAAGGCCTGGGCGAACAGTTTGCGGGAGATAAACACTGTGATGGCGAGGAGTATGAGAAGGGAGGGGAGGTTGTGGAGGTAGACACGGGAGGCGTCCAGCGATGTGGGTAGGAAGTGGTCCAGGTCGGGGGCCATGGAGAAGAATCCGAGGGTGAGTATGTCAAGGCGGGTGGCCTCCCTGTATGCCGCTCCGTATGCTGCCAGTGTTACGGGTGTGTGGGTGAAGATCATCTCTATTCCTTATGGGTTCCCCCGGTCTTGAAAGATGTCCCCTAGGTAGGTGGTGCGGTTTTTCTAGTTGTCTTTTTCCTTTCTAAACTCGGATGGGTTAATGCGTCAAGTTTGTTAAGGCGGTAAGGCATTGGTCCCCTATCACTCTTTGCAGTTATCTAGTTGTATAGTTAGGAGGGTGTGTAGTTAGGGAGTTGAGGTTGTGTAGTTTGTTTTTCAGAATTTGTTTTTCTGGAAAACGAATCGGTTGGATAGTAAATAGTTGATGGTGAAGGCGCCCAGTATCGAGGTGAGTTGGGCGATTAGGTAATGTATCTCGGCGTATCGAACTAGTATGTGGAGGAGGGAGAGGTTTAATGTTAGGGCGGTTAGGCTTGTGGCCAGGAACCGTGGGTAAGTAACCCGGTTTTTTTCTGTTTTTCTATCCCTAAAGGTCCAGGCCTTGTTCCAAACGTAGTTGTTGGACACCGCGACGAGAAACGCCACCACAGAGGCCGCCATGTACCAGGCCCCGATGCCTTCTACTAGCGTATACATGACTACTAGGTTCAGCAGGGTGCCGATCCCGCCTACAACGGCGAACTTGAAAGGCCTTCTCACCGCTTGTATTAGAAGCGAGTAGTAGATCGAGGAGCATTGCCGGAGGTAGGCTGTATACTCGGCGAACCCGAGTTTGCTTGTACCTGATTTTCGAGGGTTGAAGGTGATGGGTATTTCACTTATTTTTTGGTATCTTCCTTTGGTCAGGATCTCGAAACCGATCTTGAACCCTCTTGTATCCAGGTCGATATTTTCAATTACCGGTTTTTTGAAAAACATAAAGCCTGACATGGGGTCCGATACTCTGGTGACGGGGCGAGCTATGGCGGATGCCAGGGCTGACACCAGTCTTCTGTGGAAAGGCCAGTCCGAGATACCACCGCCCGGACTGTACCGGCTTCCAATAACGATGTCAGAGTCTTTTAGCGCATCTATCATGGGGGGTATCTTTTCAGGGGGGTGCTGAAGGTCTGCATCCATAAAACCCACGATGTCTCCTCGGGATGAAGCGATACCATCCATGATTGCGGATGAAAGCCCGAACTTCCCACCTCTTCTCACCAGTCTCACAGGATAGGATTCAGCCAGGGTTTCAGCGAGCTCACCTGTCCCATCCTTTGAGTCGTCATCCACGACGATGATTTCAAGCTCCAAAATCCCTAGAGCACTTATTCTCTCAACCAGCTCTCTGAGATTAGCCCTCTCGTTATACGTGGGCACGACCAGCGAGATCACATGGAACAGGGAAACGTCTGTGTTAATAAACTTGAAACCACACCGGGGACCATAACCCTTAACTGAATTCGTAATAATCATATGGAAAAAAAGAGGGAAGGGGTTTTCCTGGTGGTGTCAGGAGGACCCCCCCAAATTCGAGTTTTTTTCTTTGCCTGTATAAATCGGTTCTTATCGGGCTTGGGGTAGTTTTCAGGGTCGTTGGTCGAAGTGTAGGTGTCCTTCGTAGTCCAGGTTCTTGCTGGGGCCCCACCAGGTTCCCTTGCCGTGGAGGTTCTCCAGTTCGCCTGTTCCGCTTACGATTTCCCATACGCCTGACCACTGGCCCTCTATCTTTTCACCGGGTCCGAAGCTGATTATCAGTGAGCCTTCTCTGCCGTCGATGACAATGCTGTCAAACTCTATCAGGCCGTAGTAGAGATGGCTCACTCCTGCTGGGTCCTTGACCGCGATGTAGGCGTCGTAGGTGGTTCCTGTGAAGGTTCCTGTCCATGTACCTTCCTCGGATCCGAGTACGAAGGTGTAGTCATCGATTACCCTGGTGTCTTTTTCTAGGGGTACGTATGTCCATTTACCTGACGCGAATATCGCGCTGCCCTGGTCATCGTGTTTTGCTATCAGTGTAGGTGTGAGCAGTATGGATGCGAATGCCACGCTGCACAGCAGTAGAACTAGTCCTTTCTTTTTCATATTATCACCTCCCCCCCTTCTGGGATTATTGGTTATTCTCTATCTGCGCCCCACCTCGGCGTTTGGATATCATGATTTCATCTCTCCTAGTTCTTTTCAGAAGTTGTTTTTTTTAGGAGTAGGCCGAGGATGGTCACCGCGTAGAATAGCCAGCCTCCCGGTATATCGGGTATGTTTTGCAGGAATTGTTTTGTGCCCTCGATGTTGTATTCTTCCCATCTTTTCTCGGCTGATCCGTAGTATCCTTTCATCATGTTGATGGTCCTGGTCTCCATGCCTTGTTGTTCTGCTTCCTGGATGTCTTCTCTGGCCTGTGAGAACAGGTCCATTACCTGGTCCCATTGTCTTAGGTAATCGATCAAGGTCTCCAGGTAGGGTTTTGCGTAGAGGTGGTTGTAGTGGCCTTCGTACCAGTACTCGGTGGCCTTATCGTAGAGGTCCTCTCTGAGCTTTGAGGTTTCTATGCCCTTTGTCCCTGCTTGTCTCATTGCTTCATCGGCGGCTGTGAATAAGACGGTCATCTCCTCGGACCAGGCGTCGAATTGTTCTCTTGATGTGAACAGGCGTATGTAGTCGACCTGCATGTACTCGTCGGCGCAGACCTCTTCTCCTCCCTCGTCCTGGCACTTTAGAGTGAGGTTTTCGCCTGAGGCCATTCGCAGGTATGCCCTCGCCGCCCGGTCTGGAACCACGTCGGTTATGGCGACCACGGCATCATCGATCAAAAAGGTCACTATCTCGGGTTCCCACAGTATTTTGTAGGTATGCCACTCCGTTAGGTCGATTCCCTCGACATGCTGCCAAAAATTAAATTGTCCTAGTTTGGAGGTTACCACGAAACCAAGCATCTCTATTCCCGGATGTCCCTTAGGGTTCCATTGGTCCATTGCTGTCAGGATGCCTGGCTCTGAGGTACGAAATGTGAGGCCGTAGTCAGGTTCACCGGACCTGAATCCCCATCTTCTGTTCCCTCCACCGTAATCGGATTCGAGTTTGTTGTCGGAACCGAGTCTTAGCCTTATCTCTATGTTCGTGAAAAGGAATTTTTCGACAGAATATCCATAGAAATTGCTGCCCGCTACCGAGGCTCGGTCGACCCCGGATAGGTTGCCGTATGCATAGCCATCGTGGGCAGTGAAACTCGCCATGTTACCCCAGATTGGGCCCGTCCTACCCGATGGGTATTGTGTATCTCCCCATTCGGGCAGGTCCGGGTCGTCGAAGTTGTATACATACAGGGTTACCTCCTCACCCAGCACAGCGAATGGCGATGCCAATACCACCAGGAGGCATACGAGGATTGGTCTCCTTCCACCAAACCCTTGGCGTTCCCCATTCCTCATCTTGTTTATCTTATTCGCCCTATCCGCCTTTACCAAACGATCACTTCCCCTCTTCCCGTCTTCCTCTCCTCCTATCTCCCTATTTCTCTATCTCTCTATTCGCATAGGTCCTCCTCGTATTGGACAAGAATCCCGTTTTCGATGAGCGTGTTGATGGTGCCTAGTACCTGGGAATCATTGTTTGTGGAGTAGTTATCGCTGAGGACCAGTTCGCCTAGGTTTGCGAGCTTGGTCAGGGGTGTGAGGTCCAGTATCTGGTTGCCCAGAATCCATAATATCTCCAGGTTGGCCAGGCCTGCCAGGGGTGAGAGGTCGATTGGGTCGTTGTAGCTGAGCTTGAGTGTAACCAGGTTTCTCAGGTCGGTGAGGGTGGAGAGGTCGAGTTTCGGGTTCCACTGGACGTAGAGTTCCTCAAGTTTGTCCAGGCATGTAAGGGGTGAGATGTCGCTTATCTGGTCGGTGCCCAGGTAGAGTATCTCAAGGTTCCCCAGACCTGTCAGGGGGGATATGTCCTCTATCTTGTTGCCGTTTATCTGAAGCTCTCTTAGATTTACGAGTCTGGTTAGTGGGGTTATGTCTTTGATCTCGTTGTTCGGTACCCTGAGTTGTTCCAGGTTGGATGCGTGCTCGAGTCCGGTTAGATCGGTGATTCCCTTCGACCAGGCTGTTAGCGTTTTGATGCTTTTCAGGTTCTCTATTGTTATCGTGGTTATCGGCGTGTTTACCCCTAAGGACTCTATAATTAGAGTCTCTAAGTTCAAATCCGGGATGATGCCTCCGCCGGTGTTTAGCGCCGCCTGCCCTGGTTTTCCGTAGAACTCTGCATTATCGATCTCTATCCACTTCGTGTTTTCCAGGTCTGATGCACCGTATTTAAAGCTGGGAATCGGGTTTCTTAGTTGGCCTCCTCCGAGTTCGCGGAAATCCCGGAGAAGGGTGTCTATACTTTCATACCTAGCCTGGTCCTGGTTTATTGGTTCGTAGATCGTGTTCTCTAGATACACCAACATTCCCATACCCATTTGTTGGTCCTGTCCGGAGGATTGCGGGGTAGGTGTCTCTATGGATGCCACAATCTCTCCATCTATGAGATAGGTAGTGTTTCCCTTTTCCCAGTATATAGTGTAGGTGTGCCACCCTGTCAGGTCGATGCCGTTAATCGGTTCCCGGGTCATGTTCCCTTTGTCGTCGCTGCATGTTGCCCAGAAACCCCGAAGCTCCGGGCTGGACTCCGATGAGTAGCTCTCGAAGCGGGGACCGATCAGGTATGGGGAGAAGAATGATAGGTCATCGGAGCTGATTAGGCCGTGCCCCAGGTCTTCGGGTTTGGTGGTGGCGGATATTCCCCAGCCCATCGCACCCCCGTAATAGTTGTTATCGCTGCACCTGAGAATTATCTCGACTATCTTGTGGGTGGTCTCATTGAATCCTTCTTCGAACCCGTTCCAGCGATAGGATATCTTCACAGGGGAGTCCTGGTCGGCACAACCGGTTTGGTCGTATACCTCCGGCCCTGTCATATCTTCCGGGCAGGCAAGGAGTTTAAGGGAGAGGTACCCATCCGAAAATTCGAAGTGTTTCTCCATCTGTTCGGGCTGTGAACCCCAGCATCCTGTTCTATCCGTTG
>Ga0180433_10004785_pt1 | contig 18770 bp, 13 predicted proteins | sample SS_ome_8_FD_132980 | JGI IMG/M metagenome (GOLD analysis project Ga0180433, IMG submission 132980) | Hypersaline lake sediment archaeal communities from the Salton Sea, California, USA - SS_1_D_1 metaG | ecosystem: Environmental > Aquatic > Non-marine Saline and Alkaline > Hypersaline >... | reverse complement strand
GTTGACGGCGTGTACGACAAAGATCCCGAGCAGTGTCCCGATTCGCAGAAATTCGATGAGCTGACCTATATCGATGTGCTCAATCGCGGATTACGGGTGATGGATGCGACCGCGGTGTCGCTGTGCATGGAGAATTCCTTGCCGATCGTCGTGTTCAATGTCACCGTGAGCGGGAACATCGAGAGGGTCGTGTTGGGCGAGAAGATAGGCACGGTAGTACGACACGGAGCATAGTTATGAAAGAGTTGATGCACACGACCAGAGAAAAAATGAACAAAACGGTGGAGGCAACACGTTCCGAGCTTGCGGGTATCCGTTCCGGTCGGGCCTCGGCAGCGCTGGTGGAGCACATTCGCGTAGACTACTACGGCGCGGATACGCCGCTGAACCAGCTTGCGGGTATCGCAGTTCCGGAGCCCCGTCTCCTCGTCATCACCCCATGGGATAAGACACAAATTGACAACATGGAGAAAGCCCTGTTGAAAGCCGACCTGGGCGTGACGCCCAACAACGACGGCACCGTGATACGGATTCCGATCCCGCCCCTGAACGAGGAGCGTCGCAGAGAGCTCGTGAAAAGAGTCCACCGTATCATTGAAGAGGGCAAGGTGGCGCTGCGCAACATCCGCCGTGATGCTAACGAGGCCACAAAAAAGGCCGAAAAAAACGGTGACTCGTCCGAGGATGAAGCACACAGAGACAGGGAGGAAATCCAGAAAATAACCGACGAGTTCTCAGAGAAACTCGACGAGCTTGCCAAGAAAAAGGAAGCGGAGATTATGGAGGTCTAAGCATGCTCATGGATGACGCGGGTGTGCCTTTCTGCGAGGATGGACCGGCCTGCAGCGGCGCTCGCTTGCCGACTATAGCGTTTTCCGTGATGATGTTACCTGGACGATGAACCGGTCTGCCGCGTACCGTCCGAGAAGGTTGGAGGATGGTCGCGGCTTTTTCACACCCGTGGTCCGACCCGAAGAGAGTGCGGCGGATGAAATCGAAATCGCTTAAGAGCAGGATCAAGAAAGATCGGTTGCCGGCGCATATTGCGATTATCATGGACGGCAACGGACGATGGGCACGAAAGCGTGGCATGTCCCGAGCAGCGGGACACAGGGCCGGCGCTGACAGCGTCCGTGCCGTTGTCGAGGGATGCAGAGAGCTGGGCGTGAAGGTGCTGACGCTCTACGCATTCTCGACGGAAAACTGGAACCGACCAAAACGAGAGATAGAAACGTTATGGTCGTTGCTCAGGAGGTACGTGCGCAAAGAGATCGACAACATCGACAAAGAGGGTATCCGCTGTCGCGCGATAGGCAGGGTGCATGAGCTGCCACAGGACGTACGGGAAGAGGTAGCAAAAGCCGAACGAAGGACGCGAGACAACACGGATATGATCCTGAATGTCGCGTTGAATTACGGTGGTCAGCAGGAGATCGCGGACGCAGCACGCCGGATAGCGGCGGACGCGAAAAAGGGCGCCCTGGAGGTCGACGACATTGACCGAAAGCTGTTCGCGAAATATCTCTACGCACCGGACCTGCCTGAGGTGGACTTGCTGATACGTCCCGGGGGCGAACGCAGGATCAGCAATTTCCTGTTGTGGCAACTGTCATACGCGGAACTCGTGATGACCGATAACCTCTGGCCGGATTTCGGCAAGGAGGAGCTGTACCAGGCAATCGTCGAGTTTCAAAAGAGGGAGAGACGTTTTGGTGCAGTGGGCGAGAAGCGCAAGCCGCGGTGAGTCGGGCGGTATCCTCTTGCGTCTGCTTACCGCCGGCGCTGCGCTGGCGGTAGTCAGCGTGCTCGCCTTTTACCGGCCGCTGCACATAGCGTTCGACATTGTCGTGTCGCTCGCCATAGCGGTGGGACTGCTCGAGTTCTATGGGCTGGTGCGAGCCACGGGAATCGGACCGGAGAGTTTCTGGGGCACCACTGCCGGCATATGGATAGGCGTTGCCGCCCACTTCGGGCTGTTGAACCTCGGGCTGTTGACCGGCATAGTCGGCGTCGCGTGCGCCCATCTGCTGCGCGGCAACCGCAACATCGCGGGGCTGGCAACGTCCATTTTCGGCCTTGTCTATGTGGCGTGGATGGGGGGCTTCGTTATTCTGTTGAGAGCGTTGCCGCAGACCGGAGTCGGACACATTATGATCCTGTTCGGTCTCGTATGGCTCAATGACGCCGGCGCGTACGGCATTGGTCGCGGATTCGGCCAGTACAGGCTTCCCGCCACAATCAGCCCGAACAAGACCATCGAAGGTTCCCTCGGCGGCGTTGCCTTCGCGATCCTCGGCGCCCTTATACTGAAAGAGTTTGAGCGACTCGGCGCAACGGTCCTGCCGCCTTACTCACGCGCTGAATACGTGCTCATCGGGTTCGTACTCAGCGTTGCCGGCCAGCTTGGCGACCTGACAGAGTCCTATTTTAAGAGAGATGCTGGAGCGAAAGATTCGGGACGTTTCTTCCCCGGGCACGGCGGGCTCCTGGACAGGATCGACGGGACGCTGTTCGCAGCGCCTGCTCTGTACTATCTCGCCAGAGGGTTGCTATGAGAGAGCACCGGTCGCGGCGTCTGCCAAAAATCAGAATGGCCGGAGATATCTGTTCGGTCAAGCAGTGTTCTCCTTGACAGGCTGGAGGAATACCGATGTATGAAGAAGAAACCGTACGGCTCGAAGATATAGCTGCCAGGCTCAAAAGCCTGAGCGACTGTCTTTGACCTGAAAACGAAACGACGGGAGGCTGCCGAGCTCGAGAAACGGATGGCGGCACCTGAGTTCTGGGACGATCCGAACGCCGCTCAACCGGTCATAGCCCGTGTCAAACGCCTTCAGATGTTGCTCGAGTCAGTCGACGCCTTCAGCCGCGAGTTAGAGGACGCCACCGTCCTGGTCCAACTCGCCGCGGAAGAGCAGGACTTGAGCATGCGCGCCGAGATCGCCGAGACGCTCAACAACATCGAAAAACGGCTCGACCAGCTCGAGACCGAGAGCTTGCTCAGCGACGAGAAAGACGATAAAAACGCCATTGTGTCCATCCACCCGGGAGCCGGTGGAACGGAATCGTGCGACTGGGCCGAGATGCTGCTGCGTATGTATCTCAGATGGATGGAACAGCATGGGTACCACCATGAGATCGTCGACATACTCCCGGGCGATGGAGCCGGAATCAAGAGCGTCACGTTGACTGTCGAGGGGCCATACGCTTACGGGTATCTCAAGACGGAAGAGGGAGTGCACCGGCTCGTCCGAATATCGCCGTTCGATGCCAACCGCCGCCGCCATACCTCGTTTGCCGCCGTCGAGGTTCTTCCGGAGGCCGAGGACGATATCGAGGTGGACATCGACGATAAGGACTTACGCATCGACTATTACCGGGCAAGCGGTCACGGCGGCCAACATGTGAACAAGACGTCCTCGGCCGTGCGCATCACACATCTTCCCACGAACATCGTCGTGCAATGCCAGAGCGAGCGGTCACAGCATCAGAACCGTGCCATGGCGATGAAAGTGCTCAGGGCTCGACTTCTCGATCGGCTTGTCAAGCAGCGCGAGGAAGAGCTCGCAAAGCAACGGGCGGACCAGAGCGAGGTAGCCTGGGGCAGCCAGATACGCAGTTACGTTCTGCAACCGTACCAGATGGTAAAAGACCACCGAACCGGCGTCGAGACCGGCAACTTCAAGGCCGTCCTCGATGGTGACATCGACCAGTTCATCGAAGCGTACCTCAGGTCGAGCCTCCATAAAGCATCTACATAGGTGCTCGGACGCGTGGAATCGTTTCGACTACTCTACTGAGCGGCGCCGATAAGCAGTCCGGGCTGTTGGAAGGCGAAATAGGACGACCAGCCGGAACGAAAATGCGCGGGGTAAGGCTCCGATTGTGCAGCAAATAACCGCAACGGACCTTATAGAAAGGGACTCTCATGAGCACACATCTCCTGATTATTGTGAGCGCACTACTCGCCTTTGCCGGCGCATGCCTGTTCAAAGCGCCGGCGAACGCGGAACCGCCAATGTCGGCTGAATCAAGATCGCTGGATCAAATCAGATCCGGAGACTGGCCGATACTGAAACGCTATGACCAGAATCACCTTGCGCGTATCGCGCTTCCTCTGGGTGGCATAGGTACCGGAACCATCTCGCTCGGGGGCAGAGGCGACCTGCGTGACTGGGAAATCATGAACCAGCCTGCCAAAGGGTACATTCCTGTAGCAGCGAAGGCAGGATCCGCCGTCGGACCATTTTTCGCCCTGTACGTTCGTGCGCCTGGCGGCGCAATGATTATGCGCGCCATTGAAGGCCCCATCGATGCCAGCCAGTACGAAGGTGCGTTCGGCAGCACGGCCGTCAACCACGGTTTGCCACGGTTTCGCGAGTGCTCGTTTGCCGCCGCCTACCCACTCGGGCAGGTGTTCTTGTCCGATCCGGACGTACCCGTGGACGTGACCATTCAGGCCTTCAATCCCCTCGTGCCGGCGGATGCGGAGACCAGCGGCATCCCGGTCGCCGTTCTCCGCTACGTTCTCCAAAACAGGACCAATGAGACACTCGATGTCTCTGTATGCGGCAATATTCCGAATTTTATCGCCGGCGAAGGAGCAGCGAACGAGTTTCGTCAAGGAGAAGGTGTCCAGGGAATAGTCATGCATCCGGGAGAATTGAACCGGTGCGACCAGAAGTGGGGCAGTTTTGCTCTGACAACCACCGCCGACGGCCAGGTCACGTACCGGACCGGCTGGCCGGCGCAGAGTTGGGGCGGCACGATCCTCGACTTCTGGGATGACTTCAGCACCGACGGCAAAGTGCAGGAGCGTCCGGAAAACGGGCTGATGCCGATGGCATCAGTTGCCGTAAAACTGGGACTCCCGCCGCGGGCCACAAGAGACGTCACGTTCCTTCTGACATGGCACTTTCCAAACCGCATGACTTGGACACCCGCGCGCTCGCGACGGCGAGCGGCCAAAGATGAAGAAGACCTCGTGGCTGACGATCCCGACCGCGTCGGCAACTACTACGCCACACGCTTCACCGACGCGTGGGATGTGGCTCAGAAAGTCACTGACCGGCTTCCGGAACTCGAACGCGCCACTGTCCGTTTTGTCAACGCGTTCTCTCAAAGCGATTTGCCCGAGGTGGTCAAGGAAGCGGCCTTGTTCAACCTCAGCACGCTCCGCACCGAGACCTGTTTCCGCACACGGGACGGCAGGTTTTACGGATTCGAGGGATGCAGTGACACCGGCGGATGCTGTCACGGGTCGTGCACACATGTCTGGAACTACGAGCAGGCCACCGCCTTTCTTTTTGGCGATCTCGCCAAGTTAATGCGCCAAGTCGAGTTCGCGTACGCGACCAACGACGACGGCATGATGAGCTTCCGGGTTAACCTACCGCTGGAACGCGCGCAGGACTTCGGCCGGGCTGCCGCTGACGGCCAGATGGGCACGATCATGCGCGTGTACCGCGACTGGCAGCTCTCCGGGAACGACGAGATGTTGCGAACTCTCTGGCCCAACATCAAGAAAGCACTCGAATTCTGCTGGATCAAAGGCGGATGGGACGCCGATAAGGATGGCGTAATGGAAGGTTGCCAGCACAATACCATGGACGTCGAGTACTACGGTCCCAACCCACAGATGGGCATCTGGTATCTCGGCGCTCTGCGCGCCGCTGAGGAAATGGCCCGGTACGTCGGCGAGGAAGAATTCGCTGCCACCTGCCGCAGGCTTTTCGAGCAGGGCAGCGACTGGCTCGACGCGAATCTGTTCAACGGCGAGTATTACGAGCACCAGGTTCGCCCGCCGACGGCCGCCTCGGAAATAGCTCCCGCACTGCGTGTGGGCATGGGCGCGAAGGATCTTACCGACCCGGAGTTCCAGCTCGCCTCCGGCTGCCTCGTTGACCAGCTCGTCGGACAGTATATGGCGCACGTCTGCGGACTCGGATACCTCGTCAACCCCGCCAACGTCCGCACCACACTGAAGAGCGTCATGAAGTACAATCTGCGCGACGGTATGCACGGCCACTTCAACAACATGCGCAGCTTCGTCATGGGAGACGAGGCCGGATTGCTGATGGCCAGCTACCCGAAGGGGCGACCGGAACGGCCATTCCCGTATTTCGCGGAGGTGATGACAGGTTTCGAGTACGCTGCTGCCGTCGGGATGCTCTACGAAGGCCTGACGGAGGACGGGCTGCGATGCATCTCGAACATCCGCAACCGATACGACGGAAAGAAGCGCAGCCCGTTCGACGAAGCCGAATGCGGTCACCACTATGCGCGGCCCATGGCGAGCTGGGCCGCCGTGGTTGCGCTCACCGGATTCCACTATTCCGGCGTCGACAGGTCAATGACGTTCAAGCCGCAGGACGGCACATTCTTCTGGTCGAACGGGCACGCGTGGGGAACATGTCACATCAAGGTCGACGACGAGCTCGCTCAGGTGAAGCTGTCCGTCTTGCACGGCGATCTGACGCTGTCACGATTTGCCCTCAAGGATTTTGGAGAGGAGCGATTTAAAAAGATTCTGAAACTCAGCGCGGGCGAAGAATCTCAGTTTCAAGTCGAACGCGAGTAGGCAGCAGCGTGCTCGTTGCGGTTGGCTGGGCGCTTCCCGCCCCGGCAAAACCAAGAAAGGTCGTGAATCGCTACTCACTATAGGCGGCGGGCCATCACTTCGTCCGCGTCGCGCAGCCGTTCGCACAGTGTTCGGCTGATATTCAACAGCAGCCTGACAGCTACCCGTTTTGTAAGAAGTTCCTCGAAGGTGTGCGCGGTGAGCGCAAAAAGGCTTGTGCTCTCTGCGGCGACAGCGGTTGCCGAGCGCGGCTCATGCGACAGGAGCGCCATCTCGCCAAACGTCTCGCCGCTCGTCAGCGTGGCAAATACCGTACCCTCGTCAATGATATTGACGCACCCGTTAAGAATCACGTACATCTTTCTGCCGACGGTACCCTTCTTAAATATAACGGTGTCTTTGTGCACCGCTTCTGTGAGGCCGTGCGTCATAATGCCCTCCACCTCCTCGGGACTCAAACCTTGAAAAAGAGCCATCGTGCGTGATAGCCGAATGAACTTGTCCCTGAAAGCCATCGCAGTACCCCCCCTCCTCCTTTTCGGTCCTTCCCCGACCGGCGGCAGTGCAGTCAAGAGCTCGTGTCGGCTAAACAATCCGGCGCACCCTACCGAACTGCTCGATGACCGCGTTCCCGCGTAGATTGCCTTTCTCAACGCGCCGCAAACTCTACTCCATCGGAAACTGCACGTCACGGGGCTGTCCGCGCGAGTGTGAATACTTTTATCGGCTCTGCTTTATTCTTGACCTTAACGTCCTGTCGAAATTCGAACCTGTTCGCCAGATTCTCACGCAATCGGGCGTACGTTGATTCTGATATGAGCAGAGAATCAGGCTCACACATGCTCTCAATGCGCTGCGCCGTGTTGACCACGTCACCGATTACCGTCAAATCTTTCCGTTCGGTGGTTCCGACCTCGCCTTGTACCACGATGCCGCTGTTGATGCCGACCCGAAGCTGTATCGGTTCGAGCCCTCGTCCACTGCGCTGCCTGTTGAAACGAGGCATCGCTTCGGTGACTATCGTGCTGCTGGCCTCGACCGCGTCGTTCGCGTCGATGAACACCGCCATGAGCGCGTCCCCGATGAACTTATCAATGTCGCCATGCTTCTCTCTTGTTATGACATCGCACATCCCGAAGACATCGTTGAGTATTCTCACCACCTCCGGTGCGGGATGCTTCTCAGAGAGCGCCGTGAACCCGACAATATCCAGATACAACACGGTCAAATCGCGTGTCCGGCTCGTTGGGGCATCGCTTGACTCCGCCTGCGCCATGATCTGTTCATACGCCGACCGGGACACATATCGCTGAACAAGCTTGTTGAACTTCTCCTGAAGGATACGGAAGTCCTCCTCGCGGGAGATATCCCTGAACACCTCGATCCCGGCCACTATGTCGCCCTCGCCGTCTTCGAGCGGCGCGATGTGCGTCATCACGGGAAACCTTCTCCCGGATTTGTGGAGTGGATAGACTTTCGCCCGAACCTCCTCCCCGGTGAGCAGCGTGTGTTGTAACGGACAGGCCGCCGTGCAAAGCAGCCGACCATTTTCATCAATGTGGTTCAGTATGTTGTCCGCGCAACGTCTGCCTGCCACTTCATCGGCGGTGTACCCGGTGATTTCTTCTGCCCCACGGTTCCAGAAAATGATCCTCCGATCACGGTCCACGATGTACACACCATCGAAAATGCTGTTCATGACGGCTCTGAACGCGGTGTGTTCGCGTTCCAGATACTCTATAGATATCTCTTCAGACACCGCTCGCTCTCCTGGGAACACGGATGCAGCTTTCCCTTATTCTCTCTGGTGACCGGTCGGTAACATGGCGCGAACCGGCCACACTGCCAGTTTACCACAAAACCGGCCGCCGCTGTAGCTAAAGAAAGCGTGGAAGAGCAGCTCCTGCTTGATTCCGCGCTGGGGATGCATTCCCGGAGCCTTTGGCACATCATTCAGCAGTGATTCGGATCTGTCCTAGCCTGTACCGGCGGTTTCGGTCACCGTCTGGTAGCGGGAGGCTAAGTCTCGGCGTGCCATCACGTGCGCCTACTGATACGTAAACGTCAAAATCGCCGGCGGGCATGTTCGGCGCAAACCCGTGGGCTGATTCGACGGTCATTGTCGGCGCCTGATCGGGCGGGGCCACCTCGAGGTCGCGGACGGTGAAGGCCTCGTTGACGAACACCGCCGCAATACCGCCCCGAGCGTCCTTTAACGTGAACGCGACAAACCCGCCTGGATAGCACGGCGCTACACCCGCGTTCGCCCACGTTGACGTGAAGCGCACAGTGTCGGCACGCGATGTTTTTTCAGGCCACGACACCTCACGCAGTTGCAGCCGGTAGCCCAAGCGCATGTTCACCCGGTCGATGAGCTCGCGCTCCTTTTCCAGGAATTCGCGGGGAAACCAGTGAATACACATGTAGCTCGCGTGATATTCTTCGATAGCCCGGAGGAATATCGATCGGTCCCAAGCGCCTCGGTCGACTGATGGCTGGTAGTGCTCGTGTTCAAGAATGACCGGCAGTCTCGGCCAGAACGATTGTGCCATCTCCGCATGGAAGTAGGATCGAGGCGGCGGTTGGACAAGGATACTGTCGTCGCGGAGCGTCATCCCTTTTTCAAGCGCATGCTGGATGGTCTCGTCACCATGGAAACTGAAATCGTCGTTTGCCGCCAACAACGTCTTCTTGAAGTGCTTAGCATACATATCGATATGTTTCTTTACGACTTCGGCGGGATACTTCAACCGCGTGCTCGCGAAGCTGTGTCCTTCGCCCCAGACGCCGAAGGAGCCGACGTCGATGAAGGCCACATTGGGGTTACCGTCGTACCGCTCAGCGGCGGCAGCGAGGAAGTTGCTGTGCTTTTCGAGAAACACCGGGTCAGCAAAATCCGGCTCCCAGAACGGGCCGTTCTCGTCCACACCTTTGCCCACGGTGAAGTTATAGCCTTTTGCACCCGCTTCGTCGACCCATTGAGGCGTAGCATACCGCATCCAGGACTCCGACGTGGTGAAGCGGAACGCGACCTGGAGACCCTTCTCAATCCAGCGCTGGCCTGGCGCGTCCACCACAGACCAATTGAACTTGCCCTCCTGAGGCTCGATGTAAGCCCAGGGGAGACGGAAGTAGATGCACGAAAGACCAGGGAAATCGTCGAGCGTATCGGTGAGGGCGAGCTTCGAGCCGTAGTTGCTCAGGATGTTCGAGTAGAAATTGAGCTTCCATCCCATCTGCGGGTTGACGAGCGCCTCACCGGTATCTCTGGGCCGAACAGTCACTCGACCATCGGAAATTTCCGCCGGTGCAATCAAAGAAACGAGACAGATGGTCGCGAAACACAGTGCGATAGGTATTCCACGGTTCATGGCTCGCTATCCTTTGCGCTACTGCACCAGTTCACGTAAGAAAGACGTTGTGCCCACCGTGACGGCACGCATAACGTCCTCTGGTACAGCTCATAGCGTGATAACGCCAGCATTCGTGCGGACACCCTCTGGGAAAGGTTGAACCGCACCCCGAAGAACCAGCTCCCGGAACGACTGGAATCAGAGAATTTACGGCAGCGCGCACCTCCTGCAGACAAAGCGCCCACAAAAAAAAGCGGAATGCGGAGAGGCTATCTCCGCACTCCGCCTGCTTGCGAACTTCTCTGGAGACTACTTCCTTCTTCTGAGTCTGCTCGCGCCTGTCAGTCCCGCGCACAGTCCGCCGACTATGAGCATTGTTGCAGGCTCCGGGATCGGCTCGAACTGCAACGCCGATATAGCAGGGAATTCATACCCGCTGGGATTGTAAAACTCGAGTCTCGAGATCAGATAGCCGTCCAGCGTATCGGTCCCGCTGCCTGACCCCGTGTAAGTAAAGCTGTCCAACAGCGTATCGCTCGAGTCGTACGCCTCCACCCATATGGCGTCGCCCCCAACAATCGATACGATCTCGAACCACCAATCAACCGTCACGGAATTGGTAGGAACGATGAAGTCTATTGTCCCAATGTTACTCCTATTTGGTGCGATGCCTATCTGTTCGTCGAACGCGTCGCGGTCGTCAATATACTGGTATACGTCTCCCAACAGTATGCCTTCGGTCTCGAATTCGTCGGATCCCAGACTGAGGTTCTGGTCCCTCGTGCCCGAATAAACCCAATCGTTTTCGGCAAACGTTATCAGTATTGCATCCGCCGATTGAGCGGCGAGCAACAGCACAACCGCCGCGACGCATGCTATGAAACCCACTTTCTTGCTCATGTACTCCCCATCCTTTCCCGACCTTTTCCCAGACGCCGCAAGTGGTTGTCGGCGCGTCGTGTTCCGAGCCAGAAAAATAAAGCCTGGCAAACACAACATGTATCCGCCAGGCCCTTATTTTTCCCGTCCTACTCTTTCTACATAGAGTATACCCGTTTTCTCGATTTTTGTCAACACATAATACGCCACAATAAGGAACAATTTGGAACAAGTGGAACGAGCGCTTCACCGAATGCCCACGCTATTCGCCTGGAAGTACTTTAAGCAGTTGACATTTCGGCAGCAATTATGGTATGATACTTCCGATTTAGGCGGTTGGAATTTGTGCTCCAACTTATAGTTTTCAGGAGCGTTTTGTATCTCACCGGTGCGGCCAAGATACCGCCCCGGTCATGTTGGGGGGAAGAACCTATCAAGAGAAACTCGCCATTTCTTTCTCATCGGCCGATGGGGTATTGTCTTCGTCCGAGAAGTATTCCGTTACGGTCTAACATTCCTGCCAGAAGACTGTTGAAGGATGAGGATGGCTTCCAAGAAAACCGGGGATAGCGCCTAACACGTATCGAAATATATAATGCCACAACAAGAAAGCGCGCGTTCATCAAGGGTCGATTACCGTTTTTCGAGACGCGTTGAGGGTAGCGAGGATCGTGTATAACAGGGAGGTGTGACATGATCAGAATGAAAACCAATCGTCTTGATACCAGCGGCTGTTCGGATGCGGTAGTTGCTATCCTGTCGATAGCCATGACTATCGCACTGATCGGGTTGCCATTAAGCGCCGCGACGGCTGCCGATGGCGACCTTGTGTGGGCCGTAAATGCGGCGGAAGGTACTCGAATAGAGCGCGGGTCGAGCGTTGCGGCACTTTCAGACAGCAGCATGCTCGTGACTGGCGCTTACGGCGATGCCGTGTTCCCTCCGGGATTCGACTATACCGCGACATTCGGCCCCGGCGATCCTAACGAGACCGTGCTGCCCTCTGTGAATTTGTTTGACATGTTTGTGGCAAAATACGATCAGGACGGCTTCCTTGTCTGGGCGACAGGTGCCGGCGGTGACGGTGTCGATGACGGCGTGGCTCTCGCTGCCCTTGCAGACGGCAGCGCGCTGGTGACCGGCTACTTTCAGAACACCGCAACGTTTGGCGCCGGCGAAACAAACGAGACCTCATTAACCACACTTGGGACTATCGGGCTGTTTCTGGCGAAGTACAACCCGGACGGCACGCTTGGCTGGGCCGTTGATGCCGGAGGCGGTGCTGGAACATGGACGGCAGGTAACGCCGTTGCAGCGCTTTCGGACGGTAATGCGCTCCTGACCGGCTACTTCAGCACCGGTAGCGTGACGTTCGGCGCTGGCGAGACGAACGAGACTGTCCTCACTCCCGTGGGCGGCGATAACGTCTTTGTCGCGAAATACAATTCGGACGGCACGCTTGCCTGGGCCACGAGCGCAGGCGGAGCCGATTCGCGTGGTTACGGCATCGGCACGGTTGCTGATGGCAGCGCGCTGGTGGCCGGGTACTTCAACGGTACAGTGACGTTCGGTGACGGTGAGACGAATGAGATGGCGCTCACCCCGGTGGGCGATTGGGACATTTTCGTGGCAAAGTACGACCCTGATGGGCTGCTCGATTGGGCCACGAGCGCAGGCGGTGCCGACTTCGACATAGCGTACGGTATCGCCGCGCTTGCGGATGGCAGCGCGCTGGTCACCGGATCGTTCGATGTTGCGGCAACATTCGGCGCTGATGAGACGAACGAGACCGCTCTGTCCGCTCTGGCAGGCGGCAGGGACATCTTTGTTGCGCAATACAGCCCGACGGGGCTGATCGACTGGGCCACAAGCACAGGCACCGATAACAGCGATGCGGGACTCGCGGTGGCCACGCTTTCCAACGGGGCTGCCCTGGTAACCGGCGAGTACAATGGAACAGGTACGGGAGTCTCGGACACGTTCGTCGCGAAGTTCGCCACGGACGGCGTGTTAGATTGGACCAAGCAGGCATTCGGGACGGTCTCAGGCGATACAGTTCTCGCGCACGGCGTCACGGTCGACCCTAATGACGACGTTCTTCTGACGGGCGAGTTCAAAGGTGTCGAGGCGATGCCGGGACTCGGATCCGGGAGCGTCGTCTTCGGCTCCGGCGAGACCAACGAGACTCACCTGCTCTCCATGGAGGGGAGCGCCGACCTCTTCGTAGCCAAGGTTGAGGCCGTGCCGACCTACCGCATCACGGGCACCGTCACGGTGATTGGCGGCAGCGCCTCCGCGACTGACGTCACAATGACGCTCAGCGGCGACGCAAGTCACACGATTAGCCCGAATGCGGACGGTACCTACAGTTTCCGCCGTCTTGAAGAAGGCAATTACACGGTCACACCGACGCTGGCCGGGTACAGGATTGAACCGCTCGACAGAACCTATGAGCCGTTGAACACGGACCAGACCGGGCAGGATTTTGTGGCTACTGCGGTGTACACTATTTCCGGTACAATAGAGCTCATCGGCGGGGCGGGATCGGTGACGGATGTCACACTGACCTTGAGCGGTGATGCCAGCCGGACGATCAGCCCGAACGCTGACGGTACGTATAGCTTCAGCGGTCTGGAAGAGGGCAACTACACGGTGACGGCAAGCCTCGCCGCCTACGACTTTGAGCCGGCCACAAGGTCTTACACGCCACTGAACTCCGACCAGGTGGACCAGGATTTCACAGGAACGTACGTACCGCCGCGGTACAGCATTTCCGGTACCATCTCCTTAGTCGGAGGTACCGCCTCGGTAACCGATGTCACGGTGGCGCTCAGCGGCGGCGCGATGGCGACCATACACCCGAACGCGGACGGAACGTACACTTTCAGCGACCTTCTGGGCGGAGACTATACGGTCATGCCGTCACTGGCTGAATACGTCTTCGAGCCGGTCAGCAGAACGTATACGCCGCTGACCACAAGCCAAATAGATCAGGATTTCGTCGGCACGTACACGCCCGGAACTCACAGCATTTCAGGCACCGTCACGCTCGTGGATGGTACCGCTTCCGTAACCGATGTCACGCTGGAACTGAGCGGAGTCGCCACCGGGGAAATCAGCCCGAATGCGGATGGAACATACGCGTTCTCTGATCTACCGACCGGTAATTACATGATTGTGCCCTCACTTGCCGGGTACACATTCGCACCCGTCAATAGACAATATCTCCCCCTGGAATCTGATCAGACAGGGCAGGATTTCATCGGCACGTATACGCCCGGAACGTTCACCATTTCGGGCACGGTCACGTTGATCGGGGGTGTTGCCTCTGTTACGGATGTCACGCTCGAGTTGAGCGATGACGTCACAGTGTCGATACACCCGAACGCGGACGGAACGTACGCGTTCACCGACCTACCGGCGGGCAACTATGTCCTCACACCGTATCTGGAAGGATATACGTTTAAACCGGGCAACAGGACATATGCACCGCTGGATTCCGACCAGACCGAACAGGATTTCACCGGTTACCGGAAGAAACGCGGCGGTTCCGGCGAACCGTGTTTCCTGGCCACGGCGGCGTACGGTACGCCGGCATCCAGCGAGGTCGGTACCTTGCGCCGGTTCAGGGACGAGCACCTGCTGACGAATCGGGTGGGCGCCACGTTTGTGAGAGCATATTACCGGCTCAGTCCGCCGTTAGCGCGGTTCATAGCGACGCGTGAACCGCTACGGGCAGCGGTACGTGCAGCCCTCACCCCAGTGGTGCGCATTGCCGGATTCGTCTCGAGCTTCACTGCAGGACCGCAGGCGGCAACCGTTGTTCTACTGAGTCTCGGACTTGCGGTGTACGCCATAGCACGGCGACTTCGACCAGTTCGCGAATAATACAGAAAGGCAGAAGCGGGAAGACGAATCGGCGCCTGATCATCTCACGGAGCAAACTCGGGTACCGCGCGATTGAGCTGGTACAGATAGTGACACAGGTGTGGCTTGTGTCGGCTGGTTCATACCCTCGTGATCTAACCCGAATCGCCTGAAACTCAAAGACACCAGGGGCGGACACACAGCGCGTTTCCTGCCCTGGCCATGGGCGGCCGCCTGGTCACGTCGAAAAACCGGGACCGACGAAAACGAGCGAAGCGAGACGGGTCTATCCTGGGTCTTTCATGGTGGCGGACGCGCGCCCACCTTATCTTGTGCGTGTGTCTCTTTACGGAACGCGATCTTCAAGAACACGACTGCCAACAGTGGGGCAGCGCGTTATCGCAAACCCCATCCCAACCATTTCGCTCGAAATCCCCGTAGTCAAGGGCGAATAAAATCGCATTGTGCGTGTATTCCATAGTAGAACGACGGATCGCGACATGGGACATGGTCGTGATCGTCCGGGGTCGTGTAACACGGGCAGAGGCTGCACAACCGAAAAAGGGAGGGGATGCAAATGTATAGCTGGAAACGACATACGCATATCGGGTGCTTGACCGTCGCGGTTGTTGCAGGGGCGCTACTCCTGTGGACGATGCCGGTCCTGGCAGATTGTGGCTCGATACCCTACCGCACTCCCTACGACCGTGATCCGGAAGTGGTTGAAGCGGTTGCAGCCCGTTCGCGGTCACCTGTGAGGTTTGATCCCACCGGTGTCGTGGTATACGAGCCGGGCCAGCGGGCGATCATCCTCTGGAACGGGCACGAGGAGATCCTGCTGCTATCGACAGACATCCGGACATCACAGGATGTCTCGATTCTGGAGGTCATCCCGTTGCCGTCCGAGCCCCAGGTGAGACGCGGCGATTTCGACAGCTTCAAGAAAATGAACGCGCGCCTGGCCGACCGAAAGGTGTGGTATGTGTCGGTGTTGGGCGGTCTGCGTCCCATCTCCCCGGCGGCGACCATCACCTTCCACGAAAAGATGGGCGCGCACGATATTGCCGTGGCGAACGTTCTCGATAAGGACCGGTTCGTCGGATGGGTGATGGGTTTTCTCGCTGGCAAGGGCGTCGCTAACCCGCAGATTCGACCGGAGTTCGTGCAGATCATCGGCAGCTATCTCGATCGGGGGTTCACCTGGTTTGTGTTCGACACGATCAAAACCGCCGATAGGCTGCAGAGCCGTCAGCCGATCGAATACAGGTTCCAGAGCGATTCCGTATTCTATCCGATCGAGATCTCCTCGCTCGAGACCGGCAGGACGACGATAGATCTGACGGTGGTGACGAAATCCCGGCTGACGTCGTTCTCGAACATACGGTTTGCGTCACGGAAAACCGTCGGTGCTCGCGTGACGCCTCGCGATCTCGACAGGGTATCGCCGGGTTGGACAAAGTTCATGAACGCGTCGCAGCTCTCGGTTGACCGCGTGCAGATCAAAGGCGACATACGATACCTCACCACCGATTTCGTCGCCAGATGAGTGAATGCCGCTCGCGGAGCACTGCAAAAGATTCATGGGCGAGTGACGATAACCGAGTATCCCGAGGTGGGCTTGTGCCAAGTCGGCTTGACGCGCCGGTGATCAACCGACGGGCGCCGTCCAGGTGAAGGCCTTCGGCGCTTCGGGGAACGGGAGTTTCTTGAAGTCCCGGTCGGTTTTCTTGCCGAAGAACTGTTCATCCGCGAAGTCGATCAGCGCCCGCCAATCTTCGGCATTCTGATCGTGCCCGCCCTCACGGAAGTGCAGACCGTTCTTCTCCGGCACGCCGAGGAAGTCGAACACCTCCTGGGCGGCCTGGTACGTGACCTGCGTGCCGAGCGGGTTCGCCCACTTGTCGCCGAGCGCGTCCGTCGAGAGCAGCGCACGCGGCGCAACAAGCGCCTTCAGAAAGTGCTGGTCGAACGGCAGCCGGTCGATCTTGCCGGCGAACGTCCTCAGTTGCGGATGGAACCAGTAACTGAACCGTTTCGGGTCGGTGATTGCCTCCAGAGATTCGGAGTTCGGTCCCAGGATACGGTAACATCCGGCGCCGCCACAGCCGGACCCGTTGGGTACAACGAGGGTGAACCGCTCGTCCAGCGCCCCGGCCAGAAGCGCTGTCTTACCGCCACGCGAATGGCCCGTGATCGCCACCTTTGTCGTATCGATGAAGTCCAGCGTCTCCAGATAATCGAGCACACGCATACCGCCCCACGCCCATACGGCGAGCGTCGCCCAGTCGTAATCCGGATATGCTTCCTGCGCCGGCCCGACGACATTGTTCTCGTCCGGATCGAGGTCGGTGCGAGCATACGTCACGACCGCGTAGCCGCGCCGGACGATCTCCGCGGCAATTGGCGGCACACTGGTGTGCGAGTTGTCGTTCTTGATGATCGCCGGGAACGGACCGGCACCTGCGGGGATCAGCATCTGCACGTTGACCTTGATCGCGTTGTCAGGGCCCATCGAAAGGAGGAGATACTCTTGCTGAGCCCCGCCGTCGAAAACCGAGGTCGACGATAGCTTCTCGGCGATGATGTTCTCCGGTGCCGGCGGCATATGACCGTACGAGTAATACTCGATGATCGTCTTGAGTTCACCGCGGCGCTTGTCCCAGTCGGACGTGGTCTTGACGCGCGACCCGTCGAGGAGTCGGAACGGATCGGGCAGCTCTTTGATTACCGGCAGCTCGTCCACCTCGGCGAGATCTGCCGCGCCGGCCGGATTTGCTGATACCGGAGCCAACGAGAATGTGAACAAATAAGCGAGGAGTATCGTCAACAATGTTCGGCCTGACCCAAGGCGATTGAGACTATTCATCGCAGAACCTCCTTAACACACGATGCAGCAACCAAGGAGCCACGGGAAGACGGCACAACGTCGCACGTGGCTGCTTCACATGGATATGCCTGACGGTGAGCTTATCATAGATCGGCGCTGGTCTGCACCTTTAAGCGACGAAACACCTGTGGATTGCGGGCACATACCTATCGACGTCCGAAACCGCGACCTCCCGGACCGCCCATAAACCTCGACGCGAACGCAAACTCGCCACCCAGTTCGTTTATCGCCTGCACGAAACCCTCCGTGTCCGTCACCCCGTACTTCTCTCCGACGTATGCTAACTCCAGGTCCCGTTCGTCGCGGACCAGCATCTGCAGGTTCATCGCCTGATCGCGCAGCACACTTCCTATCTCCTGCCGCGTCTCGTCGTCGGTCGCGTCACGGAGCTGCTGTCTCAGGTCGGCCATCGCTGCGATATTGTCCGAAATGAGCGCCAGGTTCTGTTGAATCTGCGCGTCGTCAGCCATGCGGACCATCCGCTCATGCAGCCGATCAAGCGTCCCTTGAACGAACTCTTGCCGTCTGAGTTCGCGCTCCTCTGCGGACGTCTCGAACGTGTCCATACGGTCTCGAAACCGTTGCATTCTCTCGAGCACCTCGGGAGGGATGTCGGGCATGTTCTCGATCCTCTCCTGAAGAGCGTCGTGCTCGGCCTGCAGCGCATCATACTGCTCCGCAAGTTCCGCGAGTTCCAGCTCTCTCGCCTCCAGCATTTCCCGTAGACGCTCGATCGTGCCGTCCGTCGCGGCTGCCTCAGAAGAAACGGACGTCGCTGCCGGAAATCGCGGTTCGAGCGGTCGTGCGAGTTCCGATTCGAGCTCCGAGCAGCGTAACTGCAGTTCGCTGCATTCGGATTGAGCCTCCGCAAGTCGGCTGCGCGTTTGGCGGATAACGCTCGCCGATACCACCGTGTAGCTGACCAAGATCAGGGCAAGTGCAACGCTGAGTAGCTTGAAACGGTTCATCTCTCGTCCTCCTGTCGTCCGTTCAGATATGCACGGGCTCGTATGCCGAACCAAGATGGGGTAACCGCCGTATATTCTACAACTCCCCTCTGTCATTCAACAACAAAACGAGGTCAGGGGTTCCAGGTTTGTCGATATGCGTTCCTGAGGCATAGTTACCGTTCGCGGACAAACAACCTACCGCCTAAAGCAGCGCTTTCCCACCGCACGCGTCAGCGCCGGGGGAGGGCCGAGCT
>Ga0180433_10004784_pt1 | contig 18773 bp, 14 predicted proteins | sample SS_ome_8_FD_132980 | JGI IMG/M metagenome (GOLD analysis project Ga0180433, IMG submission 132980) | Hypersaline lake sediment archaeal communities from the Salton Sea, California, USA - SS_1_D_1 metaG | ecosystem: Environmental > Aquatic > Non-marine Saline and Alkaline > Hypersaline >... | reverse complement strand
GAATGAACTCCATATCATTGGAGGATGGAATATCAATGAAGCATTCTATAATCCAAAAGCAAAAAATTATAGAGGCCCTGTTAAAAAGCAACATATTGTTTATAATTATAAGGCTGATTCTTGGCGTTTTGAATCAGAATTACCGGGGCATTGGCACCATGGAGGTACAAGAGCAAGTAAGAAGCATCTCTGGCAATTCTTAGGAACGATCGATGAGGATATCGATATTAGATCACCTAATCCACATTCAAATAAAATATTTCGCTGGGATGGAGATTCTTGGATCGAAATGAAGACAGCTCCGGTTCGAAAGATGAATTTTGGAATGATTTATACAACAATTGGCCCTAAAATTTAATAATGAGATCAAAGGATTTAATTATATTAAGAATCCAAATTGTAAACTAGCCCTTTAAAACTATTACCCTCAAAATTATATATTATCGCTTCTTTATATATAATAGAAGTAACACGTAATTGAATCTCTTGTCCTTAAAAATCAATTAGGATTTTAGAAATATATAATTCTCTAAAAAAGAGATTCAAGTGATACCATGATTTTTTCTCTTACTTTAAAAATCGATTTTAATAACGAAATTGCGCGATAAGAGAAGAAATAAAAAAAAGTAAACCTTACCAACTTATTTGAGGTATTAGTAAAGTTGAAAAAATATTATTGTACAAAATGTAAGAGATATCATCATCGTGGCAAAATTTACAAAGAGCACTTGGAATATAAAAAAAATAAAAAGAAACCTTCAAAGGTGCATATAAGTCAAGATATTGATCTAAAAGATGTTGAATTTGAAGATCTTCGTCCGATCGCTAAGCGACAGATCCTTAGTTTATTAAAAAGGATGACGAGGACGGAGTATCCGGAATATTACAAAAAAAGAATTATGCGAGTGATTGCATATGAGAATAAAAACCATTGAAGAGATCGTTTCTACTGAAAAGCTTTACTCGTCAGTGGAAAAGGTATTTAATTCACAATTAACGATTTCAGAGAACTCCCGCGTCTCTGAAGACTATCTTTTTGTCTTAGGAGTTAGCGATAAAGGAGTCATGTTAATTATCCATGCGTCTCTTGATTTTGATTTTGAAAGGACTTATTTAACTGCTGTTTTAGTTAATATTTCATCGTTAGCAGAACTCTTGGAAATTGATTATAGCTCCCTCGAGGATGTTAAGTTAGTTGAAGACAAGCTATTTGAATCCCTTAAAAGAGAGACTAGCGGAAAGATGGAGTATCCTTTTATTGAACTCTCAAAATTCCAGATTGAAACGGGTCAAAGGAAAAGGAAAATCTTTAGTCTTGAGAGTAAGATAATTTCTGCGATCCTCAAAGATCTCTATGCTAAAATTGATTATTCGGATGAAATCATGAAATTTCCTTTTTCCATAAATTCTAGTATCGGAAAATGGGAAGATTGGGAAGAGATTTATTATCCATACATGAATTCTATAGAGAAAGGGATAATTAATACTGGAGTCGAACGCACAAAAATGTACCGCAATTATGATTTTGCGCTAAAAACTGATATCTTTCAGCGAATGTTTGATTTAGTTTTAATCTCCAGGCAAGAATCGGATCCTGAACTCCTTGCACTAAAAAATGAGGATGGTCCGCTTTATGATTATGAACTGACTTTTATCCATTGTAATCGGTCTGATAAACCTTATTCCTATATGGATTTACTTAAATTGATGAACGAAATTAAAAGTTTTTCAGAAAAATTTAAAGCCAATAAAGAAAGGCAATGTTTTAATATCAGAACGAATCTCATCTTAATTTCCTCATCGGGATATGAATCCAAAATTAAAGAATATTTAAGAGAACATCTTTATCGAGAAATTGATTATGTTATCCCTATAATCGTAGTTCCTCCTATGGAGGATGATGTGTGGCATAATTTCTTTGAATATGACGATTTAGTAGATTCTAAGCAGAAGAAGAGAGAAGAATTGGGAAAGATCATACGCATTAGCAAAAGAACTGAGGTTTCCCCCTCTTTTCGCGTCACGCGATTGAAGGATGCCAAGAATGAATATGCTGATATCATTGAGAGAGAACGAATGGCGAAAGCAGATAGTGATTACTTAACCAAATGGTTCTGGATATTAGATGTACCAAAGTCAAGAGAAATTTTAAGGCGAAAAAAAGATCAAAAATCTGATGATAAATCTTCAGATGCCATTCCAGAAAAGATTGAAATATCTTAAACCTCTCTTATTTATTTATTTATTTATTTTAAATATTTTTATATCTTAATGATATGAGATCCCTAATCTTCATTGAGTATCATACAATACCTTCTTTTTTAGAAATAAGACAAAATACGGAAAAAAACATACCTTAACGCTTTATAAAGCGAATTTACTCTAAGTAATTAATAAGTATTTTTTAAAAAACGGAAGTGAAAAACAAATGGTATCAAAAAAAGCGTTAGGAATTATATTGGTATCAGTTATTGGGATTTCTTTAATTGCAATGATTCCGGTGTTTCTTTACGGTTTTTCCGTCAATGCAGTCGAGGTAAGGATGCAGATAATGACCGCAGATACGGCAACACCTTCTATGACGATGGAAACTTCAGGTACTTCTTACGATTACGACATCTGGGATGCTGGCTTTAGTGTTCCACCAGAAGCAGAAGAAAGAGTTATAAGTGCATATGAATACTTTTTTAGCAAATTAGGAGGACAAATGACCGTAAATGAAGAGGGTTCAGTTGGAGATCAAATTGTTGACATAATCATCACTTTTGACTTAACAACTCCAAGTAATAACTCTTTATCATATACTTTTCAACCTACAGATCTCAAAGGCGAGGGTTTAAAGGATATAATAGTTTTATTAGGTCCAGACGAATTTAACGGAGAAACCGGTGAGTTTAGTCTCACAATCACTATTTCTGTAGTAGTGACCTTACCACCTCCATTGAATACAATGCTTGAATTTGACTTAGTTCCTGTAAATACAACTTTTGAAGTCCCAGCATAATATCATTAAATTTTTATTTTTTTTTTTAAAATTAATATTAAAACTTAAACATGAATGGAAAAAAGAAAAGAAATTTAATTAGCATCGGTCTGATTCTTTTATTTGGGTTAGGTTTCAGTCTTGAAACTTCAACCGTAAAAGCTATAGATATATTTAGTAATAGTTATCAAGGTAATATTGGGCCAAATGAGTCTATAGATTTAAATTTTGTTTCATTTCAGAAGAGGATTAATATCAGCACTAATGTTAAAACTAATTTTAGTGTCACTTGCTTAAACCCTATCCTAAAGCGTGAAATATCCATTCAAATTAACAATTCTAGCCCTCTCTCATTGAATATAAGCTTAAACTTAAACATTCTAGACTTTTTATCTTTTGTACCTGACTTACCACCTTTGGAAGGGTTTGACCTTGAATTTAACTATAATAATGTGTTCAAAATCGTCTCAAATTCTACAATTGCGAACTTAACAGTTAATTTTAAAAAAAATATTTTACTGGGGGTGGATCCCGCTAAAAATTATACTATTGCTTACTATAAAGCCGGGCAAGCAACTTGGGAGCTTCTTTCCACTAACTCAAGTACAAATTCAACCTTGCAAGGTTCTTTTTTCAATTTTGAAGGAGATAATGAGTACTACATTACTATTTTTGATCTCGAAAGTGAACAAGAAGGTCCTGTGACTCAACCTATTATTTGGATTGTAGTGATAATAGTTTTAACTATAGTAGTAATTTTAGGAATAATTTTAGCTATTACAAAAACAGAATACTTCGAGCTAATCAAAAGCCGAATAACCTCTATTGATAAGAAATATCACCGTTTATCGATGGATGAAGTATTAGAGAATGAAAATCGCAATTTAATAATTGAACTTATTCTGGAAAACCCTGGAATTCATTTTAACGAACTTTTACGCAAAACAAACCTGTCTCCGGGAAATTTAGTTTGGCATCTCGATATTCTAGAGACCTATAAAATAGTAACCAAAAAAAGGGTTATGAATTATGTTAGCTATTTCCCTTATTATCAGAAAAATCCCATCTCCAATCTTGAGTTAAAACTTCAAAAAAGTGATTTAACTCTCAAGATTTTAAAATTAGTAAAGAAAAACCCTGGAACTTGGAATTCTTTGATCACAGAAAAGTTAAAAATAAATCGAAAAACAATTGCTTACCATCTTACTAAACTAGAAGAGTTGGATTTAATTAAAATGGAAAAAGAAGGTCGAAAAAAGAAAATATATCCCACTGAGGACCTCGATGATATAATTTCTGACGATTCATAAGTAAGAAAAGTTTTCTTATTTAAGGTCTAAATTGAACATGTCATCAATTTACTCTCAATTAACGTATTCATTGATATTTCTCTCTTCCACTTTTTTTGTGTATTGCTCTATCTTCTGTTCTAGATTAGCAGATAATTTGTAAGATTCATGCATCTCAAGGATGGTTTGGATTTTTAATCGTGCTTTTTCAAAAATATCAGCAGCTCCTTTTTTTAACCAGCTATTTCTTGAATTTCTTTCACTTAAATTTGGTATAAATAATTCATTTCTGACATGTTTTGCTGTATGCCGTAATCCTAAGAAGTGTTTACCTTTATGAAGTCCTTCCATTACAGTCTTAATTTCATTAAAGGCAATGGTATTGTTATTCACATCGATACCTTTTATTCCACGCGATATGATTCCTGCCAATTCATTATCTATAGCGAGTAATTCCAAACTTGAAGCTAAGCCACATTCGTAGGTACCAGCACATGTTATATAATTGATACCTGCATAAGCTGCTGCTGAAAGCGTGTTAAAACGTTCAAAGCCATTCTGCATATCAAAGCAATTTGAATTAGTTATACAACCCGATGCTCGTGACGGAATATTATAAAATTGCGCTAATTGAGCGCTTGCAATTGTGATCAGGCTCGTTTCTATGGAGCCCCAGGCAACATTCCCAGTTCTAGGGTCGATTGGCGTGTTCACAGTTCCATATAATACGGGAGTTTCCGGATTAACTAGTTGGGTAAGAACTATCGAAGACAAGACCTCCGCATTCGTCTGAGTTAACAAACCTGCTAATGTAATAGGAGCGTTTAATCCGCCACTTGCTGCGGGAGCGATAATTAAAGGTTGTTTATGCTTTGCAAATACAGAGAGTCCACCAAGCAACACTTTTGGTAAGGTTAGGGGGCTCAAAGGATTAAAAAAACCTATAAGTCGAGGTTTTTTAATCAAATCTTCCTTGCTATCAATAATCATTGAGATAAGATTAATCAAATCCTCTGACATGATCTTCCCTCTGCAGCCAATCCCGAATGGCTTACTACTATTTTTAGCCCATTCCCTGATCACATGGCAATGAAGTGTAACATAAGGGATATCGACGGGCCATAAATCTAAGTGTGAGCACGAAATATATTCCAATGAATCAACAATTTTTAAAAATTTTATGAAATCTTTGAGAGTTGCATCCCTGGGCATTAATGCATTTTGGTAGTCGTAAATTCTGGTTGGAGCGCCTTGAGTTGCAAAGGTAACATTATCAGTGTTAACCTCAACCTTGACTTTCTCGTCTGGCCCGTATAATGAAAAAGAATCTGGAACCTTTTTTAATACTTCATTGACCAAAGTTTCTGGTATTTTTACGAGTTGAGTTTTTTTATCGATCTTAGCGCCGTGATCTTGAAATATTCTGCAAGCATCTTTAGAATCAACCTGAATCCCAATCTCCTGCATTATTCTCAGGGAAGACTCATGAATCTTCTTGATTTCCTCTTTACTTAAAACTTTTAATCTTCTTAATTTTATTGGAAACAACCTCCTCTAAAGATTCTAAATAAAAAAATTTTGATTGAAAGGAAACTAACAGTGATAAGCTCACCGTTTTCGCCATCCTATAATTCGCTCTATAACCAGAACAATAAGTATAATAAAAGCAAGTGGAGGAAACAATAGTAAGAATAATCGAAAAGCCAATGATTCTGCAATATGCTCCGCGAAAACGAACATTAACCCATCGATAAATGTGCTAATTAATGAAAGACAAGTAAAAACAAATAAAATATTATTAATCTTACTGTCACTAATTTCTTGTAGTCTTTCTTTGCCTCGATCATGTAAATATTCAAACACCTCTAATTTATTAGTAAAAAAATCTTCCATCTGGGAGCTTCTCCAGCTGGTGGTTGCTTCATTGTAAATAAAATGAGCAAATGGAGCGAGATTTTGAAGATAATTTTGCTTGTTTAAGGAATAAAGTTCCATTTCAATCCTCAATTTATTAATCCATCTAATTGCTTTTTTAATACGTCGTTTTTGTAAAGCGCTATAGGAAGCTAGCTGATTTAGGCGTTTATATAATATATCATTAAAAACTTGGAGAGTTCGATATTCTATCTCCAAGTATCTTAATGTTTCTTTCGCATAATTCAATTCTATATCATTCAAATTTGCCCATAGGCTATTACCCCAACCTATATGGACAAATCCTTTTGTTCCTTTTGCAAAGTTCACTCCTCCCTTAGGATGGCTTACTTCGATAATTTCTTTCATAATATCATCAATAGGAAGTACCTCATCATTTCTTAATTTATTTCTAACAAGAACAATGTGCCCCCATAATGGAATTCCAGATTTTTGTTTATCAAATAAATCCTCATAGGTCATTAAAGTTTTACTGATTTCAATATCTTCTAAAACACCCTTGTATGCTTTAAAAACCTGCAATGACGTAGCTTCAGTAGCTCTAATAAGTGTAGAGTTCCTTAATATTTGATCTAATAAGTCAGCCATTATCTTTCTAGGTTTCTTTTGCTCAATCGTCATAAATTCTTGTTTAAAAGACAACTCTACTTTACAATATATCATTCCAATCCCATATTCATGAAAACTCATTGTTTCCAATAATACTACTGGATTTGAGTCAAAAATATCTATTCCAATTACATCGTAAGGCAATTCTATCTTTTGGTCAATTTGAATGGTAACGATACTCTTGTCTCGTTTCATTGCCCCACTTCCACCCGTTCCTTTAAATAGTAGATCATCAACAGTACTTCTCTTTTTAACTTTATTCAGCATTTTCTCGTCCATCCAAGCTTTAACACGCTCAATAGGATCCTTCTCAGTACTAAACTTTTCTATTAGCACTTGATCAGGGCATGAATTCTGCAGATTTGAGCATAAATGCTTTCTAAATTTATCATATTTTCCTATTAGTGAAGAGTAGTCGAGGACCATATTTGAATTGAAAGGAGCGATAATGTAAAATGAATATTTTGGTTTAGGATTTATCATTACTTTTTTCCTTTATTTATCATTTTTTAATGTTAATATATCGTTAATGCGAAATAAAAATCTTTAGAGATAGATATTAAATAATTTCGATAAGCAAATACCAGTTTGAATTGAAATACTTTAAAAATTTAAATAAATATTCAAGCTTCTGATGAAAATAAGAGAGCTTGCATTTCTATTTCAAGAAAATTTTTAAAATAAAATTATCTTGAATTACAAGAAGTGGTTATCAAAATGAGAAAAAAAAGAGGTAAGAATATAAAAGAAAAATATGGTGTAGAAACCGGATTCTCTGAAAATGGATTGCCTTATGCTCGTGTTGGTAATAATTCAGAGATTCTATTCAATATAGAGGCTCTCTCCTTTACCCATGAGCCTCCTTCAGGTTTTATGTTAAAACAATTTATGCGTTCTGCTAAAGAATTCTCACAACATTATGATGTATATCTTGTTGGCCGTAAACCAAACTTACCCGAAAATTATTCTTTTGATGAAATGGCTGCTGATTATGTCGAGATGATCCAAAAAGAGTTAAAAAAGCCTGTGAATATAATAGGCGCATCGACGGGGGGACAAATAGCCCAATATCTAGCAGCAAATCATCCCGATGTTGTAAAAAAACTAATAATTATTTCTGCATCCTACAAAGTAAGTCAAAAGGGAGCAGAAATTGAGAAAAGAGCGGCAGAATTGTTTAAACAAGAAAAGTATGGAAAGGCTCTTGCAACCATATTAGATTTAATTGTTACGTCAAAAATTAAAGGGGCATTCTTAAAATTATTTACACGATTATTAGGAAGGAGATTTATGGGAGAAATAAAATATCCAAATGATTTCTTGAATGAAGTACGTGGAGATGTGGAAATGAATTTTAAAGAAAGATTAAAAGATATTAAAGCTCCAACCCTACTGCTTAGTGGAGAATTGGATATTGAATATCCTCCCGAATTAGTCCGTGAGACTGCTGAGGGAATTCCGAATGCAAAAATGATTATTTATAATGGTTATGGTCATAATCTCGCAGCGAAATGGAAGATTATAAAACATGATATTCTCAATTTCCTAAGGGATTAATTTAAAGATTGATGAGGGTCAATAGCTTGATGTATGTTTTTTATATTATTACAGAATCTTATTGTTTCTGATATTCCGAGCCGAAATTTAACGATATTATAACTAGTAATTATTATTTAAAGTTAGAAAGGGATTTGCTAGAGCTTCCGCATCATCGCAAATCCCAATCCGAGATGCGACCAATTAACCCCACAATATAACACTAGGATCTAATAATTATTAAATTATTATAGTCCAATTTTTAATGCTAATATAAATTTAAGTATGCGAAACGTTTTTGAAGGGCTCCTTTTTATGCATTATAATCACTGATTGTGTTGACAATAGTTGCTTGAAAATCTTAAAAACCTTAGATATAGTTTCAAGACCTATTTTATTACTGCCATTTCTTTTTTTATCATATTATTACTCTTATTTTTTAATAACTATGAAAAGATATTATACTTTCCTCTTAATACTCCAGGAGAGTGGTGTGATTCTCAACCTTGTATTATATTAGAGTTATTTTCTTCTAGTATTACTCTTGTACAGCCTACTTCAACATTTTTTGTATATTTTTTAGGAATTCTCACAGTTTTAGTTGGATTATACCTCTTGAAATTATCAAAGAAACAACAATTTATTACATGGTGGGGAATTGCTTTGCTCTTATGGGGTGTAGGAGCATTATTCGCGGGAACCAGTTACCAAGCATTTAGTTATGAATTGAAATGTGCTGGTCGTACGTACTGTATTTGGACCAGTTGGTGGGAAGTAGTATATCTAATATTAACGGTTGGGAGCTTAAATGCTATGATGGTTGCTCAAGCAAATTTTCAAGATAATAAATATGAAAGAATTATGAAAATATACGCAATGCTTAATTATCTAATTTATCTAACAATTGCTATTATTGGTTCCATTATCCCGATCCAATTCTTGATATCATTTGAATTAATGCTCATAATTCTTGTACCTAATATTTTAATCTTTATTGTAACCAGTACAAAGCAATTCCGTCGCTCAGAGCAAAAGATAGATTTTTATTTTCTTGGAATATGGGTATTCTTAATCCTAATCATATTAGCCTATTTTATATATTATTTTATGGGTATTACTGAAGCATTATGGGAGATAAATATCTGGTTTTCTGAAAATGACGTGCTCCATATCGCTTTAATTTTTTGGATGGTTTATATTCTACTTACTATCCGAAAATATCAAAAGATCTATTATTTTCAAAAGAGTGATAGTATGAAAGAATAAGTTCATTCTCTTTTTCTTTTATCTTTACTAATTTCACTAAAAAAAGTGATATCGCATTATACTGAGAAGGTTTTAGCTGTGTTTAAAAAGATAAAATGGTAAAAACTAATATCATGAAGAATTTAACCAAGTATTATATTTCCTTTTTGATTATCTATACCGTTATAGCACTCTTTAGATCTTATTTTATCACCTATCTTCCGTTTTATTTTTATGATGTGATTCAGATTGAAAATTCCTTATTAGCTCTTATTCAGATGATGGTCCTTGTGACTCCAGTAATATTACCACCCTTGCTAGGTTATCTTTATGATAAAATGAGCGCTCCCAGAGTTTATCCTGTTATATTATTTTCTTGTCTTGTTCTTCCCTTATCATTTATAATTGTGCTCCTAAATATGGAAAATATCATCAGTTTTTTCCTCTTTTTTACAATCGCCTATGGAGCAATCTGGTTCATAAGAGGGGGGATGATAAAGAATTATCTTACTGCCGTTTCTAATGAAAAGGGTGCTATGCAAGCAAAGATCATGAGTAATACTGTATATATCACTCATACATCCTCATTGCTTGGTACTTTGCTTACGATTATATTTTATTTTTTCATTGATGATATCACATCGGTACTTTCTTGGCGACTATTTCTATTTCTGGGGTTTGTCGCATCGATTCCGATAATAAGTATAATTTTCCTCAAACATTCAATAGTTCCTAAAATTGAATTGGAAGAGGAAGTAATTAACGGCAAGGAGGGAACAAGAGGTTTAAAAATTATATTGCTTCCTCTTTTAAGTACTTTTATATTGATGTTCTTTAATGAAACTGATGAATTATTCAACTATTCCCTCCCTTCTTGGATTGGAGTCAATTTTGGTTTAACCACATTGGATATTTTCTTCAAAACGATTATTATCTCCTACATTTTTGCATTATTAGGAAATTATTTAATGAAGAGGCTATATGAATTGCATTGTAAGAAATCAAGAAAAGAAGACACTAACGAAAGAGAGGTAAAACGGAAACAAGAAATATTTATGCGAAGATGTCTTTTTTTCGGATTTATTATATACAATTCATTTCTGATGTATTCATTCTATGCTGATGAATTAATTTTTTTAATAATTTGGTGGTTCTTCTTGCCGTTTATAGGAGCTATTATTCGTATATTTATGTCGATTTTAATTTCAAGTATTGCAATCCGGTCGCAGAAACATAAAACGTTGGCATATATTCTGCAGATTTCTGTGGCTAATATTGGGATGTTAATATTTACTCCTTTAGGAATATTTCTTTATCCAGTTATCGGTATGATCTCTTTAGTGGCACTTTCACTAAGTGTTTCTTCTTTCTTTTTATTTATCAATCTCTGGCACTTAAATTTTTCAAGAAAAAAATCATTTTAAGAGTCAAAAAACCAATCTTAAGATTGAATTGCTCTTAGCTCTATACCCCCTCCTAAGAAATAATTAAAAACTAAAGCCCCAAATATCTCATATCATTAATAGATACTCTGATGTTCGAAATATTGTTTGTACAAGCGAGCATATGTACCATCTCTCTCAAGTAAGGTATCATGAGTTCCCTCTTCGACAATCTTTCCGTGATCTAAGACAATAATCCTATCCGCATTCACAACGGTTGATAAACGGTGTGCAATTATAATTGATGTCCTATTTGCCATCAATTTTTGGAGGGCTTCTTGTATTATTGCTTCGGTATAAGCATCGACGCTAGAAGTTGCCTCATCAAGAATGAGTATTTTAGGATCACTTATGACTGCTCGGGCAAAACTTATAATTTGCTTTTGTCCTATCGATAAACCCTTACCTCTCTCTCCCACTTTCGTTTGTAATCCGTCTGGCAAATATTTAATGATTTCTTCAGCATGAACAGTTTTTATTGCTCTCTCTAATTGTTTTTTAGTAGCATTATGCTTTCCATAGCGGATATTTTCTTCTATGGTTCCAGAAAAAAGAAAAATTTCTTGTTGGACCATGGCAATATTTTTTCGAAATGAATCCAAAGTCATATCTCGGATATCAACACCATCAACTCTAATGCTTCCCTCTTGAAAGTCGTAAAATCGAGCCAAAAGAGACACTAAAGATGTTTTTCCTGCACCAGTATGACCTACGATGGCTAATTTTTCTCCTTTAGGTATGATTAAATTGAAATCTCTGAAAATCCATTGATCGCCGTTATATTGAAAATTAACATTCTGAAATTCAATTTTACCTTTGATTTCTCCCATTTCAACTGCATTGTTATTTTGCTCTATTGTTAATTTTGAATCAAGAATTTCCAAAATTCGCTCGTACGCAGCCATCCCCGTACTAAGTTGCGGAAAAAAAGTAGCTAGCATAATAATTGGTCTGAAAAAACTCTGTAGGTAAAGTATGAATGTTAATATTGTACCTGTTGTTAAATTTCCCTCTAAATAGATTTGAGCCCCAAAATATACTATAATTAGTATTGTAATTGAGGCTACGATATTTAATATATGTCTCCATAAATGTGTAATAGAAGTCAATTTAAAAGTTGCATTAAAATAATCCTTGTTTATCTCATTAAAAGAATGAGAGATAGTGGACTCTTGCCCGTAACTTTTAGAGACGTGGATCCCTTCAATTGACTCCACCATTGCATTATTTACTTTTTCAATTGCTTTTCTATACGTTCGACTTACTTTTCTTGCCCATCTTCGTAAAGAAAACATTAATAGCAATACGATTGGAACCGCAATTAATGTAATCAAAGCCAAAAATAGGTTTAAAACTAGTAAGATAGAAAAAATGAGTACACTGATAAGAAAATTACCTGCTGTTTCAGAAATCAAGGGAGTGATATCCCCAAAATCCAAAGCATCGTTGGAAACTCTTGTATTTAAAGCTCCACTTTGATGTTTATCGAAAAAAGCTATTCCTTGGTCTTGTAATTTGTCAAAAATATCCATGCGTAATTTTTCTAAAAAGATAGGAGTAAAATTTCCGTATTCTCTCCTTCGTAAAAAAAACATAATCCATTGAATAGTTGAAACAATAGTATAACTCACCGCTAGGAAAACAATTACGATAAAATTGGAGGATGAGCTTAAATGATCCACCGTAAAACCTACGATTAAAGGGCCAAGTATTTCAGCGATGGTAGCTATTAAAATAAAAATCGCAATTAAGATGATATTCTTCTTAAAAGGAGTTAATCTTTTAATGTATCGACCGAAAAGTTCCCTATCAGAATATCTTCGTTTTGGTTTAGCTTCTCTAATACTTCTATACATTGCGGTTAAACTCCATTTATTTTTCCATCTTAATAGGGGGTAAAGGAAGATATCTTCCAAAAATCCTCCTATAATCCTTCGATCGTGTGATGAGTTCTTGGTGAGTTCCCTCTGCTACGATCCTTCCATCTCTCAGTACCAATATTTTATCTGCGGAGCGTATTGTATTTAACCGATGAGTGATAATTATGGTTGTTCTTCTCTTTAATACATTCTCTATTGCTTTTCCTATTTTTTCTTCTGTCTCACTGTCTACTGCGGATACAGAATCATCAAGGATTATTATATCGGGATTAGTTACTAAAGCGCGAGCTATTGCTATTCTTTGACGCTCCCCTCCTGAAAGTCGAGTACCTCGTTCTCCAACAATCGTTTCGTATCCTTCAGGAAGTTTTTTAACGAAATCATCAACTTGGGCTAATTTGGCCGCTTCAAGAATCTCTTCATTCGAGGCACCAGGATTTCCAAAAGAAATATTCTCTTTGATGGATCTTGGAAATAGGTAAATATCCTGTTCTATATAGCCAATTCTTTTTCTTAAGATTTCGAGAGGATATTTTGATAGATTAATATCATCAATATAGACCGATCCGTGCTGTGGTTGATATAATGACAAAATAAGCTTTGCTAAGGTGGTCTTTCCACAACCTGTGGGACCAACTAAGGCGACTTTTTGTAATGGCTCAATTGTAAAACTAATCTCATCAAAAACATGGGTTTTCGTATCAGCTTTCCCATCATATGAAAATGAAACATCTTTAAATTCTATTTTACCACGTAACCTTTCGGGAGTTTTATCCGAAAGAAAATTCAGATCCTCGTTCTCCCCTTTAATGAGAGAATCAAATACACGTGAACAAGCTGCAAATCCACTCATCATATCCTTTGTAGCCCAAAATATTAAATTTGTGGGATCAATCAATGTAATCAAAAGTAAATTTGCAGCAACTAACTCTCCTATACTAAGCGTATTAAAATATACAAAAAAAATCCCAATTAAAAATATATTACTTATAGCAAGATACAAAATAAGAAGGGGATAATATTTAGCTTGTACATTATTTTCACCAATCCAATTGTCCCTGAATGCTTGCACTACATTTCGAAACCTTTTTCTTTCAAAATCCTCATTAGTAAATAGTTTAATTACCTTTGAACCACTTATGTTGTCTTGTAAGGTGATAGCTATATTCGAATGTTTTTCCATTCGTGCTCTAACGAATGGAATAAGCTTTTTACGGTAATATAAAATGTAATAACAATACAAAATAAGAAATGGGAAAAAGAGTAAGGCAAGCCTTAAATCCAAACTAGTGAATAATACTATTAAGACGATACATACTTGTACAAAGGGATAAATATAAAATGCTCCATGGGCAATCATAGTATTCACAATCCGTAAATCATACGTAGCGAGCGCTTGCAAATCCCCCGTTCGCACACTGTCATGATATTTTAATGATTTGGATTGCATAACATTGAAAAATTCAGTTCGCATATTCCTCTCCACCTTTAAGCCTAAGTAATGCCCTACCATCATAGATACATAGTCCAATGCAATACTTATAGCGTAAATTATTAATGCGGTAAAAATTAAAGGCAATATTTCTGTTATTGTGCTGATAATAGGGATAATCCCAATTATCTCGCCTAAGATTAATGGAATCAAAGTTCTCGTATAAGTAACAAGTATTATCCCAATAATAACGCCAATTACTAAATATTTCTGCCTAAAAAGATGGTGAAACAGCCACCATAAATAATTTTTATATTTTTTCTGTTCGATACCCATATAATTATTAAATTTGTAATAAAATAATTATAATTTACTAATTTCCATTAAACATATATACACTTTTGATTCAAATTATCACTAGGGACTAAAATTGAACGATAATTGGCGCGATAAATATTTAAATGCTATTATTCATGGTGATTGTCTTAACTTAGTTAAGGATATTCCCACTGAAACTATTGACTTAGTGATTGCTGATCCGCCCTATTTCAAGGTAATTGGAGAGAAATGGGACTATGCATGGAGAACTTTAGATGAATATATCGATTGGTCAATCCAATGGATAGAAAAGGTCTCACGTATATTGCGTTTGGGAGGAACATTTTATCTCTTTGGCTATCTTCGAGTACTTGCACACATCATTCCTAAGTTAGTGGATTATGGATTGGAATTTAAACAGCAAATAATAATAGATAAAGGAATACAAGCTGTTTCTGGGAGAGCTACTAAAAATTATACTATCTTTCCAAACACTACAGAAAGCATACTCTTCATTATAAAAGATAATAAACAATGGCTTAAGCAATTCTTAAAGGAAAAGCAAATCGAAAAAGGTTGGAGTTCAAAGCAAATCAATGAAAAATTAGGCGTTAAATCGAATGGTGGGGGGATGTGGAGTATATATACTGGAAAAAATGTCTGTGAGCAGTTTCCTACCAAAGAACGATGGGCTCAGTTTGAAAACATTTTCGATTATACTTTAGACTATGAAAAAGTAAGCCAAACTTTCAATCCTATTATGGGTTATACCAATGTATGGAGTGATATTGATTTTTATAAAGAGAAAAGAATCCACCCTACCCAAAAACCAATAAAGCTTATTCAGAGACTAATTCAAGCAAGTAGTAATCCAAATGATATAATTTTGGACCCTTTTATGGGAAGTGGTACCACAGCGGCGGTTGCTAAAATTTTAAATCGAAATTATATTGGATTTGAAATCAACCAAGAATATGTTGAAAAGAGTCAGATGAGACTCAAGGACCTTGATTTTGAGACTTCTCTCATAAAGAAACAAGATCTTCCTTTGGATAAATTTCTTTAATGATGAACTAAAAAATTTTTTTAATTTTAAAAAAGAAAAAACAAATGAGGATTAATATTCAGATTTACCTTCTACATTCCAAGTGCAGTCAAGGCTTTATCTATATTATCAACACCTAATACGATGCGATTATTTTCTGCCATATAAATGGTGTCAATATTCACTCCCGCATTTCCAATCCTTCGTGCTAATTTACCTCCTGAACCTGCCTTTCCGGCAATATCGGCAATATCTAAAACAATTACATCTCGAATCGCACTGACTGTAAAACCATTTTCCTCAAGAATATATTTTGTTGTGGTTTCATCTTCCACTACGATATGCAAGATACTCTCTTCATTTAGGGGAATCCCACATAAAGCCTCCATGTTAATATTATGCTTACCTAGTAATTCACCCAAATCCGCTAATATGCCCGGTTTATTTTTTAATCTTATGGTAAGATCTTTTAGCATATAAAACCTCCTATATTATTAAATTATGGCTAAGTATAGAAATTTTAGATCACGAATATAATGCAATGAATATGTATGTCTTTTCTATATTTAAGCTTTCTTTTGATAATTATTCTATTGATACAATTGCTAAAAATACTAGATTATTACACCAATAACAACTGAAGATCATGAAAAAAATCGAGAAAGTTATACATTCATTTTCTTTTTCCAAAAAGTAATTTTATTTTCGGTACTTTGTTGTTCGGATGATGAAAGAAAATCAGAGACCATACTCAAGTCTGTAATTGTATTTTCAATAGGACTTAATAAACTTATATACCCAATTTCATTTTCAATTTTCAATTTAATCTTCATAAGAATTGTTGCAAGCTGTTGACCCGTCTTTTTATCTAGATTAGCTCTCATATAATCGAATTGTTGCCCAATTGTGAGTGTTTCAAAGGTTTCATCAGAATATATAGTAGTTGTCGGTATGGATTTTTCACCAATAGTTCTGTTAAGCTCCTCTTGTAGTCCATGGCTAGAACTTGTTTTTTGCATTGGTGGTGTAGTATTTAATTTGTTAATACTCTCTTGTGGAATTGAATATTGCTCTGAAGTTGATGTTATTGGTTCTATACCCTGTACTTTTTTTTGTTTAAACGAGGCTCTAATTAGCGGTGCTGTTGCTTTCTGAGCACCAACCCATGCTTCTTCCAATACAGGTACGAAAATTTTAATATGCTGTTGTACTATACTACCTATTCCTCCGATTTCGATTTCTTCTTTTTGTCCTAACGTAGTTTTAGAGAGAATGCATAAAATAACTTCCTCATAGTCGCGATTTATTCCCCATAAATCTTGTGCTTCCCGATTTCGATATGCTACGTTCTGCATATCATCAAGCATTTGGAGAATTCCTACATGTTCTGGAATTTGAGGATTAATATAAGTAGCAATACGTATATTTACATGTTTTGGTAATGATTGGAGTAATGGGACATTGATATCAACAATAGTAGGAGCAACTATTAATAATCTCATTTTAGTTTTCGATATTTCTTCATTTATGTGAGCACGAGCACCTTCGGTCGAACGAATAAACCAAATATCTTTCATAGACATTAAAGATTTCTTCTTTGCTTGATCCCAGAATTCTTTAGTTGTAATCTGACTAATTTCTAATCGTTTCAATATATTTGACAATTCTTGATTTAAGGCATCCACTACTCTCGAAGAAAAAATATTACGAAGTTCCTTAAAAGAGTTTAAAATCTGATTTGAAATACCATCAACCTTCTCTTCTGCAAAGGTCACACTTTTGCTAAACTCATTGATGACTGTTGTAAATGTTTCTTCTAGCGTCTTTCCTGTCTCTGCCGAAGTTACTGTGATTTGGTTTACATTCTCAACAATATCACTTATAAGCTCCCTAATTTTAACGATTAACTTAGTATTAAATCCATCTACGATAACCTTCATCCTAGCATTGAGCACATTATCAATAATTTGATGTACGGTCTTACTTATAACACCTAAATGCAATTCTTTTAAATTGTTTGCGATTAGAAGCTTGATCTCTTCGAATTGATCTTTGATATCTTTCACTTGGTCCTCGATTATAACTTTGGTATCATTTTCAAGATTCGAGATAACTTCATTTACTTTTTGTATCTGTGCTATAATCTTGATGGCATTATCTACTTCAACTTTTTGAGTAGCCATTTGTGCTTCAATTTTCTCTTTTAAGTTCGTAATAAAATTGGTATACTCATTAAGCTCATTAATTCCCTTTGTTTTAGCTTCAAGTTGAGAAAATGATTCGTTTAATTGCGCTGGTGCTACTTCTCTAATGTTGCGGATATATTCTTCAAAATTAGTAAGTTGTTTAATTAGCGCAGCATAAGGAGGTAACGGTGCATAATGGGGAGTTGCACCAACAATTTCTTTAAAAAGTCCCTTTTCGACAAATTTATCAGCTATCTGCTTACATTCCTCCTTCGATTTCTCAATAAGTATTGAAATTTCTCCTAATGATACAGCGTCTCTCCCCGTAGTTAAAAAGTATAATTTAATTTCGTCCTCATTTAATTGGATATCGCTTAAAACTTGATATGTTAATTCCTTAGAATAGGAAACATCCTTATCAATGATGTCTTCTATCTTAAATTCACTAATTTCTAAGTTCTTGTCTAAATACACTATCAATTTATGAGGTGGTATACCATGGATTGATTCTTTAATCATTGGAAATTTAATCGTACTTTGATATTCCTCCAGACTTACCACAAATTTAACTTCTGTTAAACATAGTTTGCAAGTAGTGCGTATTTCTTTTTCCTTTTTATCTTGAAATAAAAATGCCATTTTTTACTCCCTTTTTTTATTCAAATGCTATATTTATTTGAAATTTAATCTGAAATTTATTCTTATTATAGAATAATAGAACTTGCTAATAAAACTACTTAATATCATGGTATAAGATAAACAAAAATATCACATATTTTTTAAAACAAAATTTTTAATATGAAGACTGCGATCATATATCTAATTATCATCCTTTAGCAAGTAAATTTAGGTATTCTACATATCTATAATAGG
>Ga0180433_10004782_pt1 | contig 18773 bp, 18 predicted proteins | sample SS_ome_8_FD_132980 | JGI IMG/M metagenome (GOLD analysis project Ga0180433, IMG submission 132980) | Hypersaline lake sediment archaeal communities from the Salton Sea, California, USA - SS_1_D_1 metaG | ecosystem: Environmental > Aquatic > Non-marine Saline and Alkaline > Hypersaline >... | reverse complement strand
GCTATCTGGGTTAATTTATTTTTATATGTATAGTATTCTTCCTTTGCCTGATCCAGTTTCTTATCAATATCATTTAAAACTTCAAAGGATATAGTTTCTTTCTCATCTTCAGATAGAGATTCAAAACTGAACTGCTCCAACATCTCCTGGATTTCTTTTTTATCCTGCTGTAAGGTAATAATGACAATCCCTGTCTGGTCTTTATATGTTCCAAGAGTATGGATGATATGTATATAATCACTTAATTTATTACGCAAACTTTCAAGCACATTAGTAGTAACTTTTCCGGTCTTAATATTTAAATACGAGTATTTATCTGTTTCATCAAGACTTAAATCATAAACCGGAACTGCAAATGTTTTTTCTTTTAAATCCTGCAGATTTTCAACATTAGTCTGCTTATCACTCAATATGGATTTTTGTTCTTGAACTTCCTGCTCTATAGTATCTATTTTTTGTGTAAGTATATTCCAGTCTTCTTCTGGTATATCTATATCACGACTGACATCAGTAACATTAATTTGTAAATCCTCTAATAACGATCCAATTTTTGTTTTTTTTGATATTAGTTGCTGGGAAGTTCTTTCTGTGCCCCCCTGTGACAGCTGTTCAACCCATTTATCACTCTCTCCCGGATCAACAAGTTGCAGATGTCCTTCTTTTACAATATAATCAATAACAGATCTTATATCTCTGTCAAGAACAACCAGATGAATCTTTAGCATTTTTTCTGTGGAAAACATTTCATCCCTTAAAACACTAGATGCCCGAAAATTTCATTTTTATCAAGCTTATATATTTTAGACTGAATAATCGAGAATAAATTCCTTGCTTCAAATTTCAAAAATACTCTGTATCCCCATAAAATTGATATTGTAAATGGAAAACCTGTAAATGCTTTCCTTGCTTCTGAAAGCATAACTGCATATAATGCATCTTCAAAAAAGGCTGTTTTATTATTATAATCAAGATTACCCAGCCGTTTTACTCTATTTTCCCCCACAATTTCTTCTAATATCTGTTGTGCGGATCTTGTATGATCAATACTTTGAATAAATGTCTTCTCACCATCATTTACCTTATTTATTAAATATTCTGCTAAAGAAGAAGCGGGAACATTATAAAAATCCTTTAACCTGGTAATCAATTCAAGGTTTAAAAGATCAATCTCTATACCAAGCATTTTTCTGGAAATCTCCCGGTCCCTTTTCCCAAAATAATCTGTAAGATTCCATAATCGCTTATAATAATCCTTATCAAGAGAAACCTCAAAAGGAAAAACAGAATTCATCTGATCAAATTTGGGTAAATTATTCAATAAAATTGGATGATAAGGCGTATGTGCCAGCTTATCAATTACATTGTGAATATTTTCAGACTCCAGTATATCAGAAACTGAATAATCATACCTGATCTTTTCATTTAAAAGTGGAGTATCAAACTGTTTATTCCGATACCATAACCTTAGTATATGCTTTAGTTTCCGTAATTCATATTCTTCAATAAAATAATCAATTATCTGAACTAATTCATGAGTACAATCTTTTCTTAAATGTTTCCATTGATGCACATTTTCAAGAGTGACACTGTATTCAAGGGAAACCGGATCAGGATTCTTATCATCAATAAATTCAGAAAATCTTATATTCGTTAAATTCAGAATCAATTCTTTGAGGTCAGGAGTATTAATTAATTTTTGAAATATATCTTTCTCTAACAGATTGGACCGCATTGCCCTGAGTTTAGCATTAATCTGACCGTATTTACCGATTGATGTCATATATCAATCTCTAGCTTCTTTTTGTATCACTAAGTTAAAAAGTCCCTCAATAGTATTTTCAACCTCTTCTTTGTTTTCTTTCCAAATTTTTTCCGCTGTATTCACTGACTTTTCTAATTCTTCCTTTTTCTGGGCCAATGCGTCTTTCCTTGCCTGTTCTATGAGTTCTCTAGCTTTTTGTTTAGAATTTTCTTTAACTTTTTTTATTATGTCATCAGCTTCTTGTTCAGCTTCTAAACGCTTCTTTTTTGCTTTTTCTTTGGCAGTTTCAACTTCCTTCCGTGCTTCTTCTTCCTGTTTAACTATTTTCTCTACAATTTCTTTCATAAGAACTTCCATAATATATTATTTGTCATTTTCATCATCATTTTCATCATTTTCATATTCCAGTTCTTCATCAGGAATTCTACCCTTCTCTATCATAACTTCACGCAGATTACTGTCATACCGAAATTCTCTGGACAAAAATATCCCTCCAAATATTACCGGTAAATAAGTAATTAAAATTCTCCAAATCAATACAGATATTCCTATCAGTTTATGAGGCATATACATTGAAAAAACCCCCAGATAGGTAAATTCCCAGAAACCAGCACCCCCGGGTGAGGGAGCAAAATAAATGATCGGCCGTATTAAAAACTGGATAGCCAGGCATCTAATTATCGGGGGATGAAAACCGAACCCTTTCATTATCGCTATAGCAATAAAGAATTCAATAATAAAAGAAAACATTATCCAGAAAGTTGCCAGGATAAGAGTCAGTTTTCGTTTTTTTAAAAAAAGCCTGAAAATCTTACTGAAATGATCAATTTCCTTAAAAAATTTCTCTTCTAATGCCAGTATACGTTCAACATGAAAAAACTTAATTCTACCCCATTTTCTGATAATAGAAGAAGCAATATCTTTTATACTCTTAGGATAGAATAGAGAGATCATAATTAAAGCAACAATAATGATTATCGGAATAGTGACAACCTTTAATAAACTGGTAAAGAATTGATCACTGGGAAGACCGGGTTGGATAATAAAAAAAATCGGTATATTAAATAAAAATATTACTACAGGAAGTATGGCTCTTAAAGCTGTTATGGCAATACTTTCACCAGCCCTCATTTTTTCTCTGTGAAGTAAATAGGCATGCATTGATACTGTCCCGACTAATACCGGAACCACACTTCCTACAAAATTACTTTCCAGTCTTATAAACGTTGCTCTTTTTAAACTAAGATTACAATGAGCACTATGCTTAGCCATAGAAACAAACGCCATACCATCAATGATCCATTTTAAAAATGCCAGTGATAATAAAATTGGCACATAATATAAATTAAATTTCTGAAAATAATCCCAGGTTTCACTATCAGTAGTCCAGAAAAGGATCCCCAACATGATAGCTATGGATAGGAATATAAAGATCAAAGATCCTTTGGTCAACATCGATTTTTTCTTAAACCGGTCCATTATAAATATAAACCTTATTTATCCTCACATTAAATTATCACAATTAAATATGAAAAATTAGGGAAAATATAAGAATATTGCAAGTATTTCCTGATATTTATATAAAAATATTTTTCTACCTTTTTAAATTATCTTTTATAACCTGGGCTAATCTTTTTACTCCTTCTATTATCTCATTTTCTGAAGGAAAAGAAAAGTTTAACCGCATAGCATTCTTTCCTCCATCATCCGGATAAAAAGCAGTGCCGATAACATATGCAACTTTTTTATCTATTGCCTGATAAAACATTTCTTCTACATTTATACTTTTTGGTAATTCAACCCACAGGAATAATCCTCCATCAGGTCTGGTCCATTTTATTTCATTATTTTTGGGCATGTACTTATCAAGAGCTTCCAGCATAATTTTTCTTTTCTTTTTATATAATGCAACATTATCTTTAATATGAGAATCAAGTAATCCTCGTCGACAGTACTCATAAGCAATTGCCTGAGTTATAGGTGGAGTACATAAATCCATTCCCTGTTTTGTGATTACGAACTTTTCTATTATTGGTTTTGATGCTACTATCCATCCCAGACGAAGACCAGGGAACAGAATTTTTGAAAATGTATGTAGTCCAATAACATAGCCCTTTCCTTTGTCAAGCTGATAAAGCGAAGGTATATGATCACCTACATAACGCAGCTGCCTGTAAGGTGTATCTTCGATTACCAGAATCTGAAATTCCTGAGCAATTTCTAATAATTCTTTTCTTCGTTTTAGAGATAAAGTTACTCCGGCTGGATTCTGAAAATCCGGTACTATATAGATAAATTTAGGAGGCTCAGCCATACGTCTCATTTCTTCGAGTTTGTCACGAAGCATGTCAATGCGAATACCTTCATCATCAAGTTCTATTCCCTTAAAAACAGCAGAATATGATCGGAATGCACCCAAAGCTCCTACATAAGATGGCCTTCCTAAAACTATTGGATCATTTCTATTCAGAAAAACTTTTCCCACTATATCAAGTCCCTGTTGAGAAGCACTTATGATCAAAATATTATCTGCTTCTACTGAAACTCCGTCTTTTTTAAAAATTTTTATTATCTCTTCCTTTAATCTTGGATCCCCTTCTGTAGGGCCATATTGTAAAGCCCATTTACCTTCTTTTTCAATAACTTCTTTTGCTAAATCTGCTATTTCAGCAATAGGGAATGTCTCAGGTGATGGTAATCCTCCGGCAAAAGATATAATACCTGGTTTCTGGGTTAATTTTAAAAGCTCACGAATAACTGATTTTTTTAATCCTATGACATTGATTGAAAAAACACTTTCAAGATTGCCAATTGGATACATAACGTCCTCCATTTTTTTAAAAAAAATTGAAACATTTTTTATATTATGCAGTATAATTTAATAGAACTATATTTCTTCACTTCTCCCTCCTATTTCTTATACCCCGGTCTTTCAGAAATTATAAAGACCGGGGCTTGCCTTTTAAGGCTCTACTTACAACATTACCAATTACTCCCAAACATTTTTAATCCAAGCTGAACCAACCACTTCATCTTTAATATAAAATACAGCTAATTGACCTGGAGTTATTGCTCTTTGTGGTTTCTTGAAATGAACTTCTACAGTATCATTATCTTTAAATATAATTTCTGATGATGCAGGACGGTGAGCATACCGTATTCTGGTATCAACATTAAGTGAGTTTTCTGGAATTTTATCCAGAAAACTCATAAAATCTGTACCTGTAAATTTATCTTTATAGAGATCTTTCCCTTCTCCTACAAAAATTTCATTAGATTTTTTGTCAATTTTGTCCACAAATACAGGCTTACCAACAGCTACTCCGATTCCCTTTCTTTGTCCAATGGTATATCCAGCTATTCCATTATGTGTTCCAATATGTTCTCCTGCCCTGTTTCTGATAGCACCTTTATCTAATTTTATATTTTTATATCTCTCAATAAACTCAGAGATCTTTTCATTGTTTATAAAACATACTTCCTGACTTTCCTTTTTACTGGAAACTGGAAGATCTAACCTTTCTGCCAATTTTCTTATTTTAGATTTTGTATAAGTTCCCACCGGGAATAATGCTTTCCTCAATTTTCGCTGAGATATACGAGCAAGAAAATAAGACTGATCCTTACCGTGCTCTTTCCCTCTGCATAATTGTACAGTATTATGTTTTTTATCCCTGCAAATTATTGCATAGTGTCCGGTAGCCAAATAAGAACATCCCATTCTTACGGCTTCATCTAATAAAATTCCAAATTTTATGTGTTTATTACATATTGCACATGGATTGGGGGTACGGCCACTGAGATAATCAGAAACAAAATAGTCAATTACTTTTTTTCGAAAGGCTTCTTCCAGATCAAGCAAAATATGAGGTATTTGCAATATTTCACAGATCTTCTCAGCACTTCTTAAATCCTCTGAAGAAGGAAAACAAAAACTTTCATCCTCTGTATAAAATTTAACAGTGAAACCGGTAACATCATATCCTTTATTCCTCAAAATAGCTGCTGCTACTGAAGAATCTACACCACCACTCATTGCAACTGCAATCTTATCATCCGACATAGGATAACATCCTGTCTAATGATTTTCTTGCTTTATTAATAATTTCTTTAGAAAGTGTAATCTCATATTTTCCGGACTTTAAAGATGTATAAAGATCTTGTAAGGTAATATTCTTCATTCCATAACAATATCGGGGTTTTGTTATTGAATAAAATAATTTTTCAGGAAATTCTCTTCTTAATCTGTTTACCAGCCCCTCCTCAGTACCAATGATAAAATCCTTTTGGGAAGACTCTTTTACAACTGTCAGCATACCTCCTGTAGACTGAACCTCATCTGCAAGATCAATAACTTTTGGATTGCATTCCGGATGCACCATCACAACAGCATCCGGATGCTGATTTTTAGTTTGTAAAACCTGATCTTCAGTTATTTTCTGATGAACATAGCAGTAACCGTCCCAGAGAATAATTTCTTTATCAACAAATCTCTGTACATATGAACCTAAATTTTTATCAGGAGTGAAAATTATCTTTTCTGAATCAATATTTTTAACTATTTCTACAGCATTGGCTGAAGTACAGCATACATCAGATTCTGCTTTTACTTCAGAGGGAGAATTTACATAGGTTACAACATAGGCATCAGGATGTGTCTTTTTTAACTCACGTAACGTATTAACATCAATCATCTTAGCCATATCACAAATAGCGTTTTGACTTGGTAAAAGAACTTTTTTATCAGGAGAAATAATTTTAGCTGCTTCAGCCATAAACCGTACACCACAAAATACAATCAATGATCTTTTAATCTCAGCCGCCTCACGAGCCAAGCCAAGAGAATCTCCCAGAATATCTGCAACTATCTGAATTTCTTCTATTTGATAATTGTGGGCAAGAATTAAGGCATTCTGTTTCTTTTTTAAATTTAAAATCTCATCTTTCAAATCATCCATATTCATATTTTAAATCCTTAAAGAGAATACTGTCAAAAAAAAATTCCCCAATATATTCTTACTCCTTTAATATAATGTGTTAGAATATACTTGTTATTATAAACTTTGTCAAGGAGAAGAATTATTTTAGTAATTCAAAAAACATCATAAATCACTTGATTATTTTTATATTTTATCTTAACTTTTACGAATAATTAAACTTGGAGTGGTTCAAGATGTTGAACACCAGAGTACTTGTTCTGAATCAAAACTATGAACCTATATGTGTTTGTACTGCCCGCAGGGCGATAATATTGCTATATTTGGAAAAAGCTGAATTGATTGAAAAAAATCACTATATTGTTCGTTCTATTAGTATGTCTATCCCGCTGCCAAGTATCGTGCGCTTATCTAAATATATCAAAGTTCAACGTAAAAGAATCCTCCTGTCTAGAAAAAATATCATTAAACGGGATAAACATATATGTCAATATTGTGGTTCTCTGGATGGCTCAGTGACAATTGATCATGTTATACCAAAAGATAAAGGGGGTAAAGATACCTGGGAAAATTTAGTGTGTGCATGTATGGAATGTAATGGGAAAAAAGGCAACAGAACCCCAGAAGAAGCTCATATGCCTTTACTTCGGAAGCCTAAAAAACCAGGCTATTTGTTTTTTATTCAGCATCTTATCGGTGTACCTGATGAACGTTGGAAACCATACTTATTTATGTCCGATTAATTAAAGGAGGACAATGAAAAAACGAATATTAAGTGGAATGCGGCCTACAGGAAAATTACATCTTGGCAATTATGTAGGAGCACTAGAAAATTGGATACAATTACAGGACCAGTATTATAGTTTTCATTTTGTAGCAGACTGGCATATGCTTACCACAGATCTGAATCATACTGATATAATAAACAACAACAGTATTGAGATAGTAATCGACTGGCTCAGCGCCGGATTAGACCCGGAGAAAAGTCCAATTTTTATTCAGTCACATATAAAAGAACATGCAGAACTCCACTTAATATTTTCCATGTTAGTAACTGTACCCAGGCTGCAGCGAAATCCAACAGTAAAAGAACAAGTACAAAATCTCGGGCTCGAAAATAATATGTCTTATGGTCATCTTGGATATCCGATATTACAGGCTGCAGATATTTTGCTTTATAGAGCACATAAAGTGCCTGTTGGAGAGGATCAGGTTCCACATGTTGAAATAACCAGAGAGATTGCCAGAAAATTTAATTCTTTATACGGAGAGGTTTTTCCTGAACCTGAACCTCTTTTAACAAAATACCCCCGGCTTCCCGGACTGGATAATAAAAAAATGAGTAAATCACTGAATAATACAATTTATTTATCAGATCCTCCGAACATTATTCAGAAAAAAATAATGACTGCCTATACTGACCCTAATAAAATTAAATTAACTGATCCGGGAAATCCTGAAGGCTGTGTTGTGTATGCATATCACAAAACATTTTTCCCTGATAATATTGATGAAATAAATAAAGACTGTAAAGCCGGAAAATTAGGATGTGTTGAACATAAAAAAGATGTTGCAAAAAAAATTGCAGAAATGTTACAGCCCATAAGAAAAAAAAGAAGATACTATGAAAAGCATCGAGATGAAGTGGAATATATAATCAAAGAAGGCAATAAAAAAGCCAGTAAAGAAGCAGAAAAAACCATGAAAATGGTTCATGAGGCTATGAAAATCGGATAATGTATGTTAACTGATACTACACAAAAGAAAGATAATTATAAAATTCAGCTCCCTATCTTTGAAGGGCCTTTAGATTTACTTCTTTATCTTATTAAGAAAGAAGAAATCAATATTTATGATATCCCGATTGCAAAAATTACTAAACAGTATCTTGAAACCATTGAACTGATGAAGGAACTGGATTTAGAAATTGCAGGAGAATTTATTCTTATGGCTGCAACCTTAATTCAGATCAAAGTAAGAATGCTGCTACCTAAAGAAATTGATACGACAGAAGAAGAGGAGGATCCAAGAGCAGAACTGGTCAGAAAACTTCTGGACTATAAACGTTTTAAAGAAGTTGCTGAATCCTTGACATCCATTGAAGAAAGACAAAGAAGATATTTTCCCCATTCAAATTTTGACTGGGCAAAAAGTTATACTCAAGTTCAGGGAGTATCAAATGAGGAACTGTTAAAAGATATATCACTGTTTGATCTCTTTAAAGCATTTAAAATAGCACTTGATAATGCACCAAAAGTGACAACCCATGAAGTACATACAATTAACATTACAGTGGATGAGCAAATTGATTTCTTAATTAACGAATTAGAAATAAAAAAACGGTTAGCATTTTCTGATTTAATGGAAAAATTAAACGAAAGAGCAGTAATTATTGTCACTTTCATTGCAATTCTTGAATTAATTAAAAATCATAAAATTATTGTTCAACAGGCGGAATCTTTCGGTGAATTATGGATTATTAAAAGGTAAGTATTAATATTTATTGAAAATAGATAAACTAAAAACGATTGCAGAAGCACTGATATTTGCTTCAGATGAACCCTTATCAGTTACACAGATTAAATCAATTCTTGATGATACCACCCCAGGACAAATTAAAAAAGCAATAGAAAAGTTAAATCATGAATATCGTCAAACGAACAGGGCTATAAAGATCATCCATGTTGCTGGGGGGTATGAAATGGTAACCCGTGAAAGTTATGCACAATGGGTGAAAGAATTATTTAAAAGACGGAGTACATCAAGACTATCACAAGCTGCATTAGAAACACTTTCAATTATTGCTTTCAGACAGCCTATAGCAAACACTGATATTTCATCTATCAGGGGAGTAAGTTCAAGCGGAGTATTAAAAACACTTCTGGAAAGAAAACTCATCACAATATCCGGACGGGGTGAAGGCCCCGGAAGACCGTTACTTTACAAGACAACAAAAGAATTTTTACGTTACTTTGGCATAAATTCTATAGACGAACTGCCAAAGCCCAGAGAAATTGAAGAATTATTACAGGAAAAAGACAAATTTCCAGATGATAACAAACCAGTTTTAGAATCAGCTACTATTGATTCGGAAGGTAATATAGTCATAAAAGAAAATAATAAAGATGATCAGATACAAGGAACTGATAACTCAAAAAAAAATGAATAAAAAATATGTAATTTAATTTTATTTTTAATATATTATGCAGTTAAATAAATATATAGCATTAAGTGGAGTAACATCAAGGAGAAAGGCTAATATTCTTATAAAAGAAGGTAAAATAACCGTAAATGGTACCATTATTACGGAGATGGGGGTAACGGTAAAGCCAGAAACTGATAAGATTGAGTTGAATAATGAAGTACTACAGATTCCCTCAAAATATCGGTATATATTATTGAATAAACCGGAAAAAGTGATTACTTCTTTCACGGATCAGAGAAAACGTACACTTGTGGTAGACTGTATTAATGTTAAAGAACGAATTTATCCGGTAGGTAGATTGGATTATGATACAACCGGAGTCCTGCTGCTGACAAATGATGGTGATCTAACCTACAGATTAGCACATCCAAAATTTGAAATTGATAAGATCTATGAAGTGCTTGTACATGGATACATTACCAATAATGATATACAAAAATTAAAATCAGGTGTGGATATAGGAAACGGCAACACTGTAAATGGAGAAGCTAAAATAATTAACCGAAATTCGGAAAAAAGTTTAATAGAGATCGTCATCCATGAAGGCAAGAAAAGACAAATTAAACGTATGATGAAAAGTCTCAACCATCCTGTTATAAAACTTACGAGAACTGTTTTTGCAGGATTAACTACCGAGGGATTACAAGAGGGTGAATGGAGAGAATTGAAACCTGAAGAAGTTACGATGCTTTATCAAAAGACAGGTTTAACATGAAACATAAGCATGGTAATTTCATAGTAACTATAGATGGCCCTGCTGGTTCAGGGAAAAGTACAACTGCCAGAGAAGTGGCCATTAAAATGAACTGGCTTTTGCTTGACACAGGAGCCATGTACAGGGCAATGGCTATAAAAATGCTAAAAAATAATATTGCATTAAATGATACATTTTCAATAGAAAAAATAGCCGATGAAACAGAAATTAGTATAGAACAAACAAAAAAAGGTATGAAAATTTTTCTTGATAAAGAGGATGTAAGTAATAAAATTAGAACTCCCGAGATTGACAGAGCAGTTGGTCCTGTATGTGAGGTTCCTCATGTCAGAGAAGTTCTGGTAACATTACAAAGAAAAATTGGGAATAAAGGGAATATTGTAGCTGAAGGTAGAGATATGGGAACAGTTGTATTCCCTCATGCAGATCTAAAAATTTTCTTAGTTGCCTCTCTGAAAAGTAGAGTGGAGAGAAGATTAAAAGACATGGAGAAAATGGGATTGAATATAACTAAAGAAAAATTAATAAAAGATATCAAAAAAAGAGATCAAAGGGATTCAGGCAGAATCCATAGCCCGCTTAAAAAAGCAAAAGATAGTATGGAACTGGATACAACTAATTTAAGTATTGAACAACAAGTTGATTTTGTGATTAAAAAAATTAAAGAGGTTACATGAAAATCTTTATTGAACCTAAAGCTCGACCATGTCCTGGAGTGATTAATGCAATCTCCAAAGCTGAAGAATTACTGTATAAAAACCAAGATGTCTATTTATTAGGTAAGTTAATACATAATCAGCGGGAAATTGACAGATTAAAAGAAATTGGACTCAAGACAATTACTCGTAATACACTTTTTGATAATTCTAATAATAAAAAATATTCTAATGAATATTTTTTGATAAGGAGTCACGGAGAACTGGAAGAAAACGTCCAGAAAGCAAAAGAAAAAGGATTTAATATTGTCGATGCAACCTGTCCTATTGTTCAGCATTCACATGAATTAATCACCAAACATATTCATGAAGGCTGGAAAATTGTAATTGTTGGCAACAAAGAACATCAGGAGGTTAATGCATTATTAGCTAACACTAATGGGAATGGTGTTGTTATATCAAGTACAGAAGAAATAGAAAAACATAATTTTGATAACAGGTCATTAATCATTGCACAAACTACAATTGACCCGGATTTCTTTTCTGGAGTCAGAAAAAAACTATTATCCAAATTTAACGACTTTAAAGTCATTGATACTACTTGCCGATTTCTTCATAAAAGAAAAAAACAAATAAAAAAGCTTGCTTCTATGATGGATGTTGTTATACTGGTGGGAGGGAAACAATCATCTAATTGTAAAATGTTATATGAATACTCATTAAAATATAATAAAAGATCATACAAAATTGAGAAACCCGATGAGATTAAGAAAAAATGGTTTAAAGATAATGACAATATTGGTATCACCGGTGGAGCTTCAACTCCCCGGTGGCAATTGAATGAAGTTAAAAGTTATATAGAAAAAAATTATAAAGATACATCCCGTAAGGGATAAAAAAATAAAGGAGGTACATTTATATGGTGGATGTGGAAAAACAAAACAACAACATTAACGGATCCCAGGATCCGGCAAAAAACTACAAAGGAGGTGATAAGTCAAACGTATCGAAAGATACCAATAGTGAAAAACCAATGAATTCAATACCTGAATTTTCAATCTCCCCGGAAGAGAAATATTCTGAAGAAGAGTATAATAAATTTGCTGAATTATATGAAAGAACGCTGAATGATATTAAAGTCAATGAAATAGTAGAAGGAAGAATTCAAGCAATCACTAAAAATTACGTATTTGTTGATATTGGTTTTAAATCCGAAGGAGCTGTTCCTGTTGACGAATTTGACGATATTTCTGATCTAAATGTTGGTGATGAAATCGAAGTATTTATCGAAGCATTGGAAGACTCTGATGGACAGCTTCTTTTATCCAGGAAAAAGGCAAATTTTATCAGAAAATGGGAAGAAATTGTACAATATTACAAAACTGGTGAGACCATAAAAGGAGTTTGTAAACGGAGAATTAAAGGCGGTATTGTTATCGATTTACAGGGAGTTGAAGCATTTTTACCTGGTTCTCAGATTGATGTTAAACCTATCCGCGATTTTGATTCTTTAATAGGTAAGGAATTCAATTTCAAGATTGTAAAGATCAATAGATTAAGAAGAAATATTGTAGTTTCCCGCAGAGTTATCTTGGAAGAAAACAGAGCTGAACAACGTGAACAAATAGTAAATAATTTAAAAAGGGGAGATGTTTATACCGGCACTGTAAAAAATATTACTGATTTTGGTGTTTTTATTGATTTGGGTGGAGTAGACGGTCTTCTTCATATAAATGATCTTTCCTGGGGAAGGATTAATCATCCTTCTGAAGTTGTAAGTCTGGATGATGAGATCGATGTAATGGTTCTGGATTACAATGATGCTAAAGATCGAATTTCTTTGGGACTGAAACAATTACAAGAGCATCCCTGGGAAGATATTGAAGAAAAATATCCTATTGGTTCAATAGTAAAAGGTAAGATTGTTTCTATTGCAGACTATGGTGCATTTGTTGAACTTGAAAAAGGTGTTGAAGGTCTTATCCATATTTCAGAGATGACCTGGAACCGTTATAATACTCATCCTGCTAAAATTGTAAATCTAGGTGAGATAGTTGAAGTTAAAGTATTAAGTATTGAAAAAGAGAAAAAACGTATTTCACTGGGATTAAAACAACTTACTCCTGATCCCTGGGAAGATATTGAAAAGAAATATCCTATTGGTTCTAAACACAAAGGTCATATCATGAATATGACTAATTTTGGTGTTTTTGTTGAGCTGGAAGAAGGAATTGATGGATTAATTCATATATCCGATCTCTCCTGGACAAAAAAAGTAAGACATCCAAGTGAAGTATTAAAAAAGGGAGAAGATGTAGAAGTAATTATACTTGAAATCAATAAATCAGAACGCAGGATTTCACTTGGGTATAAGCAATTAACCGAAGATCCCTGGAAAAAATTCGAAGATACTTATAAGATTGATTCTAAAGTGACTGGTAAAATATTACGATTCATTGAAAAAGGATTAATTGTAGAGCTTCCTTATAAATTAGAAGGTTTTATCCCAATTTCTCAAATGGAAGAATCCAGTATCGGAAAAGTAAAAAAATCTCATAAAGCTGGCGATGAAATTGAATTAATGGTAATTGAATTTGAAAAAAACAACAAGAGAGTGATATTATCCAGAAAAAAACTGGAGGAAAAAGAAAAAATTAAAGATTCTAAAGATGAAGAGAAAAAAATAAAAGACTATATGGAAAAAAGTGAAGGTGACAAACCTACTCTGGCTGAAATTGCCGGTAAAACTCCAGAAGATACTCTAAGTACTGAAAAATCAAAAAAGAAAAAAGAATCTTCTGAAAAGGAAGCTGAGAAAAAAAATAAAAAAACTGATAAAGCAAAGACGAAAAAAGCTGAACCTGAGACCAAAAAGGAAAAAAAGGAATCAGAAGACACTAAGTCAAAATCTAAAAAAACTGAAAAGAAAGAGGATAAAAAGAAAACCTCAAAAACCAAAGAAAAGAAAAAAGAAACTAAAAAGGAAGTAAAAAAGGATAAAGCAGAGAAATCAAAGAAATCTAAAGAAACAGAATCCGATAAAAAGAAAAAAAAGAAGGACACAGGGACAGCTAAAAAGAAAGATGATAAAGAATCCTGAGTTGTTTTATCTAAAATAAATGTATTAAATAGCCAGGCTTCTCACCTGGCTATTTTTTTTGAGGAGTATTATTTGTATACTGTTTTTTTCCAAACTTTTGGATGTAAGGTAAATCAGGCTGAAACAGCCTCCCTGATCAATGAATTCTGTAACAGAGGATATGATGTAGTCAATAATGTTAGTGATGCGGATGTCATTTTTATTAATACATGCACTGTCACTCACAGAAGTGATTCCAAATGCAGACAAATGATACGTAAATATTATAAGATCAATCCCAAGGCAACTTTAATTGTTGCAGGCTGTTATGCGCAGGTATCATGGGAAAACATTGCAGCAATCAAAGGAGTTGATTACATAATTGGTGTTCAGGATAAATTTAAATTATTTGATCACCTCAAAAAACCGGACAAAAAATATCCTCCCATAACTATTGTGCATCCTATAGATAAGATTGCTAAAGCAGAAAGTAAACAAGGATATTTCCCGAATAGAACCAGAGCTCTGGTAAAAATACAGGACGGCTGTAATCAGTTTTGTTCTTACTGTATTGTGCCGTATACCAGAGGCAGAGCCCGCAGTGTTGATGAAGGAGAAGTACTCTATCAGATTAAAAATTTGATTTCCCGAGGATATAAAGAAATAGTGTTAACCGGTGTTCATATTGGTAAATATGGGAAAGAAAGAAAAGAGAAGGACAATCTGGCTACATTACTGGAGAAAATAATCAAAATTCCTCATCTGGGCAGAATTCGTTTAAGTTCCATAGATTCAGTAGATATTACAGAAAGGCTGATATCCACAGTTGCTGTTTCAGATAAAATATGTAATCATTTCCATATTCCTCTTCAAAGCGGGAGTGATAACATTCTGAGACGGATGAATCGTCCTTATACCGTTAAAGAGTATCTGAATACAATAGATGCTATTCTATCCAGCTTTGATCAGCTTGGACTTGGTGCAGATATAATTACAGGGTTTCCCGGTGAATCAGAAAGTGATTTCCAAGATACATATAAGATCATAGCTGACCTTCCGTTTACCTATCTTCATGTTTTCCCGTTTTCACTAAGAAAACAGACTAAAGCATATACCATGGCAGAGAAAATTGACCCTGCTGTTAACATTAAACGAGCAGATATACTGCGTAAACTTGGCTCTGAAAAAAAGAAACAATTTTTATCTCAATGGGTTGGGAAAACTATTAAGGTTTTATTTGAAAGCAGGAATATTAAAGGAACAATTAAAGGATTATCTTCTGAATATATACCCGTCAGAGTAAAATTACATAATGAATTAATAAACAGTTTTGCTTTAATTAAAACCGAAAAAATGGAAAAAAATTACTTAAAAGGAAAGATAATAAAAAAATTATAACTAACAAACACAGGACACTTTTCATCTTTTGATAAAATTCTGCTTATATCTAATATTTTCTGTTATCCGGTTCAACATCCCAATAAAACTTAATTGAATCTTTTTGATTAATGATCCTTCTTTTCAACATATCAAACAGTGCAGGATTTGAAGGAGCTTGAAAACAATCTTTATCCGGATTTATTGTAATGTCTACTCCTCCGCAGCTTGGCAGCCACATATGAAGGATACTATATCCGTTTTCAAATTTCTCTTTATGCTCAAATTCCCGAATAACACTCTTTCCAGGTAAAGAACTCTCCACCTGTACTTCAGGAACTAAAAAATCATTTAAAAAATAAGTAAGTCTTTTTTTACTAAATCCATTATCCATATATTTTAAAATTTTGGCAATACATACCAAACGGAATAGAGATTCCAATTCTTTATATATCAACCGTTCCTTAGCCAATTCACCATAATGTACTGTAACATTATGAGCAAATTGTATTGCCAGAGGATCTTCTTTTTTATCACTGCTGTTATATTCATTTTCTGTTAATAAAAGAACCGGGCATTGTCTGATTAATACCATACCTTCGCTTTCTTCGTACTTGTTTTCTCCCGGATAAAACCAAAAACGATTCATAGATAACGTTATCGAAATTGGTTTTTTATTTAAAATTTTTTCAAGTACCTGAGTCTCTTTCATTTCCATCAGACTATGTAATCCGAAAATTTCTACACTGTCAGTACCATTGACAATATTTTTCATATCATAATCTGCTTGTACCATAACTTCAGCAAAATGACTGTTAAAAGGTATTCCCATAATCCGTACATTCTGAGGCTGTCTACATATATTATGCCATTCTGACAGTACTTTTCGTGATTCCTCAACAGTTCTTCCGGATAATACTTTTTCTCCAAGTTTACTGAGTTTGTGCATAACCTTCTGATCCGGATCAATTGAACAGCCTGGATTGGAATAATAATAGGTATTTCCCCTCAAATCTGCATATTTCAACCATGAATTTCGAAGAGCAACTACCAGATCTTCTGTGTAAATAACCGGCAAAGAATTATCAGTATACCCTAACAGAATTATATCTTGACTGGGTTCATCCTGTATGAAACCGATAATTTCTTTTATTCCTCCTAACTGCATAATAAGATGAGAATTCCTTTGATATTCCTCTCCAGCCTGAAGACCTTGTTGTAAACGCTTAAGAGAAACAGCCCTGATTTTTTTATTCTTTAGATTATCAACTGATTGACAATAAAAAGTATCATGATTCACAGAAATTGAAAATAAAAAAATTATAACTAAAACCGGCATTATATTCTTTTGCATAATATATCACCAATACTCAGATTATCAGCTTGTCTTCTAATTCCTCTGCCTGAAAAACTCCTTCTTCAGTAATAAAAGCGGTAATAAGGGCTGATGGTGTAATATCAAAAGCAGGATTAAAAACTTCTACATCTGCAGGAGCTGTAACTGTTTTGAATCCTTTAATTACCTCTTCAGCCCCTCTTTGTTCAACCGGAATTTCAAAACCTGATTTCAGAGAAAAATCAAAAGTTGAAACCGGAGCAGCAATGTAAAAAGAAATATTATGATATTTTGCCAGTACTGCCAGAGTAAATGTTCCAATTTTATTAGCAGTATCTCCATTAGCAGCAATCCGATCAGCTCCCGCAATAATAAGATCAATCTTATGCTGCTGCATAAGATAGCCGGCAGCAGAATCACATAATACAGTCACATCCACTCCTGAATTCTGGAGTTCCCAGGCTGTTAACCGTGAACCCTGCAGTAAAGGGCGGGTTTCATCAGCATATACTTTTACAGACTTTCCCATTTCTGTCGCTGCATATACAACTCCCAGAGCAGTTCCAAAATCAGCAGTTGCTAAACCACCTGCATTACAATGGGTAAGAACAGTTGTTTTATCAGGAAGCAGTTCTGCTCCATTATTCCCGATTTTCCTGCAAATTTCCTTATCTTCCTCAAGGATTGCCAGAGCTTCATTTAAAAGAATTCTTTTTAGATGATTGACTGATGTATGAGAATGTTTTGCAGCAGTTTTGATCATCCTTTTCAGACCCCAGAATAAATTAACTGCTGTGGGCCTGGTTTTCTTTAAATATTTTTCAGCATTCTTTATACTCTCTATTAATTTATCTGTATCATCACCTGAATAGTTATGCGCAGCTAAAGCAATCCCCAGCGCACCTGCTATTCCAATGGCAGGTGCTCCTCTAATCCTGAGACTTCTTATTGCTTCTCCTAATGTTTCAATATTACCAATATCAAGATAGACGAGCTCTTCAGGTAATCTGGTTTGATCTATTATTCTGATTTTATTATTATTCCAGACAATTGTATCAACCGGCATAATTTATTTTCCCATTAATTGAACAACGATCCTTCTGTTACGGGGTTTGTTATCACAGTCAACAACCACAATCTGCTGCCAGGTGCCAAGCAGGAGCGAAGCATTTTGAAAAGGTGCTGTAAAAGAACCTCCCATGACCGCTGCCCTTATATGTGCATCTCCATTACCATCACCCCAGGTATCATCGTGATGATACCTTTTTCCGGAAGGTGCAAATTTTTCTAAAGCTTCCGGAAGATCTTTAACAAGGCCGGGTTCATATTCAATGGTAGTCACCGCTGCAGTAGAACCCGAAATAAAGACCGTACAACTGCCTTCTTGCAGACCGCTTTTTTTTACTACTTTTGCTACCTGTTCAGTGACATCAATAATATCACTGAATCCCTTTGTGCTGATTTCAACAAAACTTGTTACAACTTCGATTTCTTTCTCCTTTTTCAATAAAATGAAAAATCAAAAAAATAATTTTCACTATATACCGTCAGGCTGAGTTAGTCCTGAGCTTTGCTACACCACCACCCTGACGAGACTGTCGAAAAACGCTTGAGTATAAGAAATTAAGCCCCTAAATCTTAATTTTTAAAAAATTTCTTAGGATATGTTTATCTTAAAGTAACCCTATGTCTTCAAATTCTCTTTT
>Ga0180433_10004780_pt1 | contig 18784 bp, 36 predicted proteins | sample SS_ome_8_FD_132980 | JGI IMG/M metagenome (GOLD analysis project Ga0180433, IMG submission 132980) | Hypersaline lake sediment archaeal communities from the Salton Sea, California, USA - SS_1_D_1 metaG | ecosystem: Environmental > Aquatic > Non-marine Saline and Alkaline > Hypersaline >... | reverse complement strand
TTGGGGAGAGGTTCCCATTAAAGCCAAACCACGAGACTTCGATGCATATAAGAAACGAGATGAAAGCAAGGCAAGAAAGTTGAAAATGTTTGTCTTAGGGCATGACTGGGACAAGCTAGAGAGGATCAGCAAAAGACCCTATCTGGAAATAGTCAACCTAGAAGAGTTGGAAATAGACCCGCCCGAATGGCGCAGCAACCAATTAGCCGAGCACCGCATCTATGTTTCCGACCTTTTGAAGGATCTAGACTCTGAATATGTCGGGTTCATTACCGCTTCATATCACCACAAGTACCCACAAATGCCCCATCTAAACGATGTTGAAGCAATTGAGGCTCAATTGGAGCCCAACACTGTCTTGGCCTCCGAACCAGTAGACGAACACTGGGCACACCACAGCGAACAAAACCACAGGGGCATGAAATCTTTCTTAGAAGAACTCAGTCGAGTGAGCGGGATGTCGCTGGAAGGGGCACCCAGCTTATGGGGCAATAACTTCATCTGCCACATTTCTGTGTTCCGGGAACTCCTCACGTTCTGGAAAAAGACCTTCAAGTATTTCTATGAAAAATACGGATTCGACCTCGATTATAAGTCAGGAAGATATGGCGACCCAAAACGGCATGCCGCCTACCTATACGAACGATTCGCCACCATTTTCTTTGCCAATAGCAAAGAACTAGAGATCAAGCCAATTACCAACAGAATCATCTATCAACTGATGGCACCGACAGTGGACAGCCTTCCATTCGTGATTTCTGATTACCATGGAAACATCGAGGCGAAATTTCGCACGATACATGAGGCGTGGGAATTCTGCAACCTTCGCAGTTATGCGGCAATAGAAAAGAAGATCAAAGCATTGGGAGAGGAGTAGCCACCTTTAGCCCCCTGTACACTTCTGATTCCACAAAATCATTAACGAATTTTTCCAAAGACAAGAAAGACTTATCCTTTTCTCGCAAGTACCTCGCCGCTTCTTCAATCAACTCCATGTCATTGATCTTCCTGGTGGCGTCTTCCACGTCATCAAAGAAGAAGGGGTAATCCTCGCCAAGATACTCTGCTGCTGCTGGCATGCGATTGATTAAAATGGGCGTCCCCCGAATGATACATTCAATTACGACGTTGTTGGCCGAAGCGTCATACATGGGCACAAAGGCAATGTTCTCCGTTAACATGTAATCATACTCCCAATCTGGGAGATAATCATACTTGATGGTATCGGGGTGTTTCAACATATACTTGTTGACAACATCGTGATCGTCTTTTTCCGCCCCACCCAGCAACAAGCACTTGCGCAAGTCATCGGTTCTGACCTGGAAAAAGGTTTCGAAATCACGCATCCAATGCCCAATACAAAAAGCCCTTTTGTTGTCATTGCCGATGAATTCGTCAAAATCAAACACCTCTTCCACCGTCGCAGTTGGATGCTTAACAACCGACACCGGCAAGCCGGTTTTCTCTTTAAGGAAATCGCCCAAATAATTGGATAAAGCAAAAAGACCCAAGCAACGACGACTACTGTGTTGCCATGCATCCGTTTCCAATAGACGCCTCAAGCTCCTAATGCGTCTATATTTTGCACTGACCTCCTCTGGATGTTCGGGCGCATTATGAAAAAAGCCCACAAATGGTTCGTTGACTACCCGATCAAACCAAAAATGACCGTCTAGATAACCCTCAAAAAGAATGCCATTATCTCTGTGCAAAGTCTGAAGTCCCGAAATGGCATATTTCCAACCACTCCGATGGTGATCCCAAACCATCTGGTCTTCTTTGATTCTTATCTTCTTTTGGTAGCAAGGCACGTCAAAAGAAAATGGCTGTTCTGCATTGCTCATGTCTTAAAAGAGTTACATCAAGGAATGTTCCCGTACCAAATCAAAGGAAAGCCGGGACACTTGCGATTCTCAGCCATGGTGCTATAAATCCAACAGGGCAACAATCCCTCGTCCGTCTTCAGCCACATGAGCGTGCGGTGGTAATGCGATTTCTTCCCTGGCTGAAACCCCTCCAAACGATCCAATGACCGCAGCACGCCATCCCAGTCCTCTTCTCTGTGAAAATAAATCTCACAATCAGCGGCAGCCCCTTCCCGATAGTAAATGTTTAGCCCTCGAACATAGAAGTTGTCCAACGTACCATCAACCTTCTTGGTGTACGGCTTGATCCGCCCATGATTGCTCCTGCCTTCCCGCAGCGTTCCAAACACCGCCACAGGATGACATTCTTCCCAGTAGAGGATGTCGATCTCCTCCTCGCTGACATACTCTTCGTGAATGGGCTCCTGTGCGAGCGTATTAACGTCACTGATCGTTTTGGATTCAGGGGTGGCACAGCCAGTTAGGACGAGTATCATTAAAACACAGAAAATTCTCATGTGTTTATTTATGAATGCGCATGAAAAAAGCCCACCGGCCCGAGGCCGGTGGGCTTCTGCCCTTATTGGGCTTGCACGGAGAGTTGGTATCGTTCCAACGCCTCCTGAATTTCCTTCAACGTCCTAGATGCGATGTCGGGAACGATTACGCACCCAGCGAGGTTGCCGTAGTGGTGCTCCAGGCAGTCCAAGAGCAACTGCTTAATCTTCGGTTCGTCCGGGCTGTAAGGAACCGGACTCTCCTCACGATTATAGATCTCTTCCAGTTGCTTCTCTTTCTCGGTGAACCACTCTCGGATGTCTTCCTTCCGCACGTCACCTCGGCGGATTGCCTTCAGGTGCTCACGAGATCTGCGCAGGTCCAAGTCGCCCAGCGTCAAGATCTGCTCGCACTCATCCAGCAATCGTACCACGTGATATGCGAACTTCACGTCGAACCCAAACTTCTTGCGAATTTCCAAACGCTTGCCAGTCGGGTTCTTGGATTCCATCTTGTGAAGCTGGGAATGAGCGTAACCCTTGAATTTCTGCCAACAGCCCTTGTGAAGGAACAGTCGTCGATTCTCTCGAACCATGTTCCCGACCTGGGTGATATGCAGAACACACTCGGCGGGCACGAACAACGAGTCCACCATATTCGGGTTGTTCTCCATGCACAAACTGAAATACTTGACGATGTTGTAGATGCTCACGTCGTATTGACGACCCTTGCCACCCAACTCGTCGGGGCATTCAATGTGATGTTGCTGGAACTGCTCAAACCGCTTCTTCTGCCGTCCGAAACCATGGATCTCTCCAGCGAGATGCGGGAAGACGATTTCCTTGGTCGGGATACAGAAGCCATACACATCCATATCGGACGTGTCTGACGACACACCGTAAGCGACCGAACCCATGATGACTTCGTAATGCGTATTGTCTGGCAAGAAGGATGGCGGCTTGATGAGCCCCTTCTGCGTTAGCTTCTTGATTGTGCTTGGCATGTTTCTCCCTCCTATTCTACAGGAGGTTAGCAGAGTACGTTTCCGGCATTTTACCAGAAGACACGGTGAAACGAAAGAAGGTTCACTGCATTTTGATCGCCCGGCTAGGCTGGTGGAACTTCATCAACGAACCAAAAAATACCTGAGGCGTTTCACTGTGGAGGTATTTGGCAATCTGCTTGTTCAACTCATCGATAAAGGCATAGTGCTCCAACACAGGATCGACGACATGCTTGATGTGGATAACCTTGCGATGGAACTGGCCCCTGGTCATGTGCCCCCAATTACCCAAGGGGTTGAGGAAGACAAAATCGAATCCATACCTTTCGGCCATTTGGATGAACTGGCCCACCTGACGCCAATTGTTTCTCTGAACCACCATGTTCATCTGGACAAATCTTAATTGGCCCTCTTTGCGCAGTTGGCTGATGAATTCCAGGTTCTCCAACAATCGCTCCCACGTGGCTCCTCGCCTATTGATTTCATAGGTGGCTTTCCGAGCAGCATCAATTGACAAACTAAGCTCTTTAATGTGCGAAGTGCATGGCAACTTGCTCCACAGTGACTTCACCAACAGGCCATTGGTTCCAAGTCGCAAGGTTGTCAAGTTGGGATACTGGGACACATCCAAGGACATCAGGAACTTTCTGTAGGGCAATCCGGCCAAGCCGTCGCCGCTACCACCCACAGTCACATGAGTCACTCCCTTGCGTAACAAAAACTTGGCCACCTGTATCTCTCTGCCGCCATTGGATTTGTCCTGCATTACACGCACACGACAACTGGGGCAGCTTAAATTGCACGAGCGGTTGTTGTGCATCTGGACGGTTTTCGGCGGACCCTCCAAGACTACCAACTTCTTTTCCATAATCTCACACATGCGAGGGTCGGTCTTAAGTTGCTCTCTCGTGGGCAAAGAGCCCGACTGCACTAAACCTGGACAAGTTCGACAAAATCGATAGGAGCCATCATGAATCGAACTCCTGACTTTCTGTGCCCCCTTGCCATTCCACACCATCATCGGGTCGGCAGCGATATTGGAAAATTTATACCGCAGCCATCCAGGGCAACACATGTTGTAACGATTATCAGGCCCAATAATTAGCGTGTTGAAGGGACGAGTACAGAAAATGTTCTTGTGATTCACACAGGTATATAGTCCTCCCGGCCCAAGGCCGGAAGGACTATATTTCCAGATTCATTGCGAACACCTCTCTGGGATCGTACCCGTGCTTTTCCTTGAATTCATGCCAGAAATTGAATCTGGCAACCTCCCGCTCAGCCATTGTTAGGCCCGGTTGTTTCCACGGAGCATCCGATGGCCCTTCGCCCTCATGACCCTGGACAATCAATGTATCCCTGTCATAAGGAATGCCACTTTGTTCCCAATAATCAACGAGATCTGATAAGGGAATGTAGGTACGGCAGCTAATCGTGTTACTCGGTGGAAATCCTCTCAATATCGCCATTATTGCTCCAAAACTAAATCGAGACGCCCTTTCATCACTTCCTTGATGCGGCGGGTCTTGTGACCTAGATTGTGATCCGTCACTCTACTCTCAATAAAGTTATAGGTTCTCGTTTTTCCACCACGTCCACCGGTGCCCAACTGCTTTTTTCGATGGGCGTTATAAGCGCCATCACGCTGAGACCTCAGGTGTTCATGGACTCGGGCCGTCAGAATACGCAGGGCTTCCTGCTTGTTCTGTTTTTGACTACGACCGTCGATCCACACCTGGAGCTTAGTGGGATTGTGAACCATGCGAATAGCCGAGGCGGTCATATTGCGGTGCTGGCCTCCCGGCCCCTGTCCCCGCACGGCCTCGACCGTGAGATCCTCCCTTTTCAGAGCGGGATACTCACTTCGGTCCTTGACCGGCAGAACGGCCACGGAAATCTGGCTGGTATGACGCCTGCCTTTGCTCTCTGTTGGCGGTACACGTTGTACAACATGGCCTCCGGTTTCGTGTTGAAAATACTTCCAGGCGTCTTTGCCTGTGACTTGGAGAATGGCGTGTCCCTCAGAACTGTCAATTAGTTCAGTCTTGAGACGCTTTAGTTCAGCGAACTTAACATAGACGGCGAGCAAGTCGTGGACGAACAGCTTGCTGTCTTTACCACCTTCACCTCCCTTGATTTCAATTACAAGCTCACGGGAGCTAAAGGCAACCTCGTGTGCTCTTCAATTCTTGTCTACTCTGGTCATGGCTAAAGACACCTCCGATTTCTTTTCTTACTCATTGTTACCTCCTTTAGGCGAAAATAGGACGTTGGAAAACAGGCAATATTTCTGCCCGTTTCATATTCTTGTCGAACGCATGTTTGCGTTCATCTTCTGGGAGCAGATGGTGGCCGCAAAAATTGGGGATCTGCCCCTTCCTTATATTGTGATCCACTGGCGTGAATCGTGAAGCCATCTCCGCATTCCTGCTAGTGGACCATTCCAACCCCATGTTTTTAAAATGCAAAAGATATAGGTTGGGTGCGTCACCATAAACCACCTTGCCCTTAGGGTGAGCCTTATGACACCCCCATTCATAGCCCATGTGCTCTATTGCATTCGGGTCGAAAACAATCCTCTTGTTAAACCACTTGGGTGCGTAAACACCCTTGGTTACCTCTTGGTAAATTTGTCCTGTCGTCGCAGGAAAATGACTGTGATACATGTCATAACCCTTCGGACGAGGAACCGTGACACCTTTCTTCTCGAATGACGCCAAACACTCTAGCAGGTTCGGGTGATACAGAAGTTCGTCCATATCACACACGACTACCCATCGAGCAACACCCCGGCTACGTTTCCACTCTTTATTCTTCACATTCGTTTGGGCCTCCAAGGAAGACAGATCCAATCTGCGTGGAAAATGTCTCAAAACAGCCTTGGGGTGGCTTTTGACTATCTCATGTGTGCCATCAGTAGATTCATTGTCATAAACAAAGATCCAATCGGCGAACTGAGCGTAATGCCTCAGAAAATACGGCAGGATCTTCTCCTCATTCCAACACACTACGTACACGTGCAATCTGTCAAGCGGTCTAACTTTTAACATGCTATTATGTATTCTGAAACAAGAAAATCCCCACCACAGGTCTTTTGCGCCCGTGGTGGGGATTAAGTCAATCCGCTTCGTCGTTCTCAAGCGGCACTTCCCAGTAGCACTCGGACACGAGCTTGTCGAAGTCGTTGATCCAGGTCTTCCAGGACCGCAATGGACGACGACACTTGAGCAACTCAAACTTGGGCTTGAATGGCTGACGAATCAACTTCATTCCAGCTTGCTTCGGTGTGCGGCAGTCCTTCCTGGCGTTGCACTTGTGGCAAGCCACAACACAGTTCAACCAAGTGGTCTCGCCACCTTGAGCACGTGGAATGATGTGGTCAATCGTCAAGTTCTCGGAACCTGGACGGCAGCCACAGTATTGACAGGTGTAGTTGTCTCGACGATGGATCATACGTCGGGAGAACTTCACCCTGTTCTGCGGCATCTTGTCGTACTGAGTCAGCAAGACCACTTCCGGAACACGGAAGAGTCTGCGTACACCCATCACGACTGGTTCGCCATCTCGTGGCCGCAACTCGGACCACTCGTCCCAGGAGTAAGTTGCGAAATTCTCGAAGGGATCGATGATCCTTGCTTTTGGCTCACCAGCGTCGTACTCGCCAAACAACAATCCGAGCGCATCCCTCACCGTGTCAATACGGTGCGGGGTCCACATCTTGTTGAGAACCAATACGGGTCTAGTCAAAGTCTGAGTTTTCATTGCCAAAGCTGTCATCATAATCTCCCTTCTAACACTATCTACTCCTGTTAAAACGAGTCTCGGGTTATTAACCTTCAGTAGCGACGGGCGGACTCGAACCGCCAACCTACGGCTTATGAAACCGTCGCTCTAACCGGTTGAGCTACGTCGCCATTTGGCTATGTGGTCTACTCTATTTATTGTAGTGAAACATTTATTGTCAGTAAAGCCATGTCCCTAAAACCCATCTGGATCTTAACACACCCCCGAACCGGCTCATATTATTTGTGCGGCCTGCTTAATTCTACCGGCCTCTTCGGGGAATGCCCTTTCGCAGAACATAGAAACCCCAATCAAAAGAAAAATTGGAAGGGCGTTCCGAAATACAACAAGTTTCATTGGCAATGGGTTGAACCAAAGAACCTCATCTCCACGCAAGAATTCCAACAAATAACCCAACAGTTACCTGGACTGGTTTATGTAAACCTCTATCGAGAGGACAAAGCTGCTCAAACGGTCTCGCTGTTATTCAGCCGGGCATCAAAAAAATGGCGATCCCACAAAGCTGATGGCTTTGAGGACTTTTACATGCCTTTCGACATCGAGGCGATGGTGCAATGCTACAAGGAAATGCAACTGTGGCAAAAACTCAAAAACGAATTCCTCCGAGATAAAGAACACATAACCATCGAACACTCCCAAGTAGTAGACAATCCTGTGGGCACCGTTAAATCAATCCTCAAATTCGCCAACTATCCCATACGTTCTCCCCATCCAGATAAGGTCCGGGACCAAAAGATGAACAACAAACACAAGACAGATTACGTGGAACGATTGCGAAACCTAATCGAAAACAAAGAACTGGACTAATAAAGTTCCAAATCCCCTGTGATCTCGTCAATCTTCGAGGCGTGGTCGGGACCGATTGCCACACAGGTGGGTGTCGGAACGCCCTTGAATTCGGTTCTGCCGCTATCCGTAATCAGATGCGTTTCCAGACCGGCCTCACGAGCCTTCCGCTCGACATCCAACAATTCTTCCTCGCTGTTGACACGCACGCACACCTTGGCAAATATGCCTCGCAACCACTCTTCCTGAACCGGTGTGACTCCTAGACGACCAAAACCGGGACCATCCACGCCGTCATAGAAGCTCCTGACCCTATTGGAAAGAAAGGCCATGGAAGCATGAGCGCCCTGGGCAATTTCCTTGCCTCGGCGCATTCGCAGATCCTTGCGAATCACGATCACTTGTTTGATTTTCTCGCTCATGCTACACCTCTAACGTCCAGACACAGGAAGTGTCCGGAAAGTTCGCTCATTTTTCTGGACCACTCCAAGCCACGAAAGCACAGAGAGTCGAATCTTCTGCCCCCACACCACCCCCATTGCCCAAAATTTCGAGCACATGCAAACGAACGATGTCCACCGGAATCGTTTCAAAGGCTTCCCTGATGTCCTCTGAAGTGATGTAGTCTCGACCATGCCCTCTAGCTATTTGTGCTATTGCGTTCACCTTCCACTCTCCTTTCTAAAAAAGTGGGCCTTACTGGACTCGAACCAGTGACTTCCGCCTTGTGACGACGGCGCTCTAGCCAACTGAGCTAAAGGCCCAATTCTCCACGACAAAACAAATCGTACCCCTCCGCATTACACCAGCCCGCCAACCACCTCTCATGATTATCGCTGCCCGGAGGGTGCGGATTTGCATCTTCTCCCAGGCCAGCTTGATAGGCTTCAGAGCCCTCCACGAGTTCTTTTTCCAGTGGTGGACCTGCTTCCTCGACTAATTTCGATAGATCTATTTTCATTCTTCTTGTCCTTGTCAAATTTCTTCTTGGGCGTAATCTTGCCCTTGATGAAGCTTTCATGCACCTTACGTATAAGATCGCAACCCTTCAGCTTCTCCACGTATTCCTGCTCTTTATTTGGAGGAACTTCAATGGCCCAACGATTACACAAAGTAGACACCTGTGTTCCGTAGAGACTTTCTTTTTCTAGGAAATCCTCTACCGTGGCTTCTGCCACACCCCCGTGGAAATTGACAACGATTGTTCCTGGTATAATTGCCATTCTTTTATCCTAACACTTTATAATCTGTGGGCCGGGCGGTTCCGGCCTGCTTAGACCCTTCCACACCCTCAACTGATCGCTGGTTGCCCAACCGTGCTTTCGTGCGACCTTTCTCGCAGTTTCTTCTGCACCTTCTGGGTAATCAAAATAGGCCGTCATATCCCAATCATCAAACCAACTGCGCTGGGCACAGATTCCAATGAAATCGTATCGCTCTTCGCAGACCTTGCGGAATTTCTTAGGATTGAACCACCCCAACTTCAAGTGAATCCACGCTAAGGTGATTCCCATGGTCGTCCAATCGGCATACAAGAAAAGACCGGACCCCTCGTGGCCTCTTTTGTGAAACCGCAGCGGCGGTGGATTGGGATTGAGAGGCACACCTGTGCGCAATTCCTCCATGGCCTGGACTTCAGGCTCGTGAACGCAGAGGTTGGTCGCCTGCTTCATCAAAGGAAGATTGTCGTTGTACTGCTTGTACATTGACTGCTCCAGAACTTGAAGTTCTCGACAAGCCTGATCGTACCCCGGATGTGCTGGCCCCGCCATGATAATGGGCTCTAAATGAGAATAGCCACGCACATCAAGGTAGCTGGGTCGCTTCCTTCTTCGTGGCTTCGGCGGTGGAGGATAAGGGTGAGGCATGTGTTTTGATTTCGCTATTTCTTTGAGATCTTTCATGAAGTCCCGAAAGCGATACCTATCCTTCTTTGGAGGAGGTGGGCATTTAGGCGGTGCCATCTTCTCATCTCTATTGTAGTAAAGCTACTGAAAAATATGGAAATCGCCACAGGAGGCGTTGCCCATTTCTGCTTTGCCCACTTTCACCCAATCGCCCTCTTCGTCCAACTGGTAGTACCGGCCATTTTCAAACTTAAAAACCAACAGCATGTCCAACTCGATCTCTTCCTTTTCATCATCATTCGGCATGCTGGCGCTTTGCCACGCTTCGCCCGTTTCCTGATTGACGTATAAGTACCCCTCACCCTTGGTTCTGTGGAGAGGCACTGCGCCATTTTCCCGAAGTTGGTAAAACTCGCCATCATCAGGATGGATGCCAAAAAAGAGCCAACCGTCATTCACCAAGAAGTCCGCATCGGTAGGCGATTCTGGTGATTGGCCGACCAAATCAAAATTAACGCAAAGGTACATCATCTTCCCCCGCCAAACATCGATGCCATAAAGCTCATATTCGACCTGTGTAGATCTTTGTAGGTGGCCAACAACTCTTTTAAGACCGCAATTTCCCGATCCTTTTCCCGGATTTTTTCTTGGGCCGCATTCCACCCAGCAAGGTGGCCTTCGGCGTACTCGTCACTTCCCAAACACTCCATGCAAAACAACCCATCATATGGAGCAAAGCATTTGGCACACAGCCTTATGATGCCGCCTTTAAGCCGTATTGACTGCAAAGCTCGGGAAACTGGTCGTACTTGTTCGAGTCGGGATTCAACCTCAACCATTGCTCAACGTCTTTCTTTTCCATCATTGCGAGAATCGTGGATGTCTCTTCTCGTGCCTTCCGCTTTCGGCGTTTAGCCTCAATGTCAATTTTGGCCTGACGGGGATCATGCGGCGGATAGTTGTACGTCCCGGCCATCCCATCCAGAATCAGACCCGCCACAAAGATAGCGAAGATAGGTACATAAATTGGGAAGCCCACAATGACCACCACAATCCTTACCCATAACGGCCATGACATGAACCACTTCCATGGATCTCGCATTTGTTCAGCCGCATAGTTCTTCATTTTGCCAAAAAATCTTTTCATTCTTTGCATGACCTTCCTTTCAGATTTTGTCCTCTACGAGGAACTCAAGAACTTCCATAATCAAAATTTGATTTCGCAACACATGATCTACCGAGTCGGCCAACCCCCTGTTATCATGGGACATTGCCCGAGTGGTATTTCTTTTGCCCGTGGTCTCAATGAAGTACCGCAACTTCTCAAGCAGTTCTGATTTCTTTTCCTCGAAATTATCTGGCATCGTCGTATCCTAATTTGTCGAAGTCTTCTCGGTAGTAATCACGAGCTATCTGCAACGTCTCATCGCAGTAGTAATCCATATAGTGGCTATCTCGACTGGTCGTGTGGAAATACGGCAGCTTCCGGCTCTCTAGCCCCAGCGTCCTCACTACCTCATCAAAGTCTTCTTGAAGGTTCTCAAAGCGACCGACAAAATCCGCTTCGTCCAAACAGTTGTAGGGATGCGTTTGCGGTATTGTATGGTGTCTTATCCGGATCTTGGCAGGACGGCGGCGGACCTTGTAATCATAACCAATCGACCCATCCACCACAATTTCCAAAAACTCCCTCAGCGACAAACCCCTCGCATCTTCAGGAGCCTTCATTCTCCCTCCGTTTCTTGTAGCCATGCCTTCTGTAAACATTAACCACGCACTAACCAGCCTGTCGTAGGGATGTCTTGTGAATGCAAAAGAAAAATACTGTTTCCATTTCTCATCGATACGCCCAAACAATGGGCCTCGATAGCGATTGTTAAAAAAACCATGCCTAATAGAGCCCCCGCCCGTTTTGGGAATATGAATGAAAACGCATTTGGGCTTCTCAATCAAGAAATTTGACATACATCTATCACTTTTGTTTTTTTAAGAACTTCTTGCCGCCAACGGGCTTCTTGTGCCTGGGGACCGTCGCCCAGATACAACAGTACATCTTAAAGTCCCCCGTACAAGTGTCTACACTCGGCTTAAGCCTTTTACCACACTTTGGGCATCTCCACCTCTTGGGCAGAGCCGATACCGCATCATCGCCCGATGCAATCACGCCACTAAATTCGCAAAAGTCAGCCATCATCTATCGCCCTCAGCGTCCACCTCGTCTTCCCAATTATTTCGCTCCCCCCAAGCCTCCCCCTTAGTCTTCCCAAAATACTCTATGGTGGGCAACCAATACTTCTCTGCATAACCAGCCACCCCAAACTTGTCGTTGAACTCTTTGACCGCTGAATCGAAGTCATTGGCCTTTCTGCTTGCTAACACGCTCAATAATTCCGCCCACGATATTCGATGTTCACCCACACACTCCCGACACCGCCAATAAGAGCAAGGCGTAAAAGGAGAAGGAGGACAATTTCTCGTTTGTTTTCCACATACTTCACAATCAGCCATCAATCCACCGTAAGGTTTGTAGAACCACAAACAGGACAGGTCGGGTTCGGGTCGTTCTTAAAATCTTCATCCGTCAACCACTTCATATTTTTAACGGACAACGCCTGACTCTGAATCTCCAAAGCCAAGAAGTCCAGGAATGGTATTTCAAAATCGCCAACTTCATTCTCTTTGGCGGGTATCATGTGCTCTTGAACGAACTCAAAACCACAAGTGAAAACCCGATCCTCGGGTGGAGCCTCCAAACAGTCCATCAAGGTCTGTTTCCAATCCATCAGCGAATCAAATGGATTGTAGGAATCGCTCCAAAAGTCATCTTGTTCCCAATGACATCTTCTACAATGTACAAAAGCCATATCTGCCTCCGGGCTTATTTTATCATTTCGCACCTGCCTTCAACAAGACAAATCCGATCATTACGACAGCAGCACCAATCCATTGGACCCATGTAAACTTGGTGCCCCCGCCCACAGCAAACAGGGTGAGGAAGAATGCCCAAAAGATCACAAAGTCATAAAGAAACCCGTCGAACACTAGGTTTTTAGAATACTTTGCTACAAGAGGCCAGACCTGTATCGCACCAAGGAAATAGAGCACAAAAACCCACTTCCAAGAATCGGGGTCTTCATTCGCCCATTTGGTGCAAATGGCATACATGCAATACACCAACGACGCTGCTGCTATCCATATTACATGCCACATACCCTATGATAGTCCGCCCATGAAAAAAGACTCCCCGGCAAAGCCGGGGAGTCTTGTGGCGTGCGTACTCAACTGGAGCTAGTTGATGTTCGGCCTCGGTGGCGGACCATTTAGATCCTCACCACTCTTCTCTTCTTCCGGCCCCTCCGACTCTTCGGGCTTTTCTTCAGTGATGCCAAAATCGGAACTTACGTCACGCCACACGATGTCGGTAATCTTGTCCATGAGATCGCCAAGCCAACGCTGGATCGTGCGGAAGATCTTCTTGATAACGTCATCCAGCATCGTCCAGATCACCGAGAACGGCCAGTAGGCCATCCAGCGAGTGATGCGAGCTTTGTTGTTCCAAGCCCTCGGGGCGTCAAGGACCGGTTGTCGCTTCCGCTTCTTTGGCGGCGTGCGACCACCACCGGGAGAGAATTCGTCATCATCTGTGTACTCCCAGTGACCCCATCGACCCTGGTCGCACACGTAGGTGGTCCATTCGTTTTCCAGGTGCTTGGGGACTTTCCTTTTGTCTTTGATCCCCTTGCTTCGCAACCACGCAATCTTGTAGTCCTCAAACTCATCCGTCTTGGATGAGGAGTAGAAGTACCACTTGATTACACCCCAAACACCACCGAGGGCGATGTACCCCAAGATACACCACAGAATGGTCCAGGGGTTGGATGCCACCCATTTCATCCACTCGACACCCGGCCCGAAGAACACGACCAACAGACCGAAAATGAACAACACGGTCGTCGCCCAGGCTCCGCTTTCACTCTCCAGAGCCCAAATAATCATACATCCCGCAACAATGGCCAACAGCCAAAACCAGGGTGCCCCCAATACAAAAATTGCAATCCATGGCAACTCAAACATTAAAGCCTGCCTTTCTCTTTCAACAGGTTTCTTTCTTCCTCTATCGCCACTTGTCGTTTTCGATACCTAATCTCGACAGACTGGTCGGGACCAATGTCTCTGGACGCCTTGAGCATCCAAATGAAAAACAACAGTGATAGAAAAAAATCCAACTTCCATTTGTTCAGTAGGCCCGGACGGACTCGAACCGCCGACCAAGGGATTATTCTGGGGGCTGTCTGGCCCGAGAGTCCCCTGCTCTAACCAACTGAGCTACGGGCCCGTAGCTACGAATTTTCACGAAGAACAACCATCGACTTTTGGTCGAGTTGTATGCTCAAGACAAAGCGCCCATCCAACTCCATCTCGTATCCAGGCTGTTCTTGATCTTCACGTCGTTCGGTGACGGGCTCGGCACCAAGCACCATCGCATTGCGTGCTAATTTGAGCAATTCTTCTCGGCTCATACGATAATTGTGGGTTCGAGGCCCCAGCCCTTCCGGTATTTTCGGAACACTGATGAGTTTCACCCTGGAGCCAATCTTGACGTTAGCCGCAGAAAGAGTTTTGCCTTTGCTTCCCATGTAACCAATCCTCCTTATGGGCCCGCAACATAGTGGTCTCTGTACTTTTTGTCCAGGTCAATTATCGTGATGCCGTTGCCCGGTGCGATATGTTCCTCATCCAGGTCGGTCCAGAAGCCTGGAACTGATTTTCCATCCTGATGAAAGACCACTTTGTCATTCATCGGCCTTTCCAGAAGTCGTTGAATCAATTCCCTTACCGTCATCGGGCAATCCCACAATCTGCACATTCGTGCCATTCACTTCATTGTAAAACTTAACAAAGGTCTTGGCGTAACTCAATGCCACCTTCGGAAAGAACGCCGCTGCCAAGAGAAAGAAGGACAAGAACGGCATGAAGAAGGTAACTTCCTCCACAACGCAGATCAAGAGGAAAATCCAAAACCAAGCAGATTTCATGATTACGCCTCACTCAACACCCGCTCGAAGATCAAATGATTTGCAGACTCCTTCCCTGGGATGGCAAACACCACTTCTCGAAATACACCGTCAAACGGCCCTTCGAGAAGTTCCTTGAAGTATCCAGCAATCACTTCGGGATCGTTGTTGAATACTCCGCAGCCCCAAGCGCCAAGAATCAATACCTCAGCCTTGTTGTAGGCGGCAATCTCCAGAATCCTTGAAATCCTATCCTTCACCAACTGCTGTTGATCGGGACGAGGATTGACGACGGCAGGCACGGTTACCACAGAGACGGTGAAAGGTTTTTTGAGGGCATCGCACTTGTTATCTTTGGTGACCCTAGCTTCACAATACAACCCCTCCCGGCCCTTTAGGGGATAGTGTTCCCGAACCGAGGGCCTGTCCATAACATCTGGGAGATTGGATCTGCGAAACAAATCCTCTTCTTGGGTTTTGATGGGCATTCTGGTTCCCACCAACGCTTTGTAACCACCACCCGGACGCCTGTGAGAGGCGAAGTTGAGGCAGCACGCATTTTCAAAACGGGACGCTGCCGTAAAGGTGTCCTCATCGGTGACGGTGATCTTTGTCGGCCACACGCCGGTCGGCGTATATAGTTCGCATTCATCTTCGTAGAACTTAATCGTCATCGTCAAAGAAGCCCTTTTTTACTGTTGCTTTCAACTCCTCTGCCCTTTCTTCATCCAGAAACCGTATCTTTTGACCAGTTAAACCCAAGGCAATTTCCCTGACGATGTTCTTCACATCAAACCTTGCGTCTTCGGCACGTCGGCAATGCTCATCGAACACTTCCGCAGGCTCGTGACAAGTCGGCGGCTGTTGGGTGGCACCAAGAATGTCTATGGCACGGCCAATCAATTGATAAAGACGCCCGCACTGTGCCAAACTATGATCCCCCGCTCCCATGAATATCTGTCGTCGCAATCCATCCCGACACAGTAATTCACTCATCCTCATACTCCTTTGCATCTATATCCGAGTACCAATACTGCCCATTGTTTTCATGTTCGATGTACTCGACGTAGATGTCATCCATGAAGTTGAAAAAATGTGGGTTGTTGTCGTAAAAGTCGGTAATAAACTCCCCGATGACACCCTTCTTGCAGAACACAGCGCCCCTCGTCATCCCGTCCAGAAAAAGAACAAGATGCTTTATGCACCCTTCAACGGTGTGATTGTCAATCCAGTAATTGCAATAGCCCATTATCCGGTTAACGCTTTCAGATCACTTATCGATACGCACACCTGCTTAGAATGCTTGCATGCGTTCAACATTCTCTCGGCAATTCCGTAAGCCTCATAATCCTCTGGAGTGGTGATATATCTAAAGTGATCGAATACATCTGTGCTTTTTTTTACCTGTTCCAAGACTTCTTTGGTGGTCAAAGGCTTTAACCGCAGCCAACTCCTCCACCAATTTTTGCTGTCCCTAAGCTCCTTAACCTTTTTCTCGGTGCGTAGCTTTGCGCCCTCTTCGCAACGCTTCCGAGCGTCGTCGCAGATGGGAACCAACTCTTCACTGCTCATGCGGATGAAGCTCATTACCAATCGTCCTCGTCGGCGTCCCAGTCGTAGTAGTCATCTTCGTCCTCGTAGTCATCACCCCAATCGTCGTAATCATCCTCATAAAGATCCGGATCGAGCCGATCATCTTCTTCCATGTCAAACCAACTCATGGCTAAACCTCCTTGCTAGGGTCGATTATGACATTATATTTCCTGACTTGATTGCGCAAAAGCTCAATCTTTTCAAGAATCACATGAATCTCAACGGCTGCTTCTACCAGCCTTTCACCCGAGAGCGGGCCAATCTGACCTAGCCCATCAGTTGAATGATCGTAATCTTTGTGCATGTCGCCAAGCATGTGGTGGCAAATACCCATCTTGTGTTGCAGTTCGTCCCGCAACTCATGTATCTGAGCCAACAGCCTTTCCCTGTCTTCGACCACTTCATGCCAAGCATCCTTGGTCATCTTGTGCATCATGACTTCGTTGAGGTTGGCGAAAGCCTTCCGGGCCGATTGCATCCCCTTATTGATCTTCTGCGCCAAGGTCTCCTTTTTAGCAGCCATGACTGTCTCCTTACTGGCTTTTTGAAAAAGTCGGACGGGTGGGACTTGAACCCACGTCCACAAGTTTATAAGACTTGCGCTTGTACCAACTCAGCTACCGTCCGAAACTTCCCAAGGAAATACGATCCACTTCTTGGGCTTGAGGCGTGCGTAGAACTTGGGCTGGATTACGGCAAGGGGACTCCACAACAGGACGGCCATCTGGTCGCCATCTCCGGTCCCAAAATTCCTCTGATATGCCAAAATGGTCTCGCCATCCTGAATCAGGTCGTCGGCTATTAAGCAAGCACGACCTTCGGGCCGAAAACCATTATTTTCAACAATCATGGTTCGGCGCAATTTATCGCCGTCATAGCGGCTAATCCTTACGGATGCGTGCGGCAGATTGAGAGCTTCGGCCAGTGGGCGGCTGACGTATAGCCCGCCATTCTCTATGCCCACAACAATGTCAAAATTATCATTCGATGCTTTTATCTGCTCTAGCAATTTCCCTATCATGTCCTGGATGTCATTGTCATCCAGCAGTAGTTTCTCTGTCATTTTGGAATTGGCGTGTAAAAGGGAATCTTCTTTATGGTGAGCCGTTTGCGGCCCTTAAATGCTTTTGCATCATCTTCATTCAGAAACGCAGCAATACATTGGTCTTTTCGATAGACCAAGTATTTAAGTGCGGCCCGAGCCCGCTCCATGGGTTCGGCTCGCCTTGCGTCATAAAAATTCGTTCCCGCCCACGGTTCGTAATCGGTCACTTTTTCTCTTCCTGAATCTTGGGAGCAGGCGGCGTGTAGGGTCTCACCCCCACCACCGAACCCGGCCCGGTGTAAATGACGTATTCAGTGCCCTCGAAGATAGCAACGTGCCAGTTGCGGCCTTCGAGGATTCTGGCTTGCAGGGTCTTCTCCTCAGCAATCATCTGCTGAGCAATGCGACGTTCAACCAACTGGTTCAATTCCGTCTCGGTGATCGTCACCGTTTTCTCTTCAGGGGGCTTGGGAGTTGTAGGCTCCTGGCTAAACGCCATCAAGGTAATCCATCCCATCATGAACACACCCACAACAATAGCCGCAACCTTCCAATTCGATACGTCTTTCATGAGCTACTCCTTAAAAGAAAGAGCCCACCGGGCCGTTGGCCGGTGGGCTCGACCTGGGAAACGTTATTCGGCTGCGGGCTGTTCTTCACAGCAGCCCTCGCCCTTGTCCTCTTTGCACTCGTCAGTGCCTCCTTCCTTGCAATCGCAAGCACACTGACCTCTTGCCGTGGCCTCAATCTGGTTGAGAACCTTGCCAAGTTCTTTGTCGAACTTCTTCATCTGACCGTCGAACTGCTTCTTGGCTTCCACCATCTTCTTTCGCAATTCTGCGGCCTTCAGGAGTTGTTCTTTGGCTTTCGCCTTCTTGGCCTTCGCCTCCTCGTCTTTGATCTCCTTGAGAGCTTCCTGGATGATGCTGCCATCACCTCCACTCTTTGCAGGGTCAAAGCCGAGAACACTCACTAACCTTTCTACATTGTCGGGCATGTGGACTCCTTTCAATCGTCCGTGTCAAAGATACCAGCCAACTTTTCCACAACACCATCGGCCTCCACGTTAATCCTTTCGGCCTGATTGATGTGTACTTGAAGGTTCGGAAGCATTGCTTCCAACTCACGAAGTTCTTCGTCGATAATGTCGGTCATGTCCATGGGAACCATTTTCGCTGCATAGAGCCAGTGATGGAGACGATCTTCCGTAACGGCGTAAGGACCACCAGTGAATCGACCGCCCAGATAGCCAGTAACAGGCTCTTTGCATTTACCAATGTCATGCCAAAGCTTGGTGGTGGCTACTGCCGTCCTTATGCTCCCCCAAC
>Ga0180433_10004778_pt1 | contig 18785 bp, 22 predicted proteins | sample SS_ome_8_FD_132980 | JGI IMG/M metagenome (GOLD analysis project Ga0180433, IMG submission 132980) | Hypersaline lake sediment archaeal communities from the Salton Sea, California, USA - SS_1_D_1 metaG | ecosystem: Environmental > Aquatic > Non-marine Saline and Alkaline > Hypersaline >... | reverse complement strand
GTTTGCTCGCGGTCAAACGCATGCAGCTTTTCAAGAGTCGTGCTGATTTCCTTTAACGCTTTCTGATTCTGTTCATGAAAACCGCTGTCATTCAAATCTGGTAAGTCGACGATATGGCTGACTTTTGCGATCGTGGCGTTGGTCTTAGAAACTAAATGTTTCGTTGTTCGATCAGCCGCATTTAAGCCATTCTCAAGTTCGTGTTCGAGAAAGGATTGTGAAATAAATCCGTTATGGTTGGGTTCCAGGGAATTCAGCGCGCTTTTCATTTTCTTCAGCGTGGAACTGTATTCCTCTATAAACGTATCATAGAACTGTAGAAAAGGGGTGTGACATTCCTCGTAAAAGGCGCGGATCGCGTCGCCGCCTTTTCCTTTTAAAGCATCATCAAGTGATGTGATCCCCTCAACGGCTTTTTTGACTTTAGAGAATTCATCTGATTGTTGTTTTAATTGTTCCAGCGTTTGATCAATTGCATTGTGCAGCGCTTGAACATCCAGCGTCTTCATGGCATTCTCCTCTAATCCTTTTGGTTACAATCAGTATAAAGTTTACCACTATACGGAAACCAATTGGGGAATAAATCCTGTGGATCACTGAAAATGAATCATTTGGTTCAGGTTATTCTTACTATTGACTGAGAATTTAACAGGTTCTAGCTATATAGATTCTCCCATGCTTCAATTATGGGTAAAAAAGAAGAATTCCTATCAAAAAAAGCCATTCAATGCGAGATGTGGTAAAATAAACCTATCATGATTAATAAAGGAGCTGAGTTTATGGATGAAAAACAAATTCATATGCCGGATTTGACAGCTCGAAATGCAATAGACTTTTGTAATAATTCATTTGACTTTGACGGCATAAAGAAAGTAATTTTTGATTTTAAATATTCAAATACGGTAGAGCCTTTTGGCATGCTTATGGTTGCATCGAAGCTCAGAAGACTCGTGGAAAGATACCCAGGTATTATTTGGTGCGATAATCATCATGATAAAGAATATGCAGGACACATGGGGTTTTTTCAAAGTTGGAGAATTGATTATGGAAAGAAACCAGGAGAAGCATGGGGAAGCAATACATATATTCCTATAACTGAACTAAAAGTTAGAGATTTAAGAATAGAATCATACAATCGCAATGAAGTAGTGCAAACAACTATTGAACGTAAATCTTATGAACTCGCAAAAGTACTGTCACAGGGCAATAATAATCTTAAAGATGTGCTTGGTTACTCTATTCGAGAATTAATGAGGAACATTGTTGAACATAGCACTTCTGAATCTTTCTGGTTTGCAGGACAATATTGGCCATCTAAAGATAAAGTTGAAATTGCATTGCTGGATGAAGGTGTCGGAATCGCACAAGCTTTGGGTGTCAACCCAAATCTTAACATAAAAAACGATAAAGATGCTCTTTATTTGTCTATAGAGCCTGGAATTTCGGGCAAGGCTTTTGAGTATAATGGTGTCATGCGAGGACAATCAAATTCTGATTGGGATAATTCTGGATATGGACTATTTGTTACAAGTAAAATCTGTCAACACGGAGGGGATTTCCTGATATGTTCTGGTAAAAATGCTCTTTCTATTAAAGGCAAAGGACATTACCTCTATGATACTGATCTAACAGGTACGGCAATCAAAATGACTCTTAACACTTCTAATCTTAACAAATTCAATACATTTCTTATAGATAGTATTGTACGTGAGGGGGAGGAAAGAGCTAAAGTTAATTCTCATAACTCAAATTTAACAGCTTCTAAAGTCTCAAGAATGCTCACAACCACAGAGGATAATTGAGCTCCAAAAAAGTTCTTTTTATTTGAAAAGGAACTTTTTTTGGCAATGCTATTGACTGTTGTAAATAGCTTTGTTATAATTAAAATATAGAAAGGAGGTGCTAAAGTGGACGAGGTAAGAAACTGGATTCTTGCCACTGCTGGAGTGGTGACCATATTCAAACACATTTATGATATATGGCAAAACGAAAGCAAAAAAAGAGGCAAGAAAAAGAAAAAGCGCTCCCGCCGGGTAAGCAAGAAGCGCTAAACATAGTGAGCGAGAGAAGGGGAGAAATCCCCTTGCTCTCCAATTCATTATATCACGTCCACAAATTATGAAACAATATTTTAAGCATTACAGCTCATTAGACATGGCAACTATGCTCATCCTAATAGCGGGCATTTTTGCAATTGATTTTGAAAAAGTTGGTACTCTGGGGAAAATCACAGGCATCATTTTATACCTGGCTGTGATAGTTACACTGTTAAAAGGATTAATTATGATTTGGAGCGAAAAAAGGCATGAAGGAAAACGAAAAAATTAAATTTATCCAAGATGAAGTTTTGACAGCTGCAGAAGCAGGCGAGCTCCTCGGGGTTACAAGGCAGCGTTTAAGTGCATTGGTGACTTCCGGGAAGCTAAAGCCTGTGAAGAAGGTTGGTACAGTTAGCTTGTTTCTCCGTGATCATGTGGAGGCTCAAAAGAAAGAACTTGAAGCTGGCCGAAAAAAATACCGCCCATATGATGAGTAAAGCCCTTCAGCTGTGAGAAGGGCTTACTTTATTTCCACACTAACGACATCCTCAAATTTAATGAGATTGGTGTCTCCTTTAGAATCCCCGACATGGAACAGCTTGTGCAGCTGGTTTATGTAATGGATATGGCCCTCTATTTAAACAATCTCCCCGGTTTCCGGTCCGTTAAGCATTGGCAGCGGCTTAAATACAGAAAACTGAACTGGATAATTAAACTCCATTGCTTCACTTATGACCATTTCCATATCTTCGATCTGAGAAAGGTCAAGAACCGGTCTTTTCACTTTGTTTTGTCTGCTTTCTAATTCGCGAAGAAGGCCGACATGCTCTGGTAGCATCATGGCCGTCCATTTGATTGATCCCCGATCTTTCAAGTTGTCATCTCTCATGGTGTTCATCTCCTTGAGATGATTATAAGGGAACGTTTGTTCTGTTTTCAACAAGAAATAAAACCCATCCTTTCGAATGGGGTCATAATTTAATTTAAGAGTTGAGAATAATTTTTTTCACTGGTCACCATTTTTTCACCAGATCTTTTATAAGAGAATTTGGCTAAAGTTTCGTCTTCATCTATATAGGGTGCTTTCCAAAATACAGAAAGTTCACTAATACTTCTGTCTTCCTCAGCAAGGCGAGCAGCCAAATCTTCACTATACAGTTCAATCATCTTTTTTGTTGTTGCTGATGAGTTTTTAAGATCAAATGATAAGTGAACTAACGCAATATATTGATCTTTTTTATCATTTCCAAAATCTTGATTGACTTCAATGTCTTCAACAGAAACGTTCTTTAAATGTTCATCGACCAAACCTTCGATTTTATTTCTAATATGGCTTGTCTCATTCTCAGAAGATGCGTCATTTAATTCTGATTGATCACTTTTAGTAATTAACCCATATTCACTTTTGACACTTAATTTATCAGCAACAAAATGTAGGGATACAGCTGCATGACTTTCTAAGCCATCCTCTCCGTCGAAATCATAATCTGTTGATGAGTAGTCACCAATTTTTTCTTCAGATTTTGCTTTGCCCCCAACAATTTTTTTGACTTCATCATAAGTCATGCCTTCTTTTATTTTTTTATATTCTTCTGGAGTAATGGTTGCAACTGGTTCGTTTTCGTACTTTAGAAAAAGTTTATTAATTAGTGCTATTGAAAGTAAAGTAATAATACAAAAAAGAGCCAGTCGAAGTCCAGCTTTTCTTGTTTTACCTGGGATTAGCATTAATACACCTATAAGTGTTCCTATAATCATAAAAGCAGCAAATAATGAAATAAATAAAGCCATAATAACCCCCCACTTGTTTTAAACGACCATTTACATTTTAAAACAAGTGAGGGGAGGTTTCCAGCATGTGGGCATCGGTATTCTCGGGCAAAGCATTTATGCTACACTTTCTATAGAACATTTTAAGAAGATGAAAAAAAACTGAAACGATCCCCCGATTAACACCGTCTAACATTAGGGTTATCAAATATTTGCTGTTTATGTCTACTTTACATGCCTGTATCTGAACACGAAAAACCAGGTGATCCACAAGCGCACAATTTTTATAGGAAGCTTGAACTCTTCAATCGTCCATCCGAGGGAAGTGTTTAAGGAAGCTTTAAAGCGCTCCGCAGCCTCATTCATCTGCGTCCACAATCATCCGTCCGGAGATCCGGCTCCAAGCCGCGAAGACATAGAAGTTACACAGCGCCTTCACGAGTCCGGACAGCTGCTTGGAATCGAATTGCTCGATCATATCATCATCGGTGATCAAAAATTTGTGAGCTTAAAAGAAAAAGGATATTTGTAACACTTTTTTTTTCATTAAATTAAGCTATAATAGAATTTATGGGTTTTTGCTTAGGAATATTGTTTTAAGAAAGGAAGATACATACAAATGTTTGGAATTGGTGCGAGAGACCTTGGAATAGATTTAGGAACGGCGAATACGCTTGTTTTTGTGAAAGGTAAAGGAATTGTCGTCAGGGAGCCTTCCGTCGTTGCGCTGCAAACAGATACAAAGCAGATCGTTGCAGTCGGAAACGATGCGAAAAACATGATCGGACGTACGCCCGGCAATGTCGTCGCCCTCCGCCCGATGAAAGATGGCGTAATCGCTGATTATGAAACAACAGCGACAATGATGAAACATTATATTAGCAAAGCTGTTAAAAACAAAGGCTTATTTGCGAGAAAGCCTTATGTCATGGTTTGTGTCCCGTCGGGAATTACGGCGGTTGAGCAGCGTGCGGTAATCGACGCTACGCGCCAGGCCGGGGCGAGAGATGCATATCCGATTGAAGAACCGTTTGCAGCGGCGATCGGAGCCAATCTTCCTGTTTGGGAACCGACTGGAAGCATGGTGGTCGACATCGGCGGCGGAACGACCGAAGTCGCGATTATTTCCCTCGGCGGCATCGTCACATCCCAGTCTATTCGCGTTGCCGGTGATGAAATGGATGAAGCAATCATTACTTATATTAGAAAAACATATAACTTGATGATCGGTGACCGTACTGCGGAAGCGATCAAACTTGAAATCGGTTCTGCCGAAGCTTCTGAAAACGGAGAAAGCATGGAAATCCGCGGCCGCGATCTTTTAACAGGTCTGCCGAAAACGATTGAAATCACTGAAAAAGAAATTACAGCGGCGCTTCGCGACACTGTGACTGCAATTGTCGATGCCGTAAAAAATACGCTTGAAAAAACTCCGCCTGAACTCGCGGCTGATATTATGGACCGCGGAATCGTCCTGACAGGAGGCGGTGCGCTGCTGCGCCACTTGGACAAAGTCATCAGCGAAGAAACGAAAATGCCGGTTTTAATTGCGGAAGACCCTCTTGACTGTGTAGCGATCGGAACAGGTAAAGCTCTCGAGCAAATTCATCTATTTAAAGGCAAAAATTAAGGACACAGGGAATAGAAGAGGTGTATAATCATGCCGCAGTTTTTTACGAATAAACGGTTGATGCTTTTACTCCTTTGTATCATCATTTTAGTGGCAATGATTGGATTTTCGTTAAAGAATGACCGGAATGCAACTTGGCCCGAAAAATTTATTGGCGATACAACTGGTGTATTCCAGACGATTTTTCATACGCCCGCTCAATTTTTTGCGGGCTTCTTTGAAAATATCGAAGACTTAAAAAATACGTACAGCGAAAATGAGCGCCTGCGGAAAAAGCTCGACGGCCAGACGCAATACGAGGCAAAGCTGCAAGAGCTTGAAAATGAAAATAAGTCTTTAAGAAAAGAGCTCGGCCATTTGAAATCAATTAAAGACTACACGCCGATTCTGGCGACTGTTATCGCCAGAAATCCCGATAAGTATGAGTGGTGGAACCTGATCACGATTAACAAAGGTTCTAAGCACGGCGTCGAAAAGGATATGGCGGTCACAGATGAAAACGGCAACTTGATCGGAAAAATCAAAAGCACTAAAGTGAACAATTTCACTTCCACCGTCCAGCTTTTAAGCGCAACAGACAGAAACAACAGAATTTCTACGGTTATCGCTGCAAATAAAGGCAAGAAAACGGTCAACGGAATCATCAACGGCTACGACTCCGAGAAAAAGGCGCTGTCAATGGAAATCATTGAGCCTGATGAAGACAGGGAAGTGAAAAAAGGAGACCTCGTCGAAACTTCCGGTGCGGGCGGCGTTTTTCCGAAAGGCCTGACAATCGGAAAAGTGACAGAGGTTGAACCCGATTCCTACGGCTTGACAAAAATCGCTTATGTAGAGCCGGCGGCCGATATGTATAACCTTGATAACGTGATCGTCGTCGACAGAACGCTTGATACGGTGGATGTCAACAAGATGGACGATGAGGAGGAAGGTTCGTGAAACGCTTCCTTCTTCCCGTCGTGATGATGTTTGTTTTAGTATCTGACAGCGTCTACGCGGATTTTGTCAACCTGCCTTTTGTGACGGAAGAACAGCAGCTCATCCCGCGTTTTCTGCTGCTTGTCTTAGTTTTTATGACGGCTTATGTCAATCAGCCTTTTGCCATTACATATGGATTTATTTTCGGACTGTTATATGATATTAATTACACCGACCTTTTAGGTGTATATATGTTCGGTTTTGCCGGTATTTGCTATTTATCGTCAAAAGCATTCAAAGTATTGCAGACAAACGCGCTGGTCGTCATTTTTATTTCGCTGCTCGCCGTCTGTGTTCTTGAATTTTACCAATATGGCGTGCAGATGCTGATACGTCCGGAAATCATGCCGTTCCATCAATTTGTGCTCGGCAGGCTCCTGCCTACGCTTGGGCTGAACGCCGTTGGCGGCCTTTTGCTCATTTACCCGTTCAAATGGTTTTTTACCAGTCTTAAGAAAGAGCTGAGGAATGAGTAAAAGAGGATTTTATGAGCCGATGTCGAAAAGAGTATGATGTTGAGGTGAACACCGTGAAGACCCAAAAGCAGCAATACGTAACAATTAAAGGAACGAAAAATGGATTGACGCTTCATCTTGATGACACATGCTCTTTTGAAGAATTATTGTACGGTCTTCAGGATATGCTGTCACTCGAACATTATATGGATGGAAAAGGCCAGAAAATCAGTGTGCTCGTTAAGCTCGGCCACCGTTTTGTGACCGAGGAGCAAGAACAGATCCTGACCGATGTGATCACTGAGAAACAAAATCTGTTCATCCACTCCATTGAAAGTGAAGTCATAACCAAAGATGAAGCAAACCGTTTAAAAGCGGAAAGCGAAATTATTTCTGTCGCTAAAATTGTCCGTTCAGGGCAAGTCCTCGAAACGGAGGGTGATTTGCTTCTGATTGGGGATGTGAATCCGGGAGGAATGGTGAAGGCCGGAGGGAATATTTTCATCCTCGGCTCATTAAGAGGGATTGCCCACGCCGGTTTTAATGGAAATAAACGAGCTGTTATTGCGGCTTCGGATATGAGACCGACTCAATTGCGTATCAATCATGTGCTCAATCGCTCCCCAGACCACATCCAAGAAGGGAACGACATGGAATGTGCTTATTTAGATGAAAATGAGAATATGGTCATTGACCGCCTTCAGCAATTAGCTCATTTAAGACCTAGTTTAACAAGGCTTGAGGGAGGAATGTAAAATTGGGTGAAGCTATCGTAATAACCTCGGGGAAAGGCGGAGTAGGCAAAACGACGACATCCGCAAATCTTGGCACCGCCTTGGCCATTTTGGGAAAACGGGTATGTCTCGTTGACACGGATATCGGCCTGCGCAATCTTGATGTCGTCATGGGCCTTGAAAATAGAATCATATATGATTTGGTAGATGTCGTTGAGGAGCGATGCAAAATCCATCAGGCGCTTGTGAAAGATAAACGCTTCGATGATTTGCTTTATTTGCTCCCGGCCGCCCAGACAAGCGATAAGTCGGCTGTTCTTCCCGAGCAGATGGTCAAGCTTGTCCAGCAGCTCAAACAAGACTTCGACTACATTGTCATCGACTGCCCTGCAGGGATTGAGCAAGGTTATAAAAATGCGGTCTCGGGCGCTGACAAAGCGATTGTCGTGACGACACCGGAAATCTCCGCTGTTCGTGACGCCGACCGGATCATCGGCCTGCTTGAAAAAGAAGAAAATATTGAGCCGCCGAGACTTGTCGTCAACCGGATCCGCAACCACTTAATGAAAAACGGCGATACGCTGGATGTTGATGAAGTCATTCAGCACTTGTCGATCGAACTGATCGGTATTGTTGCGGATGATGACGAAGTGATTAAAGCTTCCAATAACGGGGAGCCTGTCGTCATGGATCCGAACAATAAAGCTTCAATCGCATACCGGAACATCGCCCGCCGCGTGCTGGGCGAATCTGTGCCTTTACAGTCGTTTGAAGAAGAAAATAAAGGCGTTTTCGCAAAGATTAAATCATTTTTCGGCGTACGCGCTTAACTTGCAAAAAAGCAATCTCCAAAACGAGATTGCTTTTTTGCAGTTTCATTGATCGTTTTCGACTTTGTGCTTTAACAAGGAAAGCTTATTGTCCCAATACATGTCGAAGTAGGCGAGCCACTGCTGCAGCTCCGCGAGAGGTTCGGGATGAAGCCTGTACAGTTTTTCTCTGCCCGCTTTTCTTCCGCTGACAAGTCCGGCTTCTGACAAAATTCTCAGATGCTTTGAAACAGCCGTTCGGCTCATCGGGAAATGAGTGCTGATATCTGTTACAGGCAATTCCCTGCCGGCGAGGAGCTTCAGCATCTTTCGCCGTGAGGGATCGGAAACGGCTTGGAACACATCATGTTTTACGGCCGATGATGTCACTAGCCTTCAACTGCCTGACGCAGCTTTTGATTGACGATCACTTCCCAGCCGCCATTCATCCGATTGCGGACATCCGCTTGTTTTTCTCCCGCTTTTGCAACCGTTTCTTCCGGCGCGCCCCATCCTGAATGAATCAGGGTAAATTCGGTTTTTTCTGCAGACAGCTCTTTCAATTCAAATGTGACGATCCATCCCGACGTATCCCAGCTGAAAGCGAGTCGATGTGGCGCTTCAAGCTCGATCACTTTGCAAGGGGAGGGGCCGAACGGAGACTGCAAGGTGAATTCACAGCCGATCACCGGACGGAAATCATTTGGCATAAACCAGGCGGCGATGCCTTCACTGGTGGCGACGGCCTCCCACACTTTTTCTATCGATGCGTGAAAAACAGCCTGTTTATGTATATCAGGCACTTGTTGATTGCTCATAATAGACCTCCTAGAAAAAAGTAAAACCAAAAGGTTTCATATCTATTATATGAAACCTTTTGGTTTTATGTCAATATACCGTCATAAACGCCTAGGACAAGACATATCATTGAACAAACGAACCTGAATGTAAAGGATGAGGGTTATGAGTCATAGAGCAGATGAGATTCGAAAAAGAATGGCCAGGAAAAGAAAGCGGAAGGCGCCGGATAAACAGCCCTTTTCGTCAGGCGGCAAAAAGCTGCCGGTCAAGCCGCCTGCATGGACAGCCTTTTCGGAAGATGAAAAGGCCGGAGACTTCCCTCCGCCTGAGGGAAGCTCCCTGCTGATAAATGGGAAGCACCCTCTTGTCAAAGCGGATGCGCTCATCATGAAATGTCTTCTGTCGGCATGTCTTGTCCTTGTGTCCGCTATTGCCTACAAAGGCCAGTTTGAACCCGCAAACCAAATCAAACCGGTCATCAGCCAGGTGTTTACTGAAGAGTTCCAATTTGCGGCTCTCCAGAATTGGTATGAATCCAAGTTTGGCGATCCCCTCGCATTCTTTCAACCGAAAGGTGACAAACCATCCGGTCAGGTCGAGGTGAATCAAGATCTCGCTGTTCCTGCCATGGGAAAGGTTCAGGAGAAATTCTCAGGCCAGGGCATTAAGGTAGAAACAGAAGACGAAACGATCCGCAGCATGAAGGAAGGCTATGTCATTGAAGTGGACAAAAATCCGGAAACGGGCCTGACGGTGGTTTTGCAGCATGCGGACAACAGCTATACCTACTACGGCCAGCTGAAAAAAGCGGATGTCGCTTTATACGATTTTATAGATAAAGGAACGAAGCTCGGAACGATTAAGCAGGATAAAAATCAAAAAGGCGTCTATTACTTTGCGATCAAACAAGGAGAGGAATTTGTTGATCCGATACAGGTGATCACATTTGAATAAATGGACGGAGCTCTTCACCAAGCTTCACATTCACCCGCTGCTGTGGCTTGTCATGGCGATCGGTATCATGACAGGACATATTAAAGCGCTGTTTTGTTTAATGATCGTTATTTTGATCCACGAGCTTGGCCACGCTGCTGCTGCCGTTTATTTTTCATGGAGAATTAAAGGCATTTTCCTGCTGCCTTTTGGGGGAACGCTTGAAGTCGATGAACATGGCAACAGACCGTTAAAGGAAGAGCTGGCCGTCATCGCCGCGGGGCCTGTTCAGCATATCTGGCTTCAATTTGCTGCATGGCTTTTGGCGGTCAATTCGCTCGTCAGCCCTCATATATTTGAAACGTTTACCTTTTACAATCTGACCATCCTCTTGATTAATCTGTTTCCGGTTTGGCCGCTTGACGGCGGGAAGCTGCTGTTTTTGCTGTTTTCAAAACACCTTCCGTATCAGAAAGCACAGCGGGTGATGCTGGCTGTGTCGTGCTTTTGCTGTACTGTTTTAATCGCGGCAATTCTGTTGGTTTCCCCGTCACAGCTGAGCGCTTGGGTGCTCCTCGTATTTTTGGCTGCATCTCTTTACCAGGAATATCGCAATCGCCATTACGTCCATATCCGTTTTTTGCTTGAGCGCTATTACGGAAAGGAGAGGGAAGTGCGACGCCTCGCCCCGATCACGGTGTGCGCTGAACAGCAGATTTATGAGGTCATGCTCCTGTTTAAACGAGGCTGCAAACACCCGATCATTATTGAGAAGGACGGACAAAAACTGAGCCAGCTTGATGAAAACGAAGTTCTCCACGCTTATTTTACAGACAAGCGTACGACTTCCTCAATGGAAGATCTGCTTTTGGTTTATTGACCGTCCATCCTTCTAAAAGACATTGACACTCGGGCTCTTTTCTGGTATATTTTTTAATGTTATGGATGTAGCACCCGTGCTACAACCGCTCAGCACAGGTGTTAAGTGCTTTCTTAGCCCCCTGTGATTGGCGAGTCTTAGTTTATTAGGAGGTGCAGAGATGTACGCAATTATTCAAACAGGCGGAAAACAAATCAAAGTTGAAGAAGGCCAAACTGTATACGTCGAAAAGCTTGCTGCTGAAGCCGGCGAAACAGTTACTTTTGACAACGTATTGTTTGTCGGCGGTGAAAATGTTAAAGTTGGCAGCCCTACGGTTGAAGGCGCTACGGTAACAGGCAAAGTTGAAAAACAAGGCCGTGCGAAAAAAATTACCGTATTCAAGTACAAGCCGAAGAAAAACCAACATAAAAAACAAGGTCATCGTCAACCTTACACTAAAGTTGTAATCGAAAAAATCAACGCTTAAGGCGTGTATGATATGATTCATGCAAAGGTTACCAGAGCCCGATCGAACAAAGACATCTTAGGCTTTGAAATGTCGGGACATGCGAATTTTGCTGAACATGGTCAGGATCTCGTTTGTGCAGGGGCATCGGCGGTCGCCTTTGGAGCTGTCAATGCCGTCATGAAGCTGACGGGCATTGAGCCGGTCATTGACCTCGGGGAAGACGGAGGATTTTTATCTTTCGGATTCCCGGACGGTACGGATCGGGAGGCTTTTGAAAAGGCGCAGCTCCTTCTCGAAGGCATGATCGTCTCCCTTGAAACGATCGAACGAGACTACAAAGGTTACTTAAAAGTAACGACGAACAAAATATAGGAGGTGAGCTACATGCTAAGATTAGATCTTCAGTTTTTTGCATCTAAAAAAGGAGTAGGTTCAACGAAGAACGGACGTGACTCTGAGGCGAAGCGCCTAGGTGCTAAACGTGCAGACGGTCAATTCGTATCTGGCGGTTCCATCCTTTATCGTCAGCGCGGAACAAAAATCTATCCAGGTGAAAACGTTGGGCGCGGCGGAGATGACACTCTATATGCAAAAGTCGACGGAACTGTTAAATTCGAACGTTTCGGCCGTAACCGCAAAAAAGTGAGCGTATATCCTGTAGCCTAACCTTTAAACGAAACTCCGGTCGTTCTGACCGGAGTTTTTTACATACAGCACCGTGACTTGCTGAAAAACACCTTCCCGCCCCCTGGACAAGGCCGGGTTTCCGCTCTGATTCTGCTTCTTTAAAGTATATAAACGTGTTTCATTTATACTGCCTTCTCTGTTATAATTCAAAGTACAAACTGAATCAGACTCCTAAAATAGAGAACAAACGATTGGGAGTGCAAAAATGGAAGAAACTTCGAAAAAACAAGAAAAGACGATGGACGATAAGGCTTTGACCCATGAGCTTATTCATCTGCTCAGCCATTCAAGGCACGACTGGATGAATAAACTGCAATTGATTAAAGGAAACTTAACATTAAAAAAGTATGACCGCGTATTTGAAATTATTGATGAAGTGGTCATCGAAGCTCAGCATGAATCAAAGCTTTCAAACCTTAAAATCCCGCGTGCGGCGTATGAGCTGCTTACATTTAACTGGATGGCCCATTCGCTGACGCTTGAATATGAGGTGATCGGTCAGGTCAGAGATTTGTCAGCTTATGAAGAGAAGCTCGTCGTTTTCGTCAGAAAGCTGTTTGGGACTTTTGAGGATGCCGTTTTGAAAGGCGGCGACAATCATCTGACGATCACGCTGCAGACGGACGGTCCGGGCGACCGGCTCGTCATCTTTCTGGATTTCCACGGCGTATTCACAAAGCTGACCGGTATCAAAGACTTTCATCATTCACTGGCTGATTTTTATGAAATCAAGCGGCTTGATGTAACAGACCGTGAGTGCATCGCTGAAATTCATATCAAGTAAAGCGGTTTTTTAGGAATAGAACGGAGGACATTATGTTTGTTGATCAGGTAAAAATATACGTAAAAGGCGGAGACGGAGGCAACGGAATGGTTGCTTTCCGCCGCGAAAAATATGTGCCAAAAGGAGGCCCTGCCGGAGGTGACGGCGGAAAAGGCGGAGACGTCGTTTTCAAAGTTGACGAAGGCCTCAGCACGCTGATGGATTTTAGATATCAAAGACATTTTAAGGCGACGCGCGGAGAACACGGCATGTCTAAAAACCAGCACGGCCGAAATGCAGAAGACATGGTTGTAAAAGTCCCGCCCGGCACGGTTGTCATTGACGATGATACAAAGCAGGTCATCGCTGATCTAACGGAGCACGGACAGGAAGCCGTCATCGCAAAAGGAGGACGCGGCGGACGAGGCAATACCCGTTTTGCGACGCCTGCCAACCCGGCGCCGCAGCTTTCTGAAAACGGCGAACCCGGCAAGGAGCGCTATATCGTTCTCGAGCTGAAAGTTTTGGCCGATGTCGGTCTTGTCGGTTTCCCAAGCGTTGGAAAATCAACACTCCTGTCTGTCGTGTCTTCGGCCAAGCCGAAAATTGCCGATTACCATTTTACAACGCTGAATCCGAATCTCGGAATGGTCGAAACGGAAGATGGCCGCAGCTTTGTAATGGCGGATCTTCCGGGACTGATTGAGGGGGCGCACGAAGGGGTTGGCCTCGGACACCAATTCCTCAGACATATCGAAAGAACGCGCGTCATCGTGCACGTGATCGACATGTCGGGTCTTGAAGGGCGCGACCCGTATGAAGATTATGTGACCATCAATAAAGAGCTTGAACAGTATAATCTGAGGCTGACAGAACGTCCTCAAATTATTGTCGCCAATAAAATGGATATGCCGGATGCGGAAGAAAATCTGAAGGCATTCAAAGAAAAGCTTACAGATGATTATCCTGTTTTTCCAATCAGCGCGTTGACCAGACAAGGATTGAGGGATCTGCTGTTTGAGATTGCCGACCGTTTGGAAACGACGCCGGAATTCCCGCTCTACGACGAAGAAGACATGACTGAAAACAGAGTCATGTATAAGCTTGAGGATGAGGAAGCGCCGTTTGAGATCAGCCGTGATCCTGATGGCACCTTTGTGCTCAGCGGAGCCAAGCTTGAACGCTTATTTAAAATGACGGATTTTTCAAGAGACGAGTCTGTTAAGCGTTTCGCCAGACAGCTTCGCGGAATGGGCGTTGATGACGCGCTTCGGGCCCGCGGTGCAAAAGACGGAGATACGATCCGTCTTCTCGAATTTGAATTTGAATTTATCGACTGATCATACCGGAGGGTTTGCCAGGCAAGCTCTCCGACTTTTAGCTGAAAGGAACGCCTTTCCTTTCGCTTGCTGGATCAATGTAAAGGAATCAGGGTTTTTAAAAGGAGAGAAAAGTCTGTGAAAGAGGAGACCTTTTATCTTGTCAGGGAAGACGTGCTGCCGGAGGCAATGCGGAAAACACTTGAGGTCAAAAAGCTGATTGAGCGGAAAAAAGCGGAATCTGTAGCTGAAGCCGTCCAAAAGGTAGATTTGAGCCGAAGCGCTTTTTACAAGTACAGAGATGCGGTTTTTCCTTTTTATACGATGGTCAAGGAACAGATTATCACGCTTTTTTTTCATTTGGAGGACCGCTCGGGAACGCTGTCCCATCTGCTCCAAGTGGTGGCTGAATCGGGCTGCAACGTGCTGTCGATTCACCAGACCATCCCTCTTCAAGGAAGAGCGAATGTCACGCTGTCCGTCAGTACGAGAGGAATGGATGGAAATATCGATTTGCTGATGAACAAATTAAGAAAGCTGGAATTCGTAGAAAAGGTCGAAATACTAGGTTCGGGCGCTTAAAGGGAGAGAATGTCATATATCATGAGTATGAGAGTAGGTTATTTAGGTCCAGAAGCAACATTTACGCACCTTGCCGTCTGCTCCTGCTTTTCAGATGCAGACCAGCAAGCATTTAACACGATACCCGCCTGTATGGATGCGGCGATGAACGGTGAGATTGATCTGGCTGTCGTCCCGCTTGAAAATGCGATTGAAGGATCGGTGAATCTGACAATAGACTACTTAATCCACGAACAGCCTCTTTATATTGTCGGAGAAATCACCGCTCCCATCCGTCAGCATTTACTTGTGCATCCTGCAAGAAAAGAGGCTTGGGAAGACATTCAGAAAGTTTATTCCCATTCCCATGCGATCGCGCAATGTCATAAATTTTTGCACAGCCGGTTCCGCTCCATTCCGTTTGAATATGCGACATCCACCGGTGCAGCTGCAAAATACGTGAGTGAACATCCGGACGAGAACATCGGCGTGATTGCCAATGAAATGGCAGCCGCTACGTATGGATTAGACATCGTCAAAAGAGATGTGCATGACTATGAATACAATCACACGAGATTTGTGATGCTTCATCCGGATCACGAGGCATCTCCGCCGGTCAATCCGCACTTGACGGGAAGGCCGAAAACGACTTTGCTGGTAACCCTTCCTTCGGACAGATCAGGGGCTCTCCACCAGGTGCTGTCGGCTTTCGCCTGGAGAAATTTGAATCTTTCTAAAATTGAATCGCGGCCGACAAAAACCGGTCTCGGCAATTATTTTTTCATTATTGATATTGAAATGGCACTGGACGATGTGCTGATTCCAGGTGCGATAGCTGAGCTTGAAGCTTTGGGCTGTAAGGTGAAAATGCTCGGAGCCTACAATGCGTATACATTATAAAGAAAGGTCCTTTGCATTGATGACGGCAAAGGACCTTTTCTTTATTCGGGAATGAGGATGCCCGCTTTTTGCAGGGCGTCGCAAGCTTGTTCGATCTTCTCTTCGTCATCTGCCTCCAATGTGTGCAGATGGGTGCCGTTTGTGAGTTGAGACAGATAAGCGGCGTTTGTCGAAGAGATTTTTTTGACGAAGTCCGAGACTTCTTTTCTTGTGCTGACTCTGATCGAAGCTGTTAAGTCGCCGTAGACAGGATGTTCAATCGTTACATCTTTCACCGTTACGCCAAAGTCGACGATCAGATTCAGCTCTTCTTCCGTTTTTTCCGGCTCATGGTCGCAAGCGATGAGCCGCTGAACCGGCTGTTTTTTGCCGAGAACTGACTGCAAATACACGTATCCTTGGCTTGTTGCGATGATCGGTTCGTTTTTTGCTTTTAATAAAGAAATGTCCTGTACGATGACCTGCCGTGAAACAGATGCTCTTTTCGCCAGTTCGCTTCCTGTCAGCGGAGCCTCAGACTCCTTCAGCCAGGCCAGAAGCTGCTGGCGCCGCTCAGCGCCCGTAAGTTTTAATCCCTCTGTCAATCCGATGGTCTCCTTTCTCATGCATCATATCTTCAAAAACGTCCAACAGCTTATCAACATGTTCGCTTGTCGTATCGCATCCGAACGAAATTCGGACGAATTGAAGCGCGAGCTCCCTTGGGACTAAAAGGGCTTTCATCGTATTCGACGGCTCATGATAGCCGGCTGAACACGCGCTTCCGGTAGAAATGCAAATTCCTCTCCGATTACATTCCAGCATAGTATATTGTCCTTCAAAGGAATGAAAAAAACAACCTATAATATGCGGCAGAACATGCGAATTTGCCGAATCGGGCACAGCGAGGGAGACGGGAAGCTTCCGGGCTTTTGCCTTTTCCAGAAAACGGGCGCGCAGCTCCTGATGTTTAAGATACGCGGCATCCATACGCTTTATTGTCAACTCAGCAGCGGTAATGAAAGCGCCGATTCCAGGGACATTGACGGTGCCGCTCTTCAATCCGTTTTCATGTAAAGTGCCCGGGTAGACGGGTTTCCAGTTCACACCAGGCCGAATATAGACCGCTCCAACTCCTTTTGGTCCGTATACTTTATGGCTTGAAACAGATAAGGCATCAGCGCCGAGCTCATCAATGCCGACCGGAATCTTGGCAAAGGTCTGTACGCAGTCGCTGTGCAGGAGCACGTCCCGCTTATGCAAGTAAGCCGAAAGCTTTGCCAGGGGCTGGATGACGCCTGTTTCTGAGTTGGCATGCTGAATTGAGACGAGACCTGTATCAGGACGGAGGTGCCGTTCCAGTATCTCTGTTGTGATGATGCCTGAAGCATTCGGTTTCATCAAGTCGACTTCAAAGCCCAGTATCTCAAGATGCCGCTTCAAAATGTGGATCGACTGATGTTCCATTTCTGTCATTAAAAAGCGCTGCTTTCTCGAGGGGAGTCCATTTAAGATGGAGTGAATCGCCAAAAAATTGGCTTCGGTGCCGCCGCTCGTAAAATAAACGCCTTCTTCTTCCCCGGATAAAAGTTCCGCCATCTTTTGGCGGCAGTAGCGCAGAATACTTTCGGCTTTCCCTCCTGCATCATGCAGACTACTCGAATTTCCGTACACGTCTATGCTCAGTTTTTGAAACGCGTCCAAGGCTTCTTTTGCTGCCGGTGTCGTCGCTGCATAATCAAGATAAATCACGGCTCTCGTCTCCCATTCTTTATAAAAAATACTTGAGTTTATTTTATCGATATGTAAATATAGGTGTCAAGACACATGTAAATTTACAGGAGGAGTCGACATGTCTCATCAGACGATAATTGTTGTCGGAGCAGGTGCCGCTGCGCTGTCTTTTGCTGCATCCATTCCGCCGTCTTATGAAGTGATTGTGATGACAAAAGCATCTGTAAAAGACAGCAATTCAACCCTCGCTCAGGGAGGAATTGCCTCGGCTGTATTGCCTCGCGATTCCTGGTCAGCTCATGCGGACGACACATTATATGCCGGATGCGGCCACAATCAAATCGAAGCGGTTCAAGATGCCATTAAAGACGGCCAGCGCCTTATTGATGAGCTGATTCTTCAGCATTTCCCTTTTGATACTGACGAATCCGGAAAGCTCAGCCTCGGCAAAGAAGGCGCACATTCGATGAACAGAATTTTGCATGCCGGGGGAGACGCTACGGGGCAGGCGCTGATCCGGCACTTAATCGGAAGGCTCGGTCCTCACGTCATACTGAAAGAATACGAAACGGCGGCGGATTTATGGATGGAAGACGGACGCTGTGCGGGCGTCTGGACGAAAGACCGCCAGGGAAAGACTTTTCTCAGGAAAGCCGATTTTGTTGTGCTGGCGGCAGGAGGCTGCGGAAATCTATTTCAAATCAACACGAATAACCGTTCTGTGACAAGCGATGCGATTTCTTTGGCATATCGGGCAGGAGCCGAGCTCGCAGATTTGGAATTCGTTCAATTTCATCCTACATTGCTCGTCAAAGACGGGCGCGCACACGGGCTTGTTTCAGAAGCTGTGCGTGGAGAAGGAGCTGTCTTGGTTGATGAAAACGGCCAGCGGGTGATGGAAGGGATTCACCACATGCAGGATTTAGCGCCGCGGGACATCGTATCTCGTGCGATTCACGAAAAGCTTGCCTGTGGAAGCAGCGTATTTTTGGATATTACCCGCATATCAGACTTTAAAAGCCGCTTCCCTACGATTTCCTCTCTTTGCGAAAAAGCCGGAATTTCCATTGAAGAAGGCCGGCTTCCGGTTTCACCGGGCATGCATTTTTTAATGGGGGGCGTTTCTGTGAACAGATGGGGGGAAACGGCGGTTCCACACCTTTATGTGATTGGGGAAGCTGCATGCACCGGCTTTCACGGTGCCAACCGTCTGGCAAGCAATTCTCTCTTGGAATGCATCGTCTTCGGAAGGAGAGCGGCGGAACGGATACAAGCTTATCAAAAACCTGAGCCTGTCAGAGGACAATCTCCTCAGCCTGAGGATGTGACATATTCTGTTCCCCTGACAGATGTGAAGGATAT
>Ga0180433_10004777_pt1 | contig 18787 bp, 17 predicted proteins | sample SS_ome_8_FD_132980 | JGI IMG/M metagenome (GOLD analysis project Ga0180433, IMG submission 132980) | Hypersaline lake sediment archaeal communities from the Salton Sea, California, USA - SS_1_D_1 metaG | ecosystem: Environmental > Aquatic > Non-marine Saline and Alkaline > Hypersaline >... | reverse complement strand
TGAAGCCTATATACGCTGTGTGCACCTTTAATAACTTCCATGCACCTACCATACAGGCGACGTGCTCATTCATCCACGGGTAAACCCGTGGTGTTCTGCTGCTTCGCAGCCGCCCCAATAAAATCCGGTTGGGCAGACCAGTAACGGCATCATAATGCGCAAGGTAGTCCAGGTCTTCTTGCGCTCGCTGACGTTCATTAATTTCGGATTGCAATGCCTGGTTGGTCTCTATGAGTTGATGAGTACGTTCCTCCACTATCCGCTCGAGCCCTTCACTGTGCGCTTTCAACTGTTGCTGGACAACTTTTCTGTCACTGATTTCCTTGTTCAATTCACCAATCAATTGTTCGTTGCGATATTGCATGTTAAGAGAGTTGTAAAAATGACGATGCGTGTTTTTTGCCAGCACTACGATCAATCCGCCATAGATGAGATAAACAATTCCTGTCAACATGTAAAAAGTGGTGCCTTTCAATAGAAGTGCAACGGACAAACCCAGGATCATCGGAATAGAGTAGGCGTAGAAAGTACGCAACACACTGGACAGTACCGGCACACTCGCTGTAATCGCTCCAACCAGCAACATAAATATCAGCACCTGTACCAGCAGATCATCAGTAAGATACAGAAATAATGACAATGAACCCCAGGTAATACCTACCAGTAAAGTTAAAACGGTGTAAACATGCTCCCATCTTGCGATATCTTCTTCAGAAGAACGGTAATACCTGTTTCTGACAATAATTCTTAATGAACACAGAAATGATATCGTCACCGCCCAAACAAAGGTTATTGTAAAAAATGGATAGTCATGCACCAGAGCAGCAAAGAATATCGCAGCCGCAATAACGGTTATATTGGCTGATATCGCATTATCAAAAATTTGCCGGACCTGTTGCTTATAACTGAATAATTTAGCCTGGTTATCCATTCTCTATTAGAACTCGCTGTCTCTCACTACTCATTAACGGCTGATTGACAAGATATTTAAGCAGTAATAAAAAACAACGCTTTAATCGAGGGCATGCATCGGTTTGAAAATCCTGCCATCAGCCTTGAGGAAACGGATAAAAAATTCAAACATGATCAACCTGGATGTCTGTACAAATACAATCAGACCTTCCAGTACTATGATGAACAGATGACCCAGCAGCAGAAAAATAAAAAGGAACAACTCCTGTTCAATCATTGAGGAAATCTGGTTGACAGCCAGTGATGTACCGGAATGCGCCAGGGCAAAAGCACCAACGCGTACAAATGAAACAGAATTAAGTACCAGCCTGACGACACTCTCCAGTAAATACCCCAGCCCTTTAAGCATGCAACCTGAACGCCGACTATCACAGTTAAGCTGTGTTCCGAGCAGGTACCAGAACAGTAACGGTATCGCCAGCCAAAGCGCATCAAGTAGAAAAATAGCTGCTATCAATACCAGGTAGAGAAACAGTACCGGCGCCTCTGTCTGCACCCAGATGCCCAGCTTGTTGCGCCAGCTGGCCTCAATTCCGGAAAAAACCAGTCCAGTTGTAATTAGGACAGCGCCCAGCACCAGTGGCGCCATCAATGTCAACAGGGGCTCTTCAAGCGGTCTTATCCATACCGCATCAATAATGTCATGCCGACCAAAAACGTCACCAAATACCACGCCAAAAGCGATGGCAGCCAATCCGCACGGCACCAGAATAGCGGCCTGGTTCCACCTCTTTCTTAACAGGAAGCCACCAATAAGCAGCACCAAACCATGTCCCACATCCGGGAACATGTAGCCGAAAAGCAAAGGCACAATGATCGCCAGCAATGGTGTCGGATCGACTTCATCGCTACGCAGGACACCGGCCATGTTGACGAAAAAATCGAATGGCTGCACCCACTTCTGATGATGCGTCATTGCCGGCAGCTCACGGTCTGATGGTTTTTCTGAGAAAAACACCTTGGCTTTAACACCTTTTTTTTCCAGGGCCTGTTCCAGCTGTTTCTCGCTCGCAGCACTGGTCCAGCCAACCAGGTGACAGAGCTCGCGGGTCTTTGGACTGGAGTTCTCCAGGTACCAGCGCAGCAAGCGAATGGTTACCATGGATTCTTTTAGTGCGCTATCCTGCTTATGCCTGGCTACTGCTTGCTCAACTTCTACAAGCTTTGCTCTGCTATTGTTCAAGCTGATGATCACCGAATCCTGCAGGTTTTCAGCAGCAAGCTCCAGTCCTGCAGGTATATCCATGGCACGACAACCGGTCAGTACTGCGGCAGCTTCAACCGTTTCAGCATGTTCCAGCGTTCCCAGGGCCAAGATGAAATCCTTTTGATCTGCAGGAAAGACCTCCACATACATGGCTTTACCGGAAGGCTGACTGAATCGCCCTGCAGGACACACAAACAACTTTTTGTAGAGGATATGACTTTTTCGCAATAGCCAGTTGAAGTCGACATCATGATCAGGAAGCGCTTGCAGTAATTGCTGAATCAACTCAAGTTCATCAATTTCCTTTTTTAAACGGCTGATTTTGCGTTTGTGTTTTAGCAGCTCAGCACTCCACCGGCGTAACACCCTGTAGGCATGTTCGGCCAATTGTTCCGGTGGTTCCTCGCGTGTCTGCGGCAGACTCACTGTATCCGGCAAATCTGTCTCGAACCGGGATGCCAAATGTTGGTACTGATTGACCAACGACCTGATGTGGTCAGCATCACGGATGCTGACGGAAAAAGCATCGTGCGTCAGCTCAACAACACCGCTCTGCGCCAATGCTTCAATAGCGTAAACAGTCAGATTTCTGGGCGTATAGGTTTCAAACCAGGTTACGGGTGATGGTTTAAGGCTCATCGCTTCATTGACTTGCGCTTATTGCCAGACCAATCCCTCTTTTGTCACTGGCAGCTGTTATTTTGCCAGTTGATTTATGCAGGTAAATGGCGTGCATATTGCCGTAGGTCTCTTCAAGGCGTTTAAGTCTGTGCCCCATACCCTCTAAAGCCGCCACTTCTTTCCCGGAAAATGCCTGAGCTTCGTACTGAATAATATCCGGAAGGTACTGATGGTGGAATCTCGGAAGATCAACCCAGGCCTGCGGATCCGCCGTGTTTTCCATTTCCAGAATCGCCAGTAGCACCATGGTGATAATACGGGAACCGCCTGGAGTACCTAATATCGCGATACCCTGCCCGTCTTCAACCATTGTCGGAGTCATACTGGAAAGCATGCGTTTTCCAGGCTCAATCGCATTGGCTTCACTGCCAACCAGCCCATAAACATTTGGCTCACCGGGACTGGCCGAAAAGTCATCCATCTCATCATTCAGCAGCACGCCGCTACCTTGCGGCACAAAGCCGGAACCAAATGGATAGTTAATACTTAATGTTGCTGAAACCCTGTTACCTTGATTATCCATAATGGAAAAATGCGTGGTATCCATACCCTCAGCTCGATGCACGAGTGAATCGTTAGCACTGGCAGAAAGCATATCGATATCCGAAGCCAGGTATGCTGCATGCCGCCTGCTCAACAAATGATCAACCGGCACATCGACAAAATCACTATCACCCAGATAGTCAGCACGATCACGATAGGCACGACGCATGGCTTCTACAATCAGGTGGATACGCTTTACCGAATCGAGTTGTTCAAGGTCATAGCCGGAAAGCATGTTCAATATCTGTGCCATAACAATACCCCCTGATGAAGGCAGCGCGGCAGAGGTAATGGTCTTGTCTTTATAGGCGAAACGCACGGGTTCGCGCTCAACTATTTGATAATCAGCCAGGTCTTTCATCGTCCAGATACCACCGGCATTGCGCACACCGCTGACCAGTGTCTGCGCTATTGGCCCCTTGTAGAAACCATCAAAACCCTGTTTTGCCAATTGCTCCAGGGTATTGGCCAGATCCGGCTGTTTGATCAGGTAGCCTGTTTCCGGAATCTGGTCATCCTGTAAAAAAATCTCACTGGCGGCGATAGAGTCCTGCAATGCGGCTAAACGCCAGCCTGCCATCTTTTGATAGTACTCATCAACAGCAAATCCACTCCTGGCCAGTTCGATTGCAGGCTGCAAAGTTTGAGTCAATGACAGCTTTCCATAATTGTCCGCCAGGTGCACAAGTGCTGCCGCCTGCCCCGGAATACCCGCGGCCAGCGGCCCATCAATTGACAACTTGTTATCAAATTTGCCATCGCTGCCCAGGTACATATCACGGTGTGCGGCCAATGGTGCTTTCTCGCGCCCGTCGATCATTATCTGTTTGTTGTTTTTCTCATCATGCAACAACCAGAAACCACCACCACCCATGCCGGAACCGTAGGGTTCAACCACCGCCAGCACAGCCGATACGGTGACAGCCGCATCAAAGGCATTACCCCCGTTGCGCATAATCTCAATGCCGGCTTTTGTCGCTGACGGATGGGCGCTGGCTACCGCAAACTCGTCAGCCGCGGACAGGCCGGAAAAAACCAGCAGTAACGCAAAAACAAAAAGGCCCCGTAAAGGGGCCCTTGCCAACATTGATGAAACAGGCATCTGCGGTCAGGAACCTGTTATGCGATGGTATTTTTCCATCAGCTCTTCTTCAGTTTCTTCATGATCAGGATCTTTCGGTATACAGTCTACCGGGCAGACTTCAACACACTGGGAAGTTTCATAATGGCCAACGCATTCAGTACACAGCTCAGGATCAATCTCGTAGATTTCATCACCTTGTGAAATAGCACCATTCGGGCATTCAGGCTCGCATACATCACAGTTAATGCATTCGTCAGTAATCATCAAAGCCATTTTTTATCTCCTGTGTATGACCCGTGTCTTCGGCGAGCCAACATGTGTATCAGTTCAAATCAGTTAACCAAAAATTTTGTATTCAATGCTTCAACCACCGCGGGATGCACAAACTCACTGATATCACCCCCGAGTTTGGCCACCTCCCGAATCAGGCTGGAAGAAATAAAGGTATATTTTTCCGCCGGCGTCAGAAAGATGGTTTCAATTTCAGGTGCCAGTTTGCGGTTCATGCCTGCCAGCTGAAATTCATATTCAAAATCCGAAACTGCCCGTAATCCGCGCAATACCACCGAAGCATCCTGCTGTTGCACGAATTCTACTAGCAGATTATCAAATGTCACTACCTCAACATTATCAATATCCTGCAAAACCGTTTGTGCAAGCTTTTTACGTTCATCCACATCGCATACCGGCTGTTTTCCGGCATTGACGGCTACAGCGACAATGACCTTGTCAAACAGATCGGATGCACGTCGCACCAGGTCTGAATGACCATGTGTAATTGGATCAAATGTTCCCGGATAGACGACAGTTACCATTTCAGGCCCGAATCTTAATCATAAAGTTATGCAATATCATTGATGCAAGACAATATGTTGTTCATCGGCAGTATTCAAGCAGACTAAAGGCCACCTGTCCTGCTTTTTTATCACGCAAAACCATACAGTTTTCCGGTAATAGCGGCATTTCCTGCCTGAAATCACGTTCCAGATAGATTTTCGCCCTGTCAGCCAGACAATTGTCTGCAAACAACAGATCGACCACTTGCTGTAACTGGTTATCTGCAAAAGGCGGGTCAAGAAACACGATATCAAAAGGTTGTTTTTGATAGTGTGGTTGATACTGTGGTTGATAGTGTGAAAGAAAGCTTGCTGCTTTTTGGGAAACAATGCTCATCCGGTTATCCACGTTCAGTAGGCGGGCATTTTCCTGCAACTGGCGTACTACCTGAGCGGAGCTATCAACCATAGTGACATGGGCCGCCCCCCGGGAAACCGCTTCAAGTCCCAATGCGCCGCTACCTGCAAACAAATCAAGACAATAACTGTCTTCGATATCGTTTAGCAACCAGTTAAACAGGGTTTCACGAGTGCGGTCAGCAGTCGGTCGCAAACCCCGTGCATGCGGAAAACGGACTTTACGCCCACCAAGTTCGCCGGCGATCAGCCTAACCGTATTACTGCTGGCAGGACGCCTGGCCATTATTTTTCTGCAACCTGTCCTACAACGACAGTAGACAACCTGTCCGTCTGTACGCGGCGTTTGAATGCATCCTTGATATCTTCAACGGTGACGGCGTTAACCCGGCTGACAAAGGTCTCCAGGTAATCCAGTGGTAACTTGTAAAAACCAATCATCGCCAGGTACTCAACAATTTTACTGTTGCTTGCGACACGTAATGGAAATCCACCGGTAATATTTTGCCTGGACTTTTCAAGTTCTTCAGCTGAAGGACCGTTGTTAATATAATCGGCCAGAGTTTCCAGCACGACTTTTTCCGCTTCTTCGACCTGGCTGTTCTTGGTTTGCAGGCCAATGATAAAGGGCCCCTGTCCGCGCATGGGAGAAAAGTAACTGTAGGCACTGTAAGCCAGTCCACGCTTTTCGCGGATCTCCTGAGAAATCATGGAAACCAGTCCGCTGCCACCGAGTACATGATTTCCGACATACAAAGGGAAATAATCCGGGTCACCGCGACTCAATACCGGCATACCGATCAAAAGATGCGCCTGCTGTGAAGGGAAGTTGATCTGCTTGCGAAGCAAAGATTTTTGCAAATCAACCTCCGGCAGAGGTGCGGCATGCTCTCCACGAGGCAATCTGTCCACCACCTGTGCGGCAAGCTTTTCAGCATGCTGGCGATCTACCGCACCGACGATGGCAATCACGGCATTGGCAGCAACATAATATTGTTCATGAAAATCACGCAGCAACTTGCGGGTGAAGCGTTCAAGACTTTCTTCAGTACCCGATGAAGGGTGTGCATAGGGATGATCATCATACATCGCCCGGAAAAATGCCTTGTTTGCAATGGTTGATGGTGACTGCAAGTCAGAACGCAGCGATATTTTCATCGCTTGCAGGTTTCTGTCGAGCGCCTCCTGCCTGAAAACCGGTTCAGCCAGCACCACCGCCATGGTCTCCACGGATTTTTCCAATGCCTTGCTTTCAGTCAGGGTACGCAGAGAAATCATGCCCATGTCCCGCAATGAATTCACCGAGAGATTGGCGCCAACCGACTCGATTCGCTCGGCTATCTGATCGGCATCCCATTGACCGGCACCCTCAGTGAGCATGCTGTTGGTGAGCATGGCCAGACCAGGCAAATCACCATCTCTGGCACTACCTGCATCGAAGACGACACGTATGTCGACCATTGGCAGTTCAGGTGCGTGTACATACAAAACATTCGCACCATTGGCAGTTTCCCACTGCTGGATTTTGGGTGTAGCCATGACGCTGGTGACAGTAAAAAACAGCGCAATAAAAATAAGAACTCTGTTAACTGCCATGATTTTTACCCCTGGTTGAAAGCGCGCGCTTAAACTTTGCATTTTTTTCTATAGGTAACGGATCAAGTTCAGCAATATACAGGTTATCGTCATGCAGATATTTCCTGGCCACTTTCTGAATCATCTCGGGCGTAACAGCTCTTAGCTGATCAACATGCTCATCCAGCAGTTGCCAGTCCAGACCGATGGTCTCCAGCAAGCCGATCTGCATTGCCTGGTAAAATACAGAATCCAGTTCATAAACACGCGAGGCGACAACCTGGTTGATTACTTTTTCAAGTTCAGCTTGCGATACCGGCTCATTTTTCAAACGCTCTATCTGTTCTTTGAAGGAGGCTTCGAGGTCTCCGATTGAATAGTTGTCAGTCGGTGTGCCGTCCATCAGAAACATGTCCGGCAGACGACTGTAGGCACCATAGGAAGCATTGGCCACAACGGCTATCTCAGAGCCCCTGAGCAATTCACGACTTAAGCGGGCACTACTGCCTCCGTCGAGTACACCGGCAAGCACTTCAAGCGCATAAGGCTCCCATTTTTCATCGCTCGAACCGATGACAGGCGTTTTGTAACCCATGATAAGGTAAGGCTGCTTGGCAGGCAGTTTGACTGTCAATCGCAGCTTGTTCTGCATATCAGGTTCGGTGATTGGCTTGAGGCGAGTATTAAAATCACTGGCAGGCACCTTGCCGAAGTGTTTTTTGGCCAGCTCGAAAGTTTCATCCGGATCTACATCCCCTACCACAACCAGCGTGGCATTAGCCGGTGAATACCACTTTTTATACCAGGCCGAGAGGTCACCAAGCTCCATGTTATCCAGGTCAGACATCCAGCCTATGACAGGCTGGCGGTAAGGAGAGCTTGGAAAAGCGGCTGCCCTGAAACGTTCGAAGGTCAACGCAGTGGGCTTGTCTTCGGTACGCAAGCGTCGCTCCTCCTTGACGACTTCAACTTCCTTGCGGAACTCCTCTTCATCCAGCAGCAGGTCATGCATGCGATCTGCTTCCAATTCGAAGGAAACTTCTATGCGATCACTTGACAGTGTCTGAAAATAAGCGGTGTAGTCACGCCCGGTAAAAGCATTATCGGAACCACCGTTGGCGGCGATAATCTCGGAAAACTCGTTGGGTCCGTAGGTTTTCGTGCCCTTGAACATCATATGTTCCAGCACGTGGGAAACACCGGTGATGCCATTGTGTTCATAACTGCTGCCAACCTTGTACCAGACCTGTGAAACCGCTATCGGTGCCCTCCGGTCGGGCTTGATAATGACCTTCATGCCATTATCGAGCTGGTATTCATGCACTTTTCGCTCAAGCTCGTCGGCAGCAAAAGCCGATGCGCATACGCAGAATAAAACAGAAGCCAGTAATTTTTTCATCATCATGATTTTTCTTAGTGGTGTTGATATCGCAGTCAGGTAAAATGACCGCCAGATTTAAAACAGGTTCCCTTCACGTTGCCGGAAATCAGCCATCAAATAAACTATCGTCATGTTTGGATTTGGAAAACGCAAAAAAGAGACACAAAGCGAGAATAGCGCAAAACACCCCCCAGAGACAGCACAAGGGGTGACGGCGCAAAGCGAAACAATGCAACCGGAAGGGCTGTTTTCACGCCTGAAATCGCGCCTGGCGCGTACGCGTGCCAACTTTGCCGAAGGCCTCGGCAACCTCATCCTGGGCAAGAAACAGATCGATGAGGAACTGCTCGAAGACATAGAAAACCTGCTGTTGACAGCCGATGTCGGTGTTGAAGCCACCAGTCGTATTATCGATGAACTCACCGGCAGCGTTAAACGTAAAGAACTGAATGACCCTGCAGCGCTGGTTGAGACATTGCGCAACAAGCTTGCCGCAATTCTCGACAAGGTCGGTAACGACATCAAACTGCCGGCTCCAGGCAAGCCACAGGTGATCCTCATGGTTGGCATTAATGGTGCTGGTAAAACAACCACCATCGGCAAACTGGCCAAGCGTCTGCAACAGCAAGGCAATAGCGTGATGCTGGCTGCCGGCGATACTTTCCGGGCCGCCGCGGTAGAACAATTGCAGACCTGGGGGGAACGAAACGAGATTCCCGTGATTGCCCAGCATACCGGCGCAGACTCTGCCTCGGTGATTTTTGATGCACTGGAAGCAGCAACCGCTCGTGATGTTGACGTACTTATTGCCGATACTGCCGGGCGCCTGCATACCAAAACCAATCTCATGGACGAACTGGCCAAGATTGCCCGTGTGCTGAAAAAAATTGATCCGGATGCTCCTCATGAAGTCATGCTGGTAGTTGATGCCGGAACCGGCCAGAATGCGCTCAACCAGGCACAGCAGTTTAACGAAGCGATACCGCTAACCGGTATTACCCTGACAAAAATGGATGGTACTGCCAAAGGTGGAATCGTATTTGCCATTGCCGAAAAACTGGGTATACCGATTCGCTTTATCGGCATCGGTGAAAGCATTGATGATTTAAGACAGTTTGAAGCCGAAGATTTTGTTGCGGCATTATTTGATAAATAACAAGCACGTGATCCGATTTGATAACGTTTCCAAAAGATACACCAGCGGCCACGAAGGGCTGAGCAATGTCAGCTTCAGCATGGAGGCTGGTGAAATGGCTTTTCTGACCGGCCATTCCGGGGCAGGCAAAAGTACCCTGTTGAAACTGATCGGCCTGCTGGAACACGCTACCCGGGGCCAGGTGATGGTCGATGGCCGTAACCTCGGCAAAGTCAAATCCAGAGAAATTCCCTATCACCGCCGCAAGATAGGCATGATCTTCCAGGATCACCGCCTGCTGCATGACCGCACGGTCTTTGACAATGTCGCCATGCCGCTTATCGTTTCCGGCGCCAGCCGCGCCGAGACCGGTCGCCGGGTTCGTGCAGCCCTGGACAAAGTCAGTCTGCTCAACAAGGAGAAAGCCTACCCTATCACCCTGTCTGGCGGGGAACAGCAACGCGTAGGTATCGCCCGTGCCGTTGTCAGCAAACCGCCGGTCGTTGTGGCGGACGAACCCACCGGTAATCTCGATCCCGAACTTTCAAAAGAAATCATGGACCTGTTTTCACAGTTTAACCAGGTCGGCGTTACGCTACTCATCGCTACCCATGATATTGACCTGGTAAACCAGATGAACCAGCGCGTGCTGACACTGGGCTCGGGACAACTGATACATGACAGCGTCAATCTGCAGGGAACTTTCTGAGATGAAAGCCGATGCCCAAAAACCGGCCAGGAAAAGCAGCCCTCCTTCAAGGACGCACATCTGGCTCCTGCGTCATCTGCAGGTGGCGCTTGCCAGTCTCGGCCGCTTGACCCGCAGCCCGATTGGCACACTGATGACCGCAACCGTTCTGGGGATCGCGGTGTCACTGCCTGCCGGCATGTGGGTGATGCTGGATAACGTCAAACAGATCAGTGGCAACTGGGATGGAGGCGCCAGTCTGTCAATGTTTCTGAAAGCTGAAGCCAATGAGCAGCAGATTGATGGACTCATCGACAAGCTGAAACTCATGCCGGAAATTCAGCAAATCAATTATCTGACCAGGGATGATGCCCTGGTTGAGTTCCAGCAATTCAGCGGACTCGGGCAGGCACTGGAAATTCTGCAGGAAAACCCCCTGCCTGCGGTTTTGATCATTACCCCGACACAGCAACACAGCACACCCTCACAGGCTGACCTGCTGTTGAAAAAGCTCAAGCAGGAACCCCTGGCAGACATGACCCAACTGGATATGGAATGGGTTGAACGCTTTCACGCCATTACAGAAATTGCCATACGCGCAGTCATGGTACTGGCGAGCGTACTCAGCCTGGCTGTTCTGCTGATTATCGGCAATACCATTCGCCTTGAAATCCAGAACCGTCATGACGAAATCGAGATCACCAAGCTGGTGGGTGCCACCAATAGCTTCATTCGCCGCCCATTCCTGTATACCGGTTTCTGGTACGGCCTGCTCGGCGGACTGATTGCATGGTTCCTGGTCACCTTGTCGCTGTGGCTGCTTTCAGGTCCTATCGAAAAACTGACCGGTCTTTACCAGAGCCAGTTCAGGCTGGATGTACTGGACCTGCCCACCACCATGGTAGTTTTGCTGGGAAGTGCATTCCTGGGGCTTGCCGGTGCAAGGATTGCCGTAGGCAGGCATTTGCGTGCAATAGAACCGGAATAAACTGAACTTTCTCCTCTATTAGCACTCATACATCAGGAGTGCCAAAAACCACTGGCACTCTACACTACACAGTGCTAACATTTTAATAGAAAAGAACTTTTAGAGGTTTTTATGACAAAAGAACTGGCCCTTGCAACCTCCTTACCGACAGGCAGTATTGAGTCCTACATCACTGCCGCCTATCAGGTACCGATGCTTTCCGCCGAGGAAGAGCATGAGTTGGCAATGCGCGTCAAACAAAAAGAAGACCTGGCCGCTGCCCAGCGACTGATTCTTTCTCATATCCGTTTTGTCATTAAAATTGCCCGGGGTTACCAGGGCTATGGCCTGCCACAGCAGGACCTGATCCAGGAAGGTACCGTTGGCCTGATGAAAGCGGTACGCCGTTTTGACCCGGACGTGGGCGTCCGCCTGGTATCCTTTGCCGTACACTGGATCAAGGCAGAAATGCATGAATACATCCTGCGCAACTGGCGAATTGTCAAGGTGGCTACCACCAAGGCACAGCGCAAGCTGTTCTTTAACCTGCGCAGCAGCAAGAAACGCCTGGGCTGGTTTTCTAACGATGAAGTCAACAGTGTGGCAGAAGACCTCGGGGTGAAACCGGAAACGGTTCTGGAAATGGAAGCCCGCCTCAACAATCAGGATGTCGCGTTCGATATTTCAGACGATGCGGATGATGATGCTCCACAGGTGGCACCTTCCACCTGGCTGGCCGATACGCGCATGGAGCCGGAGTCAACACTGGAAAAAGAAGATCTCCAAACCCAGAACATGGCAAAACTTAAAGATGCCATGAGCAAACTGGATGAACGCAGCCTGGATATCATCCAGGCCCGCTGGCTGAACGAAGACAAGGCAACACTGCATGACCTGGCTGCCAAGTACGAAGTTTCAGCAGAACGTATCCGTCAGATCGAAAAAAATGCCATGAACAAGATCAAGGCATCAATGGCGGCTTAACTCAGATCGAGTTATGACACATTGACCAAAAGGGGGGATTTATATCCCCCCTTTTTTTTATTTGCCACTGGCCATCCTCTCAGGTACTCATCACCACAACGCCCAGCGCGACCGCGTAAACACCCAGAATCAAGGCACTCTCAAAACCGATTCGGCCAATGCCATAGGTCTGTCGCCGCACCATGCCCAGCAGCAGAATTGCGGTCATGAGGATGCTCACCAATCCCCAGGTCATCTGCACCGGTGCCATGTCATGGTAGATGGAGCCACTGGCATAACCCGCATCCGCAGCAGCAACCACCAGCATGTTGAAGCAGTTGGTACCAAAAATATTGCTAACCGCAAGGGTAAGGGCTCCAATGCGTATCGCAGCAATGGTGGTCACCAGTTCGGGAGTCGACGTCGCCAGGGCAGTGAGCATGCCACCAACCACGGTTTCAGACAAACCGCTTTGATCGGCGATATTTTTGGCTGCCTCCATCAAAATCCAGCCTGCTATCGCGGTGATCAACGCCATGCTGAAAAACCCGAACCACACGACAAGTGAACTGCTCTTAAGATGTTTTTCAGGTTGGTCGGAGACGGTCTGGTAAGTCAAACGCGGAAACCACATCGGTCTTTCCCGCGTACGATGAACCAGGTGCAGACCGAACAGATAGGCGACTACGATTACAGGTGTCACTGGATGAATATTCCACAGGGTAACCATAGGGGCAAAGATAGCAAGCAATGGCAAGGTCAACAGTACAACCAGCAATCCAGCCAACATCAGATTCACCGACGATGCGGCTGCATGCTCCAGGTTAGCTTTCCGATAGACAATATCGGCGATACCCAGAAATGCCAGGTTCGCTGCCATACTCCCCATGATGTTACTCATGGCCAGGTCGGCCCGTGCATCCAGAGCCGCGCTGAGAGTTGCAGCGAAATCAGGCAGTGAGGTAACTCCGGCAAGAAACAAAACGCCAAACAGCGCTTCACCCAGGCCAGTTCTGTCAGCCAGCGTGTCAGCCCAACGGGATAGCCGACTACCCGCAATAACAATGACCAGCGCCGCCGCAGCAAATGCAAGGATGCTGAAAATCAAGGAAGAAAACACTGAGGCCTCGAACATCTATGATATACCCCATAGTATATCACCCCACCCTGAATCTTTATCTGAGTTTGATCTTCACCATTTTCACATCTTCGCGGGCATCGTTAACGCTATCCAGGTAATGCAGTTGAATTTCATCACCAGGGCTTCTGTTCATCATTTCCAGTTTGAAATCAGCCAGAGTTGTAACCTTGACATCGTTGATACCGACGATAACGGCACCGGGCTCAATATCAGTCTCGCTGATTGCACCGGTTTTTGTCTTGCCCTTGATCACCACCCCATCACCGCTGGTATCAAGAAATGCGCCAATCAGTCCGACCTTGGGTAACTGGTCAGCCTTTGAAAATACCAGGTAATCGGCTTTGTCAGGACTTACGCCAGCAGGACTTTCAGCTGGCAGGATCGAAATCACCCTATCCTCTATACGGCGCTTGATTCTGTTGGGGATGCCTGAACCGAACTCTATGTGGCCAGTGCCGGCAAACACCAGCATACGCTTTTGGGGATTTTGCTTCAGGTAATCGGCGGTTTTTTCAGCCATGCTTTCATCCCACAGCAGTTGGCCGCGCAGAAATCCCTCGAAGGTTCCAGGGAAATCAGGGTGCATCTTGTATACCTTCTCAAGGCGTTTTTCATAAGCCTTGTCAGACCAGTCGAAACTGGAAGGTAATTGCTGCTGGAGTTCTTCCGGCAAGTCCTCAAAACTGTCTTTTGTCACGGCCTTGCTTAATTCACGGTCTGCATTCAGGGCCACAAGCGGAATACCGTGTTCCCTGGCATACCGCAGAATGGGCTGATACAAGCGATAGTCATATACCCAGCGATCAAAATATTCCGTCCTGTGCAGAAGCTGCTTCTCAGTGATGCTACCGGCAAGAAAATCATCCAGGTGTGACTGGAAGGGTTGTTGAAACCACTCCACGCCAACAGCGATATCAATATCACGTTCATGCAGATAGCGCATGGTCTCCAGCTGAATCTGGTGATGATCCATGCGAGTATGGCGCTCACCAACAAGTATTACACGCGCATCATCTTCCTGCTGCAAGATGGCCGCGAGAGACTCTGTCTGACTGGGATTGATGACAGCCCGGTCATTCATGGAAAACGGTTGATGGCTTTGTTTGCTGCCATTCATACCCGGCATCGCCTGCAGGTAGACTGATGCAATACTTAATGTCACCCCGGCTAGCAATAGAAACCTCTTATTTGTCATTTTGAACTTGTCAAAAATTTTGCAATCATGAATTAATAGATAACATGAATCGATACTGGCCAAAGTTCTCTTGAAATGATTAACAAGCATACGCCTTATTCCTATTTTTCCGGATTGCTGCTGTTGTTGCTAACATCAGTTTCGCAGGCAACCCCTCTGCACCATGAACTTTCAGTCCATTTGCATTCTGCAAACACAAGTATTTCAGTTGAAGATATCATTACCCTGCCCGGCAATACCGACGGGGCAATATTTTCTCTTAGTGACGCATTTGAGGTTTCAAGTGAAAATACTAAGCTGGAACTCGTTTCCAAGTCACGTCAAAAAGGCATCAATATATACCAGTTAAGCAGACTTCCCGCAGATGGAAAGGTTCATCTTAAATACCGCGGGAAAATAACTGAAAACTCACGTGCGGGTTTATTTGGCATGCCAGAAAGAGTTTTCAACGAGAACATGCTGTACCTGGACGGGCGCAGTCGCTGGTATCCGGTCTTTCCAGACTATCCTGGTTTTACCTTTAATCTTCATAGCAACATACCGGATGGATGGGAAATCATCAGCCAGGGCAAGGCTTCCCGCTCGGAAAAAAACATCAAATACCACATGCCCCGCAAACAGGACGAGATCTATCTGATTGGCGCCCCCTGGAAACGATATACCAAGACTGCTGGAAATATCGAACTGGAAGTTTTTTTACTGGGAGAACATCCGGAACTGGCCAGACGTTATCTTGAGGCCTCTGAAAAATATGTCGATATCTACAGCAACTGGATTGGTGACTACCCCTATGAAAAATTCGCCGTGGTAGAAAACAGCTGGCAAACCGGTTATGGCATGCCATCATTCACCCTGTTGGGCTCCAATGTGATACGTTTGCCATTCATTCTTTACACCTCTTTGCCGCACGAAATCCTGCATAACTGGTGGGGCAATGGCGTATTCATAGACTTCAGCGCCGGTAACTGGAGTGAAGGCCTTACCGCCTATATGGCCGATCATTTCAGCAGTGAACAGCGACAACAGGACAGCGAGTACCGACGCAAGGCACTGGAACGTTATGCCAACTTTGCGGCCAAGCAGGCTGACTTTGCACTCAGGAACTTTACCTCAAGACATAACGAAGCCAGCCAGGCTATTGGTTACAGCAAATCGTTGATGTTGTTTCACATGCTTCGCAATGAGCTGGGTGAAGAGGGATTCAATCAAAAAATTCAATCTTTCTGGGAAAACTTCAAGTTTAGGTCAGCCAGTTTCCCGGAACTGATCCAAACCCTGCTCACAGAAAGTGAATTGGATGCAAACCAGTTCATTGAGCAATGGTTGAACCGCAGCGGCGCCCCGCAAATCGAGCTGACAGAAGTCAAACTGAAAAAAAACAAGCATGACTTCACGCTTTATATCAACCTTCAACAGCAGCAAAAAGGCGATACCTATAAGCTGAGTGTTCCAATGAGAGTCATTTTCAAAAATGGCGAGGCCTTAACCGAGCAGTTAAAACTGACTGGTAAATCACAGCGATTTAAATTCAGCTATGACCAGCAGCCCATGCAGATCCATATTGATCCCGGTTACGATGTCTTCCGACTGCTTGGCTCACAGGAAAAACCGGCTTCCTTAGGCAGGCTGTTCGGTGCAAAACAACAGATACTGGTATATCCGCAGAACGCAACTAAAGATGCTCTGGATGCATGGCATCATCTGGCCGCCCACTGGAATAAAAAATACGATAATGCAAGACTGGTATCAGATTTGGATTTTAAACCGTTATCGGAAGATACTGCTGTGTGGATTCTTGGCTGGAATAACAGACTGCTGGAAAAATACAGCCAGCGACTCACTTCTGATACACAAAGCCTGCACATTAATTCAGCCGACATTGGCAATGAGACATTCCTGAAAAAAGAGCATGCCGTGATACTGCTCGATAATGACACCCTTCGCAGTCCATTAGGCTTTATTGGTGCCAACGATGTTGCAACCATTAGCGGGCTTGCTCGAAAATTGCCGCATTACACCAGCTATGGGCGGCTGGTCTTTGAGCGTCAGACAGCCAAAAATATTGTTAAACAACATTTACCGGCCAGCAATTCGCCTTTGAAATACAAATTTGAGTAAGACCGTTTCATCAAAGCCGGTTTATTGAATACTATTGTTTGCCCTTCTCAAAAAAACTCTCATCTCCTTGGCGGCCTGAATATCGCCTTTATTTTCAGCTACAGCAATACCCTTGGAGAAAACCTCTGTCGCCTGCTCATATTTTTCTGCCGTATTGAGCGTTTTCCCAAGCAGTTTCCAGGCCGCGGAGTAATCCGGATCTAATGAAAGCGCTTTTCGAAAATGCTGTTCCGCCAGGTCCAACTCTTCAGCTTTGAGGTATTCATTACCGATACTGTAATGTAACAGCTGATTTTCACGCTCAGTGCCAATCATATTTTTCAAATTCTTCAGGATGCCTGACATAACTTCTTACTGTATTAAATAACCTGGTAATGTTGATCGGGACATTAATCAGCTTCCTCAGCTGCAGTGCCATTAATGACCCAGGATGCCGCGGCAATACTGATTGCCGAAGTCATGATCAATGCCAATAAAACAAATTCCGAAATATAGTACTCCATTATAAATGCCTCACTTTCCATTGATATGATTTATTTCTGCAGTGCACTATTTACCGTCAACCGGATCGATACCGGACAACTGCATCGATAATGCTTTCATATTCCTTGCTGTCTGCTAGGAGTAGACATAACTGCCGTTGATCAACATCCCTGTTTTGGATCTGTTAGGGACGTATAACCGCCTTTTCTTATCCTGCAACCTGTTCAATCGGCGGTTGACTGTACGGCTGGCACGATCGATGGCCCGGAATATCGCAACATATAAGTCGGACTGCACATCTTCGATAACAACTTGATTCAAGCGCGGCAGCACTATAGTGACCTTGCAGCGTTTATCCACACCCCCTCTTGGACCGTTAACATCACTCAGGCGCACCGTGATTTTCTGGATTTGATTAAAACGGGACCTGAACAGGAAATTAATCCTGTCCTTGACGTATGCCATGATGGAATCGGTCAGGGTGAAATCTTTTGCTTGAATTGAAACTTTCATTCGTCACTCCTCTTGTGTGGTCAGTAAGCACAAGGATAGGCAGGATTGCTGATGAAAAAATCAGAAAAAAACAGGTTTTTATTCGAAAAAAGCGAATTAATATTATTTCGTCTTGAATAACGTATGATTTTTAATTTGCTCGAAAAAAACGATGTGATTTCCCTGATGATTCGAATAATTTTTTCTTTTGATTACTGTATTAATAGTTGCAAAGCCCATATGATCGAGAAGAGCTCTCTATATCTTGATGCTCATATCGATCCAATGCTGAGGATTAAACATGTCTAGTGATAAGGACATCAAAAGTGCAGAAAGCAATTTCAATTATCTTGCACTGAGCCTGATTCCATTCTCTCTGTTCGTCGTGCTCATTGCAGGATTGATGCAGTTCTCATTACCATGGCAATGGTCTCAACCCTGGATCAGCTCTCTGGACATTTCACTGGCCTTTCATGTAGATGCGTTCAGTGCATTGATGCTGTTGCTCATCACAGGTATTGGCACCATGGTGTTCATCTATGGGTCCGGCTATCTTTCACATACCAAGAAAAAATATCGTATCTTTCTGGTATTGACTATTTTCATGCTGGCAATGATCGGAGCGGTGACCGCCGATGATGTCATCCTGCTATTTGTTTTCTGGGAATTAACCAGCATTTCTTCTTTTTTACTGGTTGGCTTCAATCATACCAATGAAGCTGCCAGGGATTCTGCACGCCAGGCATTGTTTATAACCATGTCCGGCGGTATTGCGTTACTCGCAGGCCTGCTGTTACTCGGTGATATGGCCGGAACCTGGTCGTTGTCCGGTATTGTGGCCGCTGCTCCCGGGTATATGGATGATCCACGTCTTTCTTATGCCATTGTTCTTGTTTTGATTGGCGCCTTTACCAAATCGGCGCAATTCCCGTTTCATTTCTGGTTACCCAATGCCATGTCGGCGCCGAC
>Ga0180433_10004775_pt1 | contig 18790 bp, 15 predicted proteins | sample SS_ome_8_FD_132980 | JGI IMG/M metagenome (GOLD analysis project Ga0180433, IMG submission 132980) | Hypersaline lake sediment archaeal communities from the Salton Sea, California, USA - SS_1_D_1 metaG | ecosystem: Environmental > Aquatic > Non-marine Saline and Alkaline > Hypersaline >... | reverse complement strand
TTGGGTTTCGTCGCGTGCGGCGATGTACGCATCCGTTCGAGTGAGAAACGGTGTGCCAATGGGGACAGGTGCGGAAAGCGTTGGGGGTGTGAATATGGATTCAGGTTACGAACCTGTTACATTATTGATCTCGCCATTTTTTGATACGGCGACACCGAGCGGCGGTGTCCTCTATTCCGTTGACGTGGTTCGCGAATGGCTTCGGCGGGGCCGACAGGTGACCGTTCTTTGTTCAAGCTGTACGCGCGAGCTTGGTGATCTCCAACCTTATATCGACGAAGGGCAATTGACGTTACATACCGTTGCTTCGTTTGAGCAGGTCCGGTTTACGCACCACATCCATGAAAGCGTCGGTCGATTAGCCGCCAAGGTCATTCAAGATGTTCACCCTGATGTGATTCACGTGCACAACATCCACGGCATGTTGGCCGCGGTGCAGGCGGCGATCCAATCACCGTCGCCGGTGGTTTTTACCGCGCTTGATTTCGGTTTGCTTTGTTTTAATTTCTACCTTAATGCGGGTACGCCTGAGCCTTGTGAGTGGCCGGCGTCTTCGAAATCATGTGCGGATTGCGTTTGCCGTAGCCTCGGCGGCGTGGCCGGTGTTGTCGGTCCTCGGTTGTCTCGGGCTGTGACACGCAGACTGTGGCCCCGATTTGCTCAGCTTGACCAGATCCAGTTGGCTTCTGAACTCCAGGCGACGATGCAAAATATTTTGCGATCGTTGGATGTGGTTATTGCGCCGTCGCCGGTGATGGCGGATCAGCTCGGTCGGTGTGGGGTTCCTCGCACGTGTATCACGCACGTGGGGTATGGCGTTACGCCAGAGAAGATTGTTCGACCGGCCAAGACTCCCTCGGAAATACTCCGATTTGCTTTTCTAGGTAGTGCTGAGTCGGTCAAGGGCTTGTCGGTGTTGGCTGATGCGGTCGCGGTGTTGCCTGACGATCTGCCTTTGTCCGTTCGTGCCATCGGGGGTGAGCCAGTGAGGGCGTATTTGGACAAGCAGCCGGCTCAGGTGAAGCGGTACCTTTGTTATACTCCTGCGCTGTTTGGTCGACCATTAGCCGAGGAGTATACGCGGATTGATGCTGTACTCGTGCCTTCGATATGGCATGAGAATTCTCCTTTCGTCGCGCTTGAGTCTTTGGCGAACGGGACCCCTGTGATCGGTTCGGACGTGTTGGGTGTTAGCCATCTGATTATTCGTGAGCATAACGGCTGGTTGATCGAGCCGGGGCGTTCGGCGGCATGGACGCGGGCGTTCGTTGAGGCCGTACAGCGTCCGGCTCGGATTCGCCGCATGCAGCACAACGCCCGGTTCGCCCGCACGACGCGTGACTTTCTCGATGATGTTGACGAGTTGGAATCGGCCTTGATCGCCAGGAGACGGTATGCCGCGCGTCCGGTTGATCGGTTCGTGCGTGGCCGGCGTGCATCAGCCATCGTCAATCAAGTTTGATTGTTGAGACTGTTCGATGGGTTCGCCTTCGGCGCCGAGGAGGTAGATTCGGTTTTTGCCGGCACGTTTGGCTTCGAGTAGCGCTTCATCGGCACGGTCGATCAACTCTTGAGGTTCGCTGGCGTCCCAGGGAAAGCTGGCTAACCCGCCGCTGATGGTGATGTATCCTTTGGCTTCCGGACCGAGTTTGGGGAACTCGAAGGCTTCCAGGGCTTTCTTGAAGCGCCTTAGGACAGTCAGCACGCTGGTGGGGTGTTTCGAACCGGCCACACGCGGTTGTTCCGCATCCCAGAAGACGACGACGAACTCGTCACCGGCATAGCGAGCCACGACGTCATGCGGGCGACAATGTCGCCGGAAAAGCTGCCCGGTTTCGCGTAGGATCTGATCACCGGCGGCATGCCCGTAGGTGTCATTGAAGTGTTTGAACCCGTCCAAATCGAAAATCAGCAGCGTCACACGGGACCGTTCATGGGCGGCTTTGCGGAGTAGATTTTCCAAGGCCTGCATCAAGTATCGGCGGTTGAACAAGTCGGTAGCTTCATCGACCATGGCGAGTTCGTGCCAGCGATCCTGCTGGTTAGCGGCTTCGAGGAGATGGGCGATGAGTCGACTGTAGTGGCGAACCTTTTCAACTTCGCTGGCTGAGTACGGCGCCCGTTGGCGCGGCCCCAGTAGGATACTTCCGAGCGTTTGTTGACCGACGGCGATAGTCTCCACAAGTGCCGGTTCGGTGTTGGGATCCCCGGTATGGGCGGCATCACCTTCGACGAGAATGCGGACGTTGGCGGTTCGCATCGAATCGGCGATCAGTTGGCAGAGGCGATCGAGCATTTGCTTTCGGCCCTCACCCATTCCCGCCAGGACATCGGCCAAGCGTATCAGTTCGTCCCAAGTCGGCATGGGTTGCGAAGCGGGCGTACTCGGCGTGACCAGACCGGAAGCAGGTAACGCTAACGCTCGGTCCACTTCCTGGCCGTTGGGGGGGTAGATGACATAATCGTCCGCCCCGGCGGTCAGCGCTTGGCGTGCGGTCGGCTCGCCGCTCGGCAAGCAACACAGGACCAGACGAGTCGACGTTCCCGCGGCTTTGCGCAGTCCAGCTACGACGCTGCTGAACTTGCGGGTCATCGGGTCGACGCCGACGAGAAGTCCACGTGCCGGACGATTGGCCAACTCGGCCAACCCTGACATGTACGTTGGACTCACGGTTACGTCGAACCGGGAATAGCGACCGCGCACGAAACCGGCCAGGTCGGCTGGATCATGAATCACCAGCAATCGCTCTCGGCTCATTATTCCGGGATCCCTCATGGCTTCAGACCCTTCCTCGAAAATGCTGTCGTGCTCGTTGTCGTGATTTCTTCGTTAGCTACCACCACTTATCGATATCCTTCCCTTGGTGAACTTGCGTTGGGTGGGGGCGGGTCACCCATAAGCGCTGCCAATTCCTCCGGGGTGAGTGTGACCGGATTCGGTCGCGTCTTTGCGCTTGGATCACCCGGTTTCGGATGGGGGTTGGAAGCGGGTTCTTGCTGCGACTGCGACAACGTTTGGGATGGCGGTTTTCGCTTCGGACGGTTTGGGCTTGGAGACCAGGGGAAAGCCACTGCGGGCGTTTCTTTTCGTTCGTCGTCTTCAGCGGTAGCCAGTCGAACGGGCAGCGGCTCGTTTCGCTCGCGCGTGTTGTCCTGGGGGGTGGGCGAAGCAGAGGTCTCCGCGGGTAAATGCGATGATGTAGCCGGGGTATCCGGTTCAAGTGAGGTCGTCTGCTGCAGTGGTTCATTGTCGTGAGGTTCGTTGGACCAAGGCGAGACGGTTCGGAATGAACCAGCCAGCAAATCCCTCCCACGATGCTGAGTTGGGTCGAGCTCGTTGAGGTCATGTTGCGATAATTGATCTGTTTCGGTAGGTTGCGGCTCGTTGGGGGGCGATGCGGTTTCCGGATCGACCTTCGATGTTGCGGCTGGAACGGTTTCGTCTGTGAGCGGGGCGTCCGGTTGTTCTTCGTCATGGGTATCGGGTGTGTTTGATACGACTGCCAGGCGTTGATACGTCGCTAAGGCATCGATTTCTTCACCGATATTGAACGGGATGGTTGACTTCGTTGCGTGATCAGGTAGACACCACTCGGTCAGGTAGCCGTCGGTTCGGAATCCGTTGCCGTTCAGATAAGTCGTCACCATGTAGGAATCGAACCGATGAGCGCCACGACGGCAAGCCTCTTCGAGCTTATCGTGGTGATGATCGTGGCCGGTGACGTAGATACGGGTTTCGGGGCTGAGTCGAACGGCATGGTCGAAGAACTCCATTTCGTTCCAATCGACCTCGTTCACGCTGACGATGAGGGCAGTGGGTTTCCGGCCCATTGCCAGGAGGGCGAGCGCGTCGTAGATGCTGGGTGAGGCCACCGCGCGATTATCCGCTTGGCTAAGCCATTCTTGCACCTCGGCATGTAGCTCACGAGCCGAACCGGCAACGTACACGACGCGCGATCCGCGTTGTTTCAACGATGCCATGGCGACTTCCTTGCTCTGGCGTGTTGTAGGTTGACCGATTCTCCTCTTCGTAGTTTACTGGTTCCTGTGATGCCGATCAAACACGGTTGGATCGCCATGACAAGGAGGTCGAACAAGGAGTAGCCTGTGCGAGCAAAACGACGCAATGGATGGTTGTGGATTATCGGTCTGGTGCTGACGGCGATGCCTTGTTTCTCGGCCTGGGCGGCGGGGAAGTCGTCGGCTCGAACGCGCGATCTTTCGGGCGAATTCCATAAGCTCGTGTCGGCCTCGTCGCTTGCCGGAATGCGGGTCGGTGTGTGGATCGAGTCGCTGTCGCCGAACCGTGCCGTACTGTTTGAACAAAACGGCGATCAGTTGTTCAAGCCAGCCAGCGTTATGAAACTAATCACCACATCGGCGGCTATGACCGTTTTGCCAAGCGACTTCGCGTTTCGGACCGTACTGGGCCGACAGGGTGACAACCTTGTCGTGATCGGGGCTGGCGACCCATCGATCGGCGATGCGAAGATGGCGCGGGCAGCGGGTCAGCCGATTACGGCGTTGTTCCACCGGTGGGCTGAGAAGCTCAAAGCGGCGGGAGTGACGGCGATCGCAGGTGATCTCGTTTATGACGATTCCTGTTTTGATGAGCAGCCTCTTCACCCCAACTGGCTGGAACAATTCCGTGGACAGCTGCAGAACTGGTGGGCCGCTCCGGTCGGCGGATTGAATTTTAACGACAACTGCGTGGATGTGGTGATCAAGCCGGGGACGAATGTTGGCGAACCGGCCGAGGTTATACTTGTCCCGAACACGCCTTATGTACAGTTGGATAACAAGTCAAAAACAGCCGCGAAAGGCGAGCCGATTGTCAGACGGCTGGGCGATGGCCCGATGACGGTTTCGATTGCCGGCCCCGTTTCGCGACCGAACAGCCGTGAGCATCCGCTTTCGCTGACCGTCGTGGATCCTGGATCGTTTTTCGCGAGTACGTTGCGTACCGTCTTCGCGATTCACGAGATTCAGATTAACGGCACCCTACGCCGCCAGCGCGTTCGCCTGCCCAATGGACAATTGCCTCGGGCTCTACAAGTCATCGATGTTTACGAAACCAAGCTGAGCGATCTGTTGTGGCGCGTGAACAAAAGCAGTCAAAACATGTTTGCGGAAGCGATATTCAAAAGCATTGGATTTTATGCACCCGGGCACCATGCCATGCGTTTGGGGAGTTACGAAGCGGCTCGGCCGATCGTTGGCCGGTATCTTGAGGACATCGGGGTTGCATCCAGTCATTATGTTCTCGATGATGGTTCGGGGTTGAGTCGTTCCAACCGTATGACGCCGGCCATGATGGCGTCCGTCCTGCGTTTCATGGATCTTCATCCGCGGCGGGATCAATGGATGGCGAGTTTGGCCCAGCCAGGTGAGAAGGTGAGTACGTTAAGGCGAAGGTTGAAGAGCCTGCAAGGAAAGGTTTTCGCCAAGACAGGGCATATTCGAGGCGTGAGTTCGTTGTGTGGTTACGTGCGTGGGCCTGGTGACTGTTTGTACGCTTTCGTCGTTCTTTGTAATGATACGAACAAGTCGAAAGGGGGGACGCGGGCGGCGCATGATTTGCAGGAAGCGATTTGTAAAACCTTGGCGACTTGGGAGCCGGAGCCTGTGGAGATCGGTGGTTAGTACATTCTCCCCCGTCTATTTCGATGTTCGGCGCATCTTTTTGGGGAAGTGCGATATTTTGAAGTTGCCTGTTGCCGTGAATTGTGATCGGCGTCCAATGATGCCATGCGTCGTATAAAAAAGTTAGATTGGGCTGGTTGTTCGGTAGGGACAGCGCTATAAATGTTTTGGGATGCCGAGTGTCTTCGGGCGCGCATGTGTGAAGTCTACGGGGTTCGGGCTTAGCACCGATTCAATACTCATCTCTCAAGAATTGGACAAGGAGGGGAGTTTGCGCGTGCTCGGTTCTTATTCTTGGTAGGGCGTCGTTTTGCGATAGTGCACGACTAAATAGACCCGTGCCGGCTTACTCCCCAGGTTACGGATCGAGTGGGTTTGATCGACGTTGTAACGGAGCGAGTCGAAAGGGCGAAGTGTCTGCTTGTGCTCACCTGCCTGAATCTCGATCTTACCACTCAATGCGGTGGCAATTTCCTCTGTACGTGGCATATGGGGTGTAGACTCCAGGGTTGCATGGGGTTCGAGGTGGATGATGTAAAGTTCCAGATCCTCCATCATTTCCAAGCTGGAAATAATCTGGATGGTATACGATGCCTGCTGATCGGTGAGTCGTGGGCTGCTGGTGTCAGGGGTCAGCTCGAACAGGCCGTCATCTTGCGTTTTCGGCATCAGCAAGTCATTGAGGGAAACATCCAAAGCGTGGGCGATTTTCCAGACCAAGCCCACCGTGGGGTTGACCTTGTGGAGCTCGATCTGGGAGAGCATGGCCTTCGAGACGCCGGAGACCTTGGCTAAATCGTCGAGGCTAAGCCCCTTCTCCTTGCGGAGCTCCTGGAGGTTCTTGCCGAATTTCGGGGGGGAAGGAATCGATTTCATGCCCTTGCTCGCCTGGTGCGGCAGAATTCCTTGACTGCCGACCGAATATAGTATATTGAACAGACTGTACACGATAGTAAACATTCAATATAATATAGTGAACGACGTATTTGTCAAGTTCTTCTTGTCGGAGGAACGGCTGTGGGCGAACGAACGATGCTTGCCTTGGGCAAAGCGAAACGCGGCGAAGGTCTGACATTGGAGCGAAAGCCCATCCCGGAGCCGCGTCGGGGTGAGGTGTTGATCCGGGTGCAGACGACGGGCATCTGTGGGACCGATGTGCATATCTACAACTGGGATAAGTGGGCGCAGGGACGTATCAAGCCCCCCTTGACCACAGGGCACGAGTTTGTCGGGGTGATTGAGAAGGCAGGAGAGGGCGTGCATCACGTCAAGCCTGGGGATCGTGTCTCGGCTGAGGGACATATCACGTGTGGGCATTGTCACTTTTGCCGAACTGGGCAGGGACATATCTGCAAGGATGTCGAGATCATCGGGGTGGATCGCGACGGGTGCTTTGCGGAGTTTTTGCGGATGCCTGTGGAGAATCTTTGGCCTGTTGCGCCGGGGATTCCGAACCGTTATGCTGCGGTCTTCGATCCGCTGGGTAATGCGATGCATACGGTGATGGCGGAGTCTTTGTCGGGTAAGTCGGTATTGATCACGGGTGCTGGCGCGATCGGTTTGTTTGCGATTCCGATCGCCAAGGTCATGGGCGCCAGTACGGTTATGGTGGTCGAGCCCAACCCCTATCGTCAGCAGTTGGCACGAGCGGTCAAAGCAGACTTGGTTTTGGATCCGACGAAGGATGATGTCGAGAAAATCATTCTGGGAGAAACACACAATCTCGGTGTCGAGGTTTTGCTGGAGATGTCGGGACACCCGCAAGCGTTTCGGCAGGGTTTCAAGTTGCTGCGAGGAGCAGGAACGGCCGTCTTGTTGGGGATCCCTTCTGACGAATTGGCGATCAATTGGGCGGAAGATGTTATTTTCAAAGCCGCTACGATCCGAGGCATCAACGGTCGGCGGATGTTTGATACGTGGTTCCAGTCGCAGGATTTTCTCAATCGTAACTACAAGAAGCTGGATCCGATTTTGACACATACCTTCCCGATCACCGAGTATGAAACAGCTTTTCAGTTGCTACGCGACGGCGAGGCGGGCAAGATCATTCTAGAAATCAATTGAGAGGGCTCCTCATGTACGAACCTTTCTACGAAGAGCTGAACCATCGGCTGCAGGACATGCGTACAAAGGGTGTTTACAAGCAGCATCGGTATTTGCAGAGCCCGATGGATGCTGCGGTCCAGATGGAGGAGCGGGGTGAGGTATTGATTCTCTGCTCAAACAACTACCTGGGTTTGGCGAATCATCCGGAGGTGATTCGGGCGGGCCAGGAAGCACTGCAAGTGTACGGGGCTGGAACCGCTTCGGTGCGGTTTATTTGCGGAACGTATACGGTCCACCGTGAATTGGAAGAACGGATTGCACGATTTCTGGGTACCGAGGCTTCGCTGAGTTACGTTTCATGTTGGAACGCCAACGAGGGAACGATTCCCGCGTTGATGGGGCCGGAAGATATCATCCTTTCCGATGCACTCAATCATGCCAGCCTTATCGATGCGTGCCGACTGGCGGGAAAAACCCAACGTCAGATTTATCGCCATGCCAACATGACGGATCTGGCGAGCAAACTGAAGGACGCACAATCGTACCGATATCGCCTGATCGTGACAGACGGTGTCTTCAGCATGGAGGGGGATCTGGCGCCGCTGGCTGATATTGTCGCGTTGGCGAAGAAGTATCGGGCGATCATTTTGGTCGACGATTCGCATGGTACCGGTGTCGTGGGCGAGACGGGGCGAGGCACGGCGGACTATTTCGGTGTCGCCAAGGAGATCGACATTATTACGGGCACGTTGGGCAAGACGCTTGGAGGGGCGGCCGGTGGATTCGTGGCTTCGCGGCAAGCGGTCATCGACCAGCTGAGCCAAGTCTCGCGGCCGCAATTGTTCTCGAACGCGTTACCCGCGACGGTTGCCGCCAGTGCGAGCAAAGCCTTCGAGATCCTCGAATGTGAGCCGCAACGGGTGAAGCGACTTCACGGGAAGGTCGACTTTTTCCGCAACTGTCTGAAGGAAATGGGTTTCAAGCCGTTGATGAGTGCGTCGGCGATCATTCCGATCATTATTGGTGATACGGCTGCAGCGATCCGTGCGAGTGAAGCGTTGCTGGAGCATGGTGTTTTCGTGATCGGGTTTGGGTATCCGGTGGTGCCGGAAGGGACCGCGCGCTTGCGCGTCCAAATCTCCGATGCGTTGAACGAAGAGACGATGGACCGTGCTCTCCACGCCTTTGCACAAGTGGGGCAGCAACTCGGGCTGTTAACGTCCACTTCATGATCTGTTTGTTACCGCCACCTTGACCGGCCATCTGGCGGTGTCCATACTGCAATCAGCTGGTTCCTTATCGACAGGGATGCGTGAATAGTGCGCGCCGGCTCGATGGACGCCGATGTCAGGGAGGTTGATGCCATGCGTTTGATGCGATTCCCCTACACGATTGCCGGTCAGTGGGTAAGTGGGCTTACGATCGTGGCCCTGATCGTGGCGACGACCGGTTGCAATGGTTTTGAGTGGCTGGGCGCGACGAGTGCTGGCGACAACCCGTTCGGTGTCCTCGTGAATACCGATACGAGTAAGGACCTGATTGGCGGCGTACGGTTGGAGAGTGGCGAAGCGGTTTATGTCTACGGCACCTTCAACGAAGACGGTACTGTCAAAGAAATCACAGCGGCGGTGATTCAGAATACTGAGGGCGAACAAGCCAGTCTGACGTTCGAGTCGGGCCGGCCCAAGAAGGGCGTTGCGTTCGATGGCTCGACATTGGAAATGACCTACGATGAGGTCAGCAACGAGCGGTTAAGCGGGCAGGTCGTTCTTGTAGCGGCCGAAAGCGGCGTAACGCAGACGATTCCTTTCGATATTGATTTATTGAAGGCTGCAGCGGATCTGGCCCAAATGGTCGAGGATCTCACGGGTATTGCGATCACGGCTGACGCGCCGCCCAGCGATTCGGCCGCGCGCCAATTGAAGAGCGTCGAGTCTGTTGATGGTTCGAGCAAGTCGCTTCAGCGTACTGAGGTGTCGATTGTCGTCATCGCGCTGGTACCGATTGCGTTTGCGACGGCTGGTTTTTTGTTGACCTCTGTGATGGCGCAAATGATGGACGCCTTCGTCGAGGCGGCGGAGACGATCGCACGCGCGACGGTGATCGCGGTGTTTGCGCCCTTTATCATTATGGGCAATCTCATGCGGCTGGCGGTTTCGCAACCCATCTTGACGATTGACGTGGAGATTCAAGGTACGGCGTTGGGGATTCCGGCTCGGCCGCGGTTGTAACACTTCCGTTTTGCGGCCTTAGCGGGTTGACGGCAACAGATGTCGACCGAGGCCGAGCATCGCTAGGTCGCTTAACGGGCGAGTGCGTTGGTGATGGCCTCGACGCGATATTCTTGTTCTTGGTCCTCGAGATCGAGTGCGACGGTGTCGGTAACGGTGAGCCCCTTGAGCTTGTGGCACAGCGGGGCGCGGTAGTTGTAGATGGCTTTTTCCATATCGGCCTCAAAGGGGCCTAGAATCGTGAGTTCCTTTCGGCTGCCGTCATGGACGCCGACCAGGGTGACACGGGTGCCGATGTCGACCGCGTCGGTCGAAACATCGCTGGCGGTGATCAACCGCGCCAAGCTGAGCTCGTTTTGGATCATTGCGACACGCGAACGCAACAAGTCGCGTTCCTCGAGGGCGAACTTGTATTCGGAGTTCTCGCTAAGGTCGCCGTGCGCGGCGGCATCACCGATGGCCTTCGCGTTTTCCTTCATTTTGACGTTGACGAGGTGATTCAATTCGCGTTCGCGATTCTGCATACCCTGGAGCGTTGTGAAGAGTACGGCATCATCAAACCAGGGGTCGATCTGTTTTTTCGTGACAATCAATTCGGGGTGTGTCTCGTCGATGATTTTGATGAGCGTGACATGGACGGTTTGCCCTAGCCCGTCGAGCCTTTGGATTGTCCGCTTGACCGTGGAAGCCAGGCCGGGTTCCATTTCCTGAATGACCTGTTGGAATCGCACATATTTGCCGGAACTAAGGGCGGCCCGGGTCTTGATTCGCGCATCGCGGCGCACGTTCTGTGAAACGTGCTCACCAAGTGCTAGTTCGCCGAGATGCTGGAGCATTCGTGCCAGCAACGTCCTCGGCGGTATCGGCTGAAGGTTGGCGGCGGCTTTGCCTTGCCATAACCAGCAGACGGCGTCCAAGTGCTCAGTGAAATCGGACAGGGTTTGCTGTGCAGCCTCCTCAAGGAGGTCGGTCTTGTCCGCCTCGATCAATTTGCGCGCGATGGCTTCACAACCATTGATGGGCGCGGTGGGGAGGAGTTCGGCGTAGATTTGTGGCCAATCATCTGGATGAAGGGTTTTGATGTGCTTGATCGCCTGCAAGTAGAGTGAATTTTCTCTGGCGAGTCGTAGTAATGCTGGCAGGTCTTCACTGTCGGCCAGAATCTCACGAGCGGGGGCGTTTTTCCCCTCAGGGAGTTCCGCTCCCTCAATCAGTCGGTCGATCACGAGGGCTTCGGCGAGGGCTTCGGCTGGAGCGCCGGCACGGGCGGTCTGGATACGCCCCAGAAGATCGCGGTGCATACGCTTGACCATCGAAGCATTGATCTTGCTCTGGCGGGCCTTGCTTTCGCGGAAGTAGGTTTCGATGACGGCTAAACGCTGAGCTGGTGACTCGGCCGCTTGCCATTGGGGCTGGGTTTCCTCCGCAAGCGTTCGGCCACCGGCATGATAGGTGAGGACGACCGGGTTTCGGCCTTCGAGAACGACGTTGTGTGACCGTTTGAGTTGCGTCCGAGCTTTGCTCCACCATGCAGACCAAGCCTTGTCCGTTATGTATCGCGGCGACAGCATATGTTGGAGTTGGTCGGAATCGATCCGGCCGCCGTGCCCCTTAAGGAGGCCGGTAATCAGTGAGACCGGGTCGCTGTTCAATGTTTCCGTAACCTTATCGGGGTAGAGCTTCGTCAAGACGCGAAAGTCGTTGTCGTCCACGGGGTCGTAGTTGAGGGCAAGGGTGTCGGCATCGAGCGTCTCTTGGCCTCGTTTGGCGGCGATCGTGTATTCGCATGCATCCTTATCGACGGAGGTTACCCGAGCGACATGCTCGTCCGATCGGGCAAGCAGATGCGTGCCGACTTCAAGTCGTAAGCAGATATCAAGTGTTCGTAGGGCGCGTCGCGGCGACTTGCTTCCCGTCAGACCCGAGGCATCGATCAACCGCTCAATCTCGGGCCTGTCGGCGTAGACTTCCTGGTAAAGCGCGAGGAGTTCCTGACGCATTTCGTCGTTGTCATTGCAGCACAAGACAATCTCGCGAGCCAGGACAAGCGTGTCAGCGGGTTCAGCATTTTCCTTGGCTGTCGCCAACCACATCGAACCTAACGCCGTCGCTTCTGGCCCTCGGCCGTTTCGGGTGAGTGTGTCCAGTGCTTCCAGAAGGTCGCGATCCTGAGCGTTGGCGGTTTCGATGGCGGAGAGCCAGCAATCCTCCAGTTGTCGTAAGTCGCCGCGTTTTGCCAATTCGTTAAGGCTTACCTCTGTTTCTGCCATGTGTTACGGTATCCCCAATAGGATCACGCGTCCTGGAGCGTTTCACGGGTTTGGGTGCTTGGGACGCTTTTTGGATTAAGTCGAGAAGTCGGGCCTCGCTTCAAGCCTTCTGACGTAGCCAATCTCGAGCACTGTATGATCGCTCATGGACGTGCTGGTGTCCAGGCGTCGGCCTTTCGGATTAAGGTGGTTTTGTCATGGGGCGGCTTTTTTTTCGCCGGTTTTCGCTTTTTCCCGCATTTTGGCGATGTCGACTTCTTGGCCGATGACGACGAGCGTGTTACCCGCTCGAAGCACATGGTCGGCGGAGGGCATGAATTCGACTCGGTTTTGGTCGGGGTCTTTGATGGCGATGGCGAGGACCTGATAGTGTTTACGCAGGTGGAGCTGGGCAAGTGATTGTCCAACAAAGGATTCGGGGACGGCTATCTCGACGACATGGTAGTCCTTGGAAAGGGGCAAGTAGTCCAAGAGATCGGGGTTGACGATCCGGTTGGCCATTCGCTCAGCCGTTTCTTGCTCGGGGAAGATGACCTCGGTTACGCCGACGGCTTTCAGAATGGCGGCGTGGTCTTGGCTCGATGCTTTGGCACGGATTCGCTTGACGCCGATTTTGTGAAGGTGGAGTGTACAGAGAATGCTCGCTTCCATGTTTTCACTGAGGGCGACAATGGCTTCGTCGATGGTCGGCGACACAACGGACTCGAGTGCCTGTAGATTCCGGACGTCGATCAGTACGGCTCGTTGGACGTCGTCGCGGAGGGCGTCGATGGGCTTGTCTTCCATATCGATCGCGAGCACATCGCATTCCATACGCGCGAGCGTGCGGGCTAAGTGGCTACCGAATTGGCCGAGACCGATGACACATACTTGTTTCATGGCAGCGTTCCTGTTAGCCAATCATGAGCCGTTCTTGGGGCAACCGGACCACCGCTCGCTGACGTTCCATGACGACAAGTGCGATGGTAAGCGGCCCAAGGCGGCCCACGAACATGGTCAAGATGATCCATAATTTACCGGCAAGGCTCAAGGCCGGTGTGAGTCCTGTGGAGAGCCCTACCGTTGCGAAGGCAGATATTTGTTCGAACACAATATCTTCCAAACGAACCTGCGCTTGGGGTCCCCCCATTTCGGTGATCGACAGAAACAGGATACCCACAAGGTTGTAAACGGCAGCGATCCCGACCAGTAATCCAGTTCGTCGGATGAGATCCGACGGAATACGCCGTCCGGCAATGGTGACATCTTCACGTTGGCGCAAGCGGGCTTTCAGCCGCGCGACCCAAATGGCTAAGGTTGTCGTCTTGACGCCACCGGCACATGAGCCGGGGGAACCGCCGACAAACATCAACAAGACAAGCCAAAGCAAGGAGGCGGTCTCCAACGCGCTGATGTCAACGGTATTGAAGCCTGCGGTACGGGCGGTGATCGACTGAAACAGGGCGTTACCAGCTCGCGATCGCCAATCGGGAAGGTCGTTGGCGCTGAGTCCAAACACATCGAAGAAGATGGCGCCGATCAGAATCAAAATGAGGGTCGTTTGGAGCACGACTCTAGTGTTCAGAGACCAAACCACGGGATTGGGGCGGTGGGTGACCCGACGCCACGAGCGGACAATGACTTCAAGGAGGACCGTATAGCCCAGTCCGCCGAGCACGATCAGGAAGGCAATGGTCGTCATGAAGAGGGCATGGTTCTGCAGTGGGATAAGGCTCTGGGTCGAGAGGGAGAACCCGGCGTTACAGAAGGCTGATACGGCATGAAAAAGGGCGAAGTAAGCGGCCTCGGTTGTCCCCATGTCGTCGGGAAGGGCGACGAACAAGAGGACGGTACCGACCGCTTCGAGGGTCAGGGCTAACCCGAGAATCCACTTTAAATGTTTTTGGAACTGCATAGCAGCGTTTTGCTGGTAGAAGACGTCGTACAAAGCGGCCTGGGAGCGGAACGAGATCTTGTGACCGACAATTTGCGCCACCAAGGCTGCGAAGGTCATGATGCCAAGTCCGCCGAACTGGATCAAGAAGAGAATGACGATTTGCCCGAATAGGGAGAAATCGTGGCCGGTGTCTACCACAATGAGGCCCGTGACGCAGACGGCTGAGGTGGCGGTGAAGAGGGCGTCGGTAGGATGGAGGACCGTATGAGGTGCGTGGGCGATGGGAAGGCTTAGGAGTAAAGTTCCCACCAGGATGAGTACCGCGAACGTCGCAAGCAGAAATCCTTCCGGACGTCGAATGGCCCGCGTTAACAGGTTGGTACGTTCGGTGACGAGCATGCTGATATTTGCGGACTCAATGGGTAGAACGATTTATATTTCGATGGAGGAAGTTCCCGGTTCCGATGCGAAAACCACATTTCCGGGGCTCTGGTTGTACGGATGCATGGGCCGTATGGTGCCTGTACGTACTTCCTCCAAGGCCGGAACGTCCGTCCTTATGATGATTACTCATACCGCGCAGAGGGATAGGACGCCAGTGTAGAGCGGTTGGTAGTAGAAACCGTATCAGGGTTTATCGGGTTTTACTCGATGGTTGCAGAGGTCACGATGATGTCGTCAACAGGCACGTCATCAACGGGTGTACCGTTAGGGTCGTTTTTCGTTTCTGTTTGAACAGCTCCCATGGCGTCGACGATATCGAGCCCTTCGGTCACCCTTGCGAAAACGGTAAAGCCGCCATTCTGATCATCGAGATTGGCGGAGTTGTCCGCAAGGTTGAAAAAGAACTGCGAAGAGGCTGAGTCAGGATCGCCGCCGACCTTGGCCATGGCGACGGTGCCTCGGATATTGCTTCGATCTGCGCTAAACTCGTTTTGAATGGTATCGCGCACGCCCTCTTGGGCGGCAAGCCCAGTCAGGAAACCGCCTCCCTGGACGACGAAATCGGCGATGACGCGATGGAAGATCGTTTCGTTGTAGAAGCCGTCTTCGACGTATTGGAGGAAGTTGAGGCTGGTGATGGGGGCGTCGGCCAGCAGAATTTCTAGAACGACATCCCCCAATGTAGTATCAAGGCGCACTCTGGGGGCTGTTGTCGGTGTCAAGGTTGTTGTAGCCGTGCTTGTGCCGCCTTGGCCGTCGCTGACCGATACTTCAAACGTCAAGTCGTCGGTCGTATCCGGAACCGTGAACTTGGGCGTACTCGTTTGGTCATCGGCGAGTGTGACGGATGTACCAGCCGTTTGTGTCCATGAATAGGTTAGGGGATCATCATCCGGGTCGGTACTGCCGGAAGCATCCAGAGTCACATCCACATCGGATACCACTTTGCGGGTCTCCGTGAGCACGACCGTGGGGGGCATATTGACAACGATGGTGACCGTATCGGTATCGCTATTGTTCTTGTCATCGGTTACCGTCAGTTGGAAAGTCAACGTTACCGAGGCATCTGGTGCGGTAAACACTGCTTGTGCGACTGTGTCGGCGATCAACGCAATCGTGGCTAACCCCACTTGCTCCCACGAATAGGTTATGGGGTCGCCATCGGGGTCGGTACTCAGCGTGCCGTCAAGTATTACCATGTCGCCGCCGTTGACGACCTGATCCGCCCCGGCATCGGCGATGGGAGGAAGATTCGTGACGACCGTGACGATGACGGTGTCGACAGCGATATCGCCTTTACTATCGCGAACCGTCAGCTCGAATTCCAAGGTGCTGATTGTGTCGGAGGCAGTAAAGGTGGGTTGGGCTGCAGTGGCATCACTGAGGGTGATTCCGTTCGGCGCCTTCCACGCATAGGTGATGGCGTCGCCACTTTGGTCATAACTGCCAGAGCCGTCAAGCGTCACGGTGGATCCAATCTTGACGGTCATGTTGTCGCCAGCGTCTGCGATCAACAATAGATTTCCGACGACCTCTATGGTGACTGTGTCCGTTGCGGAGGAGTTGTCGTTTTCGGTAACGGTCAACTCAAATGTAACTGTTCCAAGCGAGTCGGCAAGGAATTGGGGGGTTGCGCTGGTGGGGTCGTCCAAGGTCACAGAGGGGCCGTCCGTCTGTTGCCAACTGAAAGTAAGCGTATTGCCTTCCACTGAGGGCGTGCTGCCAGATCCATCGAGTGCTACCGTATCCTGTAATTCGACGGTCTGGTCCGGGCCCGCGTAGGCTGTTGGCATGTTGGCGATGGTGGCGCTTGTGATCAGGATTGTCTGAACGGGGAGGCGGCTTAGCGCGGATCCGTCCTGTGCCGTCGTGCTTTCTGTTTCGACTGCACCGATCGCATCGGCAACGTTCAACCCCTCGACGATTTTGCCAAAGACGGTTAGTCCACGCGTGCCTGTCTCCAAGTTGAAGTCAAAGTCGCCATTATTTGAGAGGTTGATGAGAAATTGTGACGTTCCACTGTTGGTTCCGTCAGGTTCGTAGACGGCCAATCGGCCCCGGAGGTTTTGGAGGCCGTTGTTTGATTCGTTGGTGATGGGATCGTTCACATCTTTTCGTGTCAAGTCCGCGGTGAAAGCGCCGGCAATGATGGTTTGCCCGGATAGGATGTCGTGGAAAAGCGTATTGTTATAAAAACCGGACCTGACGTATGTCAAAAAGTTCTCGACAGCGATGGGTGCTTGCTGGGGAAACAATTCGAGTACGATCTGGCCAGCGGTCGTTTCCAGGACGACGCGCGGTTGGGGAACGATGTCGGGTAATGTTGTCTGTGAGTTGTCGGGGGCGGCGACAGGGATGCATTGTTGACCGGATGCCAGGCCCGCGAGAATGGCCATCATCAACAGTCGGCTGATGGTCCCCTTTACGCTCGCGTAACGGAGGCTGCCCAGTCGTTGATGACTGACCTGATGGCTTGGCGTACGGGATGGCAAAATGCAGGATTTCCGATGCGGATCAAAAACGAAATAGCCCATTATCCCTCCCCAGGGTTGGTTTTTTGTCCTGGCGGCACCGCGCCAGAGTCTTCCAAAGGTGCTTTTAACCTGATTATAGACGCTCAAGGCGTGTCTTCTCAATTGTCGGGTTTGGTAGACCTATCGGCGAACGCCCTTTTTGAAGCCAGGGAAATATTCCTATCTGGTGGGAGTGGCGGGGGACTCGGAGGTGGTTTCAGTAGCGTTGTTGCTGTTTAGGCTCTTATACTAGAACTTCTTTGCGTTTTGCGCGCATCTTTTCAATCTGCAAAACGCTTGGGTTGCGGGTCACAAAAAGGCGACCCGCCTTAGGGGTGTAGGCTTGTCGGTGAACCGTCAGGCCCGATAAGCTAGTGGCAGATTTGGCTCACGGGAGTAGCGAAAGCATGACCCATACGGCCTACATCGCACTGGGATCCAACCTGGGCGAGCGTCGCGCGACGATTGAATCGGCAATGGATTCATTGCGTGCCGATCCGGGAGTGTTGTCGGTGCAGGTGTCCTCGCTTTATGAAACAGAGCCGGTAGGGGGGCCAGCGGGGCAGGACGCGTATCTGAATGGTGCAGCTCGTGTCGAGACGACCCACGACGCTGAATCGCTTCTGAAGTTGATGCTACAGATCGAACAGAATTTAGGACGGGAACGCACGGTGCGATGGGGCCCGCGAACGATCGACCTGGATTTATTATTGATGGATAACCAGATCATCAATGCCCCCCATCTCATGGTGCCACATCCACGGATGCATGAACGCCGATTTGTCTTGATGCCTCTTGCGGAGATTGCGAGTGACGTGGTGCATCCCTTGTTGGGGCGGACGGTCAAGCAGTTGCTGGGGGAGCTGGAGTGAGCGAGTGGTTGTGTAGGGTGAACGACCGCTATTGCCGGTGCGGCGTAGGAGCGTCCGTGTGCGTGGCGTTGTTAGCGACCGGTTCTCCGTTGGTATAGAGTTCGTATTCGCTCAAGTCGATGTCATCGCTCCAGGATATGCCGTATCCGCCAACATCGACGCGTACCGCTTGGAAGAACCCCGGATCTGTGAGGAGGTGAAACTGAGGGCGAGTCAGAAGCTGCTCACAATCATACATCCGCTGCTCGCCGTTCCGAAAACGGACTAGCAACCTCATTTCGCCGATAGGCTGGACTGTGTCAACTTGAGGTATCGATTGCATGTGATCACTTACTCCAGGCCTAGGCGTTTCCGTATGGCGGAATCGGCAAGCCGTTTAATGAATTCTACGGACGCCGAGGTGAACCCTCGTTGTTTCATATTGGCCATCACTTCATTCCATATATGGAGGTTTCTGATCCTATCCAAGAACTCATGCCCGTCCCACGTGAGATCGAACGGGAGCACGTAGATGACGCGATCACTCGAACTTGATCGAACAGGTTCGCAACGGATGTACCCGGCATCATATAGCAGCACGAGGTGATACTTGAGAGTCAGTTCGTCATAGCCTTCGATCCCGGGGACCTCAACATGCTCGGTTCCTGGCTTTTCGTCGAAGAAAAGAAGTAGCTTCCGAACAAGTTCCATATCCCGCTTCATGGTCTCATCCTCGCTCGTTCATAGTTCCATGCCCAACGTCAGATTCGGGTGACACCATACCTATTTTCTTGCCTTAAGCCGACATTCCCCATACGACCTCGCTCGGTTACTTCGCCGGGCTGTGTTCGGCTGTTATGTTATTATGTTCTGGCTGTAAGTCAAAGCGGCGTTCACCCTTGACACGACAAGCCTG
>Ga0180433_10004772_pt1 | contig 18793 bp, 21 predicted proteins | sample SS_ome_8_FD_132980 | JGI IMG/M metagenome (GOLD analysis project Ga0180433, IMG submission 132980) | Hypersaline lake sediment archaeal communities from the Salton Sea, California, USA - SS_1_D_1 metaG | ecosystem: Environmental > Aquatic > Non-marine Saline and Alkaline > Hypersaline >... | reverse complement strand
TTTTATTGAATTGCCAAGAGGATAAGCATAATTTACTCTCATGTTTCTTATTTGTAGTCCATCATTAAAAGTTGCTACTGATGTACTGCTTCCTTTATGGTCTAATATATCAATCTCAGAATTTGTATAATCTACTCCAATGTCTTGCTGTACTTTTCTCACTAAGTTTGAGAGTGCATTCCAGAGTGAATCGCTCTGGGAAATCCTAAAATCTATATCTGAGCCAGCGTCTATTGTACCTGCGCTTAAATAAGAACTTTCTCCTATTATATCTCCTGCGATTGTAGCACTTGCTGTGCTTTGGTATGGTGAGCTTGCATAATTTCCATTTTCTAATGCCAACCATTTTTCATAACCACTTGCATGGAATACTACTGTTCCTCCAGATGCGAAGTTGATATCATCGACAATTCCATAAAATTCTCTTGTGCCTTCTCTTTTTATTTCAACAAGTGAGCCAATTTCCATAAGGCCTCTTTTTATCTGGCCTGTTCCACTTATTCTTATTTCTGCTTCATTGACTTCATTTAAATATTCTGTATAAGAAAAACCCTTATCTGGCACTATTGTTCCTACTTCGCTGGAAGTATTTTCAACATTTATAATAAATCCCATTAACCACTCCACCCATTTCTAAATTTTACTACTGCTGATGATATGTTTGTTGTTTTAATAGTTGATACATTTGCTCCTGCAGGAAGCTGCAATACACCAAAACCTCCGGTAGTTTGCACTGCTTCTGTTTGAGTATAAGTCCCTGCAGTTCCTGTTGCTGAAACTTCAACATACCCATATTCACTCACATATATACCACTTCCACTATCCACCATTTTAACTAATAAATATCTAATATAAGGTGTACTTGTTAAAACTGAGCTTGGAATTGTTATTTCATTGCCTAAAATATCAGATAATACTACATCTCCCCCCCCATTATGTTGTCCTGTAATCTCCGTTATAAATGTAGTCACATTGCCTGCATTTGTTCCACTTGTTGCTTCTGTATCATCAAGTAGTATTCCAATAATTGTTTCAAATGTTGCAACATAATCTATAAAATTTGTCCTGCCTCCTGAGTTTGTTTTCTTGCATTGTTTTCCTATTCCAAGAGCAAACTTATCAGATTCAAAATAAAGTTTTTTAAGCTGTGTTGTCTGCTGAAAGTGTTTTGCTAAGCTTCTATAACTTGTTGCTTTGCTTGCTCCACTAAAATGACCAGACAAAACTATTGTTTTTGGGCTTATTCCTCCTCCACTTACAAGTATATGGTGTCTTTGAAATTGTATTGGATTTATTTCATGATTGCTGTTTATAACATCATCATACACTTTTGGGTTGTAAGGCCAAGTGAATGTGTCTGCTGTTCCTGTGTAGTTTTCTATTTTCATTACCATTATGAGAACCCCGAATCAGTATGATTTAAAAGTTGATATCTTCTGTTTTCTATTGCTTGTTCTATAAGCATTTCTTGTGTGACTATTTGTCCTTGTGCATTTCTTTCAACTGTTCTTTCTGCTCCTCCGTTTCCTCCAATGCTCCATGGATCCGGTGCATACCAATCTGCTGCATTTAATAACTCTTGTTGATTCATATTAGAGAATTGTTCTGTTATTTCTGGAGAACCTATATTCACATAATTCCCTGGGAGTGTTTGTGCTGCAAGAGAGTCCATAATTCCTTTTACTGCTATGCCTGTTGCTGCTATCCCAGCCAATGCTGTCAAAGCCGTTATTAATCCTGCTGCTGGCACTGTTGCTCCAATAGAACTTAATAAACCAAGCACTCCTGTAAATTTAAGAGCTGCAAGTCCGGCAAAAGTACCAAGTATCCCAGCAAATAGTTTCGGATGTTCCCCTTCGAATGCAACTAATTTCTCAAATAAAACTGCTACTTTATTCATAACTGGCTGTAGTGTTTCTCCAAGTCCTCTTGCTAATTTCCCAACAGACACACTTATACTTGCCATACTTCCTGCAAGTGCTGGTGCTTTCAAAGCAAGGCCAGTAAGAATCCCAGCTCCTGCTGCTCCCATGCCTACAAGTCCAGTCACCACCCCTTTTGCAGCACTTCCCATCCTTGAAAGTGTTGCTGTGAATCCTTTTGATTCTCCTTCAACTGATTTAAAGTGATTCTTTACTCTCCTGAATCCATTTTCAATTGCTGTAGTATCAATAGTACCTTTAATAACCATTGATGCTCCTGCTGGGTTTGAAGAAACTACCATTTTCTTAAATTTATCTTGCTCATAACCTCATCAACCTTACTTTGTCTTCTTTGTCTTTCTGATATTGATTTTTGAATGTCCATCATATCAACAACATCCCTCATGCTGCATTTGTTGAATTCTCTGGGGCTTATGCCATTTTTCAAAAAAATAAATTTTGCCCACATCAAGTATTCTTTTCTTGAAAGCTGAAAGTCATCATCTTTTCCAGAACTTTGGATTTTAAAATTTAATTTTTTTTTTCATCTCCAGTCCCGGAATCATACTTTGCAATTGCTGTTATTAATTTATCAAACACACTTGATTTAAGTTTGCTGAATAAAGACCATCTTTCATCTTTATTCATGTCTTTCCATTCTTTGTCTATACCTGTTATTTTTTTTATAAGTTCTTTGTCATATGGAACTCCAACAACATTTTGCAGCTTTAATCTGTTTAATTTGCTGGCATTAATAAATGGTTTTCCATCTTTCTGTTCCATATATTCATTAAGCCAGTCGTTTTCTTCTCCTGCTGTTGTTGGCTTATACTTGAATTTCTTTCCTTCAATATCCAGTTCTATCGCTTCTTCTGTTACAAAATCTTCCTCATACATTTTCTGTCCTCCTAATATGTAGTTATATTGTCCCTTGCCACTGCACTTGTAAATCCATAAGCACTGAAAACTAAATCTACATTTGTTACTCCATCGATTGTTGTAGGAGCTACTGCTTCATGGATTATTAAATTACTAAAAGTGAATAACATCTGGTCGTTTCCAGTTCCATCTCTGTCAAATAAAAGTGTGTTTGTTCCACCTACTACACTTTCAGCATCCCACAAGTCATAAAAAGTTTTATCTTTTATATTGACGTTAATTCTGCCTGTCACTCTGAATGTTTTTGGGATTGGTTCTCCTATGTTTGAGTCAAGTGTGCTGTTACAATATCTTGAGTCATTTTCATCTATTGAATTGTCTATAGTCATTTCTCCATTATTGACTTCTACAACTTCACTGCTGTTGATTGTAACTTTGCACATTCTGTATTGAAATCCTTCTTTTAAAAGATTGCTTAAGCTCGTTACTGAACTTCCCTGTGAGACATCCTGGGCCAAGCAGTCAAGTGCTACTTTAATAAACCCTTCTGTGCCTTCTCCTGTTGCCTTTGTCCAGGAGATTGTTGCTTTTTTAACCACATTACCGGTTAATGTAAGCACATGATTTGTTGTGTGCCTTTTAGCCCACTCAAGCTTATAGCTTTGTATTGAGTTGCTGAGTGTGAATGTGTGTGTTTTTGTTCCTGAATCGTCTGCGTTTGCTACATCCATCAAGTATTTAAGCCATCTCCAGTTCACTGGAATAAAAGTCATTGAGTAGTTAAGTGACTGTGGCCCTATTTCTCTGCTTTGCACTTTCCTATCATCTGCTCCTGCAGTAAGAACTTCTTGCCATCCTTTTGAAAAATTTGGGTCTATTGTTACATCTTTTCCCACGATTTCTCCGGAACTCATTGTTCCTCCGCTTCCAAAACTGGTTTCAGCAATCCAGCTCATCCTTTCCCTTTTTCCTATTAAGTATTCATTAAATACCATTATGACACCCTCCCTATGTTTAGTCCGTTTAAGTTAAATTCCACCACTCCATGAAATGCCTGATATTCATCATTAAAAGGCAGACTTCTTGGTGTTTGTAATGGAAAGTAATTATAAAGTGCTGGAAATAAATCACTTTCGTTGTCTTCAAATGCTTCTGTGATTAAATAACTTAAGTATTCTTTAAGTGATTCTCCTATGTATTTTTTTCCATCAATTGTGAATATTTGGTTTTCTGCTTTTTCCTTAACCCATATATCAACTTGAAAATGAATAGCACTTTCTACCTCTGCTTCATATTGTCCGAGTCTGGATCCACTTCCTGATACCACAATAACATCTATTCTTGGGAATGATGTGTCAGAAAGTTTTTTATTCGCTTTGTCGTCATAAATCCAGTTTGAAGTGCCATATTTATAAGTTATATCAACTGAATCTCCTGCTGAAAGCCCTGCAAAAAACACCAGTTTTTCTCCTCTAAAATCAGGATAAAAATCACGCCACTTCTTCTTTTCTGTTGAGTTTACCTCAACGTATGTAATACATGAAACTGAGCCAGAAGGAGCTGTGAGTTCAAATTCTGTCTGAGAAGCTGTTGCAGTGAATGATTCTGTATTTGTTGCTTCTGCTCTGGCTCTTGGATCCGTCAGATTAACTCTAAGAAAATCAGATACTATTTTGTTTGGAGTGATATATACCATTTGCCTCTTGGTCTTGTTCTTTTTCTGCCTCTTGGTCTTATGAAAAAGTTCCGGGATTTCCTATCTGGTGGCTCCCGGCAGCCCGTCCTTAAAATATCCAAGTATCGAAACCCCCCAAGCAACAGGGGGGAGGAAGTGTTTGCATCGAAGAGACCTATTCTCTACATAACAATAGCAATTATGTATTCTTACTATTTAAAGATGTTTTTGTTTAAACAAATCTATTTTAAATACTTTTTCATGTGGATATTCACAACTTCATCAAATGCCGGCCTTAAAAAAGGCTGAGCCGGGGTTCCTCTTTTAGAAATAGCAGCTCTGACTGCATATGCAGCCTTTTCATCGCCAAGAACCCTACGGCTCCAGCTCTTAAGGGGTGAGATTGGTACAAAATGAGGGGATGTTCCATACTCCACATGGATTCCATAATCAAGACCAACCGTCAATAAATATTCCACTTCTCCTGGCCAGTCTGGATGAAGCCATATTGAATTTCTTAAATCTCCAGTATCAGCTGGGCATCTCATTATTGCAATTTCATGCATTTTACTCATCCCCAGAAAAAGTGCTCTTTTTGATTTTGCAAGAGTTTCTTGTTCTCCTTGTTCTAATCCTCTTAATTCAACTGAAAAATTAACATTCATCCTGAGCCTTCCAGTCCTATACTCCTTACTACTGCAGTTCTGAATATCTCCGTGTTATTTAAATAATGCTCACTGATTATTTTTTCAACTCTCCATCTGTAATTATTTCTATCTCTTAGAATATCTCCTTCTTTTATTACATAACTTGTGGTTGTTGTTCCCGACACTAAATCATAAGACGGCTTTAAAAACATCTTTCTGTTGCCTGGGACTGCCAGACCCATCTCATGAATCTTTCTGTCTTTTTTTCCTATGTCTTGTATTATTGCATGGATTGGAAAGCTTGACTCTGTTACGTCTGTGATTTCTCCATATGAATCTTCTGTTGTTGTCTGCTGAATCATATAAAAAATATATCCATGTTCTAAAAGTATGCTATCAAAGTCATTTAAAGAATCCTCTGGGAACGTGTCCTCTATATAAGTGTAATCAAACGTTGAAAAATCAAACCTGATGTTTCCGTTTGTGCTGTCCTCAAACTTTGTTTTTACATACGGCATTATACTTTTACACACCCTTGGTTATTTGGCTTGCAGATATATGTTCCTTTTCCTGCTTCCACAACTGTTTGTTCTGGCTCTTGGATTATTAAGTCATAAGGATCTATTCCTTTTTGTTCTGCATACACGCTTAATTTTATCCACTTTTCTCTTGCTCCATCAACTTCACAGTCTATATATCCTTTTGTTGTGCCTTCATATGGATATCCTCTTTCCTGGCTCCCACTTAATCTGTTAAATTCCTGCAAGTTCATGTCTGCTGGGCACACATAATAATTGCCAAGTTCATTTTCAAAAATACCCGGAGCTACTTGTGCACCAAGTACTGTGAGTACTGCTAATATTGAAGCAACTAAAGCTGCATTGTTTTTTGTTTCTGTCATTTTAACCTCCTGTTAATCTTGAATTAAAATTTATGAATATCTTGCTTCCGCTTTCTACTGCTATTTTTTCATAATTAAGCGTTGTATTTAAAAAAAATACATTGCTGTTATTGCTCACTAAAAACTGAGAACAGTTTAAAACAGTGTTATTTATGTTTGCTGAGTATGTATAATTGCAAAACGGCCCGCTTGGAGGTGTTGGCCCCGAGGGTGTCCAATCTGGGTAATCATACCCAGCACTGTTATTAGCAACCACCGCAATTAACACAGCATCTGATGGTGTTGCATTTAAAACAAAGCAATCACTAATCCCTGCTTTTGCTTCTTGAATCCAACCACCATAATATTGTGCCCCTATTGAAATAAAATTGTTCACTGTGTTGAATCCTGTTTCTGCGGCCGAGTTATTTAAAATACCATCATCTTGAATACTTATAAGGCTTGGATTTACTCTTAAAGAGATATGCATAATTTCCCCAGCAGCACCTACATTTGTCATATCAATTGATTGAGATCCGCCACCGCCAAGACTTCCTCCAGCATACTTGTTTGCATCTGTAATAATGTATCTTTGTTTTGCAAAACTCACAGAACTGCTTGCTGGATATACACCTTGAACTATAAATGCATAATTTGTTGAAAAATCAAAATTTTTAACAAAACAAGCAACGGTTCCATTTGAATCTCCTGATGGATAAACTGTTTGTAATGCCCAAGCCCTTGCATCATTTGTTCCTCCAGTATACATACATCCATTGGGTCCAGGACACGTCGCATTATTTATAAGTTCTACACTAACATTTGTTAAGTCTATCCCAGAGGGACCAGAATCACTAAGATTGTGTTTAAGGGGCCAATATGACATAACATATGGATTAAAATCTGTACTCAAATCAACTGCAAAAACAGAATAAATACTAATCAAGACTAAAAAAATACTAATCCAAAAAAAATTTATTGTTTTCATCCTTCAATGACAAGATGTGTTCCATTGTAATAAATCCTTGGGCCGTCTGTTGAATTAAATCCTATGATTCCTACGTCACTAAGTGAATTCTGGCTCATTGTTAAGTTTCCTGACATTGTATCTCCTGATTCATTAACCCATGCTTCATTTAATACTCCTGTTGATTCCACATAACTGCTACTATTAACATTTAAATTGCCTTCATCTGCACTTGCTATGTATGTTCCATCATCTGTGATTTCTCCTGCACTTATGTCACTTGGAGAATCAAGCCCATCCCAGTAATTGCTTGAATTTACATTAAGGTCTGACTCAGTTGATATTGCTGCCGATGTTCCAGAGTTTGTTGAATAATTGACAGATTTGTCTGAATAATCCAAGTTGTCTGTGAAGTTTCCAAGGTGTGTTGGCCTGCCAGTTACATTGTACCAATCTACTAAAATTTTATAATAAATATCACTTAGTGCTGTGCTTCCTGCCCATGTTACTGCTGTTCCGGCTGTTGTCGAATAATTTACGCTGAAATCTGATGAATCTACTGCAGTACATGTTGTTGAGTTATTGATTTGGGTTAGATAAGTTCCAGATGGGCATGCGCTTGGGAATGTTCCAGAGTTTATCTGTGTCCAGTTCAATCCTCTTGTATACTCTTTATTTAACTCCCCTGCATAAGTTGAAAAGTTTGCATTTTCAACAGAACCCAATAATGTTCCGGCATATGTAGAATAATTTGCATTCTCCACTGAACCAAGAAGTGTTCCTGCATAAGTTGAATAGTTACCTACATTTGAATATTCAGAATAATTAACACTTATCGGATAATCATACCATTTAAATGAATTATTTATTAACCAATAAATACGAATTTCATATATTCTTTTTCCAGAGAAAAAAGGAAGATTGGTTTCAGAAAACTCATAATACTCTCCATAATCCCCACTTGTATTCCTACAATATAATTGTACCCTTGGTGGTGGACTATTAACACTTTTTGCTACAATAGTTAAATTTTTAGTTGAGCTCGCATAATCCCAACAAACAGATGGGACAGTATAATTATTATCAAATTGATGTGTTGTATTTCCAAATGAAAACCCTATGATAGCTCCATATGTTCCATTAAAAACTTTATAATTCTCCCATAGTTGTCTACCTGAAAGAGCTACTTCCCCAAATGTGCTCAAATTACCATCATACATATGTGAAGGATTATTAAAATAACTATCCCCTGTTTGCCACCTATCCCCCGTATCTAATCCACCACAAGCAGTAGAAACATTTACTGATTCTTGATAACAATATTCTTTAACTGCCCCAAGCAACATGCCATCACTATAATCATTGGAACTATTTAAAACATGAATACTAATATTTATGTTTTTTACATTTCCTGCGACTTCTGAGTAATTAACATTTTTATCTGAATAATCCAAATCATCACTAAAATTGCTTAAATGAGTTGGTCTATTTGTTACATTTAGCCAATCTACTAAAATCTTATAATATAAGTCACTTATTGCAGTAATCCCGGCCCAAGTCACTGCTGTGCCTGAATAAGTACTATAATTTGCATTATCTGAATAGTTTGCTGTTATCCCTGTTGAAGAAGTGTCTAATACAATATTTCCGTTTTGATAAATGTAAGTCGCATTAACATTTGTTGCATTATAAACATCGTTTCCAAGCATATTTAAATTTTCATCTGACTTGAATTCTGCTATAACTATTGCTGACAAAAGTGCAAGCAAAGCAATAAAAATTCCAAAAATATATGTTTTTTTCATTGTGATAACACCTTTTTCCAATCTGAAGCAGCAGATGTTCCTGTTGCTATGTAGATTCTTTCATTTGTAGTATCAATATAAATATCTCCTATATTATCTGGTGCTGAGCTTGGTGCTCCGGCTCCTGTTGTTCTTATTGCTCTTGTTTTCTGGTCATTGACCATATCATTCCAATCTGCACTGGGTAGATCATTAAGCGCCACTTTCGTATCGTCCCAAGCCATCAGTTCACCACCATCCTAAATCTTGGTTTTATTGTTGCAAGCCTTGTTTTTCTTTCATTTAACATTCTTTGAATGACTTCCCTCCACTGAGGATATGGCTCGCCTTTATTAACACTTAGTTCTCCTAAGTTGTATGAAGTATTAAAAGTATATGTCCCACCTATTGCATAAACTGCAACATAAATCGCTGCTTCAATCTCCATAAATCTCTTTATATATTCTGGTACTTCAAGCTTGGTTATTATAGATCCATCTTCATGATTATAAACCAGTCTTTCTGCTGTTACGTGTGTTGAGTCTGCAATTGCACTTATTTTAAAAACTTCCTGGTATCCATCCATTCCAACAATCTCGACCCAGTCATCTACTGCGAAACTATCTGAGTCATCTACTTCTATTGATACTGTTGTTCCTGCAGTTACATCTGCAGCTGAGTTTGTTGTTGTTGTTGTTTTTTCCATCATTGCATAATAATATTTGATTTTTGTGTCTTTGTTTTTTTCTATGAATGTGTTTGCTTCTGCTGATGTTCCAAGCCTTATCTTTCCTGAAGGATAGTAAACATCCAAATATTTTGGTGTTACTTCTGTTCCATTTGTAGTAAGGCCAATCACTGAAAGCACTGGATTCTGGGTTGTTATAATGTACTCTGTTCCTGTTCCATCCAAAACATCTATTTTTAACGTTGGTGTGAATTTTGTATTCATCCACCTTTCTGTTTCTTTTTCTACAATGTCAATTCCATGCTCTATTTGTGTGTCAGTTATAAGACTATCTGGTGCTCCACACGCATTTCTCACATTGTCTGCTGTTATATATGTTGGCATTATTTCTCCAAAGCTGAACGTATCCATCTCACATCTGTTTTTATCGAACTTATTTCTTGTTGTATTGTACTAACTTTTTCATTTACATTGTCGCATGTTATTTTGTTTTGCATTATCTCTTTTGAATTACTCTCTACTTGGGTGCTTATTGTTGTTGCTTGAACTACGTGTGCTGCAATAGCCCCTATAATTAAAAAAATAACTGGGATTATCATAAACCATTCTTTTTTTATAATAATTCCTCCATCTCCATCATTTTTAAATATTTTTTCTGTCATAGTTCATCTGAATTTTCTTTTTAATGCTTTTGAAATATCATCTCGCACTGGTATTTCTGCCTTTTCTTTTAATGCTTTTGTCAAGTCTTCTTTCTTCGGATAAATTGCCATAATGTCTTCAGCAGTTTTCTTACCAACACCTTCAACTGATAAAAGTCGCTCTCGGTATTTGGTTCTCTCTTCAGCTTTATTTCCAGAATTGGCATCTTTTTTACCTCTTTTTTTTTCCGGTTCTTTTTCCTGGGCTTTTGGTTCTAATGCTGTGAATCCTACTGCTTTTCCATGTGATTCATCCAATTCTATTTCCTGTTCTGGCTTGATTGTTTTCCAGAAGTAGTCTTCTGAATCTCCAAGTCGTATTTTTACACTTCCCCCTGTTTCATTTTTGAATAACATTTTAAAATTCCTCCACAAGTAGATATACTGTTGTGATATCTCCTGCTGCTGCTGCACTTACAAATAGCCCTATCTTATGACCAAAAGTCACGAAGTTTGTTGGGACTACTGCTGTGTCTGTTGAAAGATAAACAAGGTCTGTTCCTTGATAATCTTCTGCGGCTCTCATTGGATAATAAATTGCATTATCAGCACTTGGGTCTGCTCCAATCCCTCCTACATCGAGAATGTGCTGTAAAACATCAGAAGCATCATCATCGTCTGCTGGATTCATTTCATAAATATCAACATCTCTATCTGATGTGCTTGCAGGGGTAGAATTTGTAAACTCAACATAAATGGCTCTTATAATGCCTCTTATGTTTTTTTCTGAATATGTCTGTCCTGTTGTTTCTCCAGCTGCTATTGTGTTCTGGAGTTTATACATAGTTAGCTTCATTGCCATCGTTCATACCTCAGTTTATTTGAGTTGGTTTTTAATTGCTTTGTTGAAATCAATTAAAAAAAATAAAAAATGTTTACTCGTAGATGATTCTTGATATTGCCTGTTTGACAAGATACAAGTACTGCGAGCTTGGTGTTGCATCTAAGCACTGCACGCCTACATAAGGAATCAAATCTACATCATTTGTCAATGCTGTTGATGTTGCAACAGATTGGTTGTTGATATAAAAATGTGCTTTCCTTTCAGCATCTATTTCAATTCTGAAGTAGTAGTTTGTGCTTGCAGATACGGCCACTCCACTATCAACTGTGGTGTCTGTTCCACCAATACTATACACAACTTCCCAGTTTGTGTCTGAATCATCAGTACTAAATCTGAAAAATGCCTGATCATCATCTGTAGCAACTGTTGGTGTATTGGTTAGCTTTAATCCTGCCCATATAAGTATTCCTGTACTTACATCTGAGGTTTTGATAACTGCTTCCCAGATTACTTGGTTTTCAGTTCCCCATTTTACTGCAGTCCACGCTGATTGGCTTGTATCTAAGTGTGGAAGTACAATAACTTGATCATTGTCTGCTCCGTTAGTTTTAAGCTCAAGAGCTCCTACTGTTGCTCCCCATGTTACATCTGCCTCTGCGACATTTGTTCCAAGAATCTCAAAGTCTGTATTAAACGCAATGCCAACATTTGCATTAAGTCCTGGCCTTTGTGCATAATCTTCAACTAATGAGTATCGCTTGTAGCCTACATGAGGTTTGTTTAGGCACACGCCTTCCGACCATTCATAAGAACCATGAGCATAAGGTGGGCTCGCAGGTCCTGTTGGTGTTCTTAACCCATTTGATACCATTTTTGTTTCCTCGTTTGTTATATTTTAGCTTTGACGGAATGTTAAAAATAAAAAAAATAAAAAGTTCAGCATTTACAATTCATCTGCGCCTGCTGTTTCTGACGAAAGTCCTTTAATAAGGTAGAATCTTGCATCGTCGTCTGTTCCTGCTGGTACAGTCAAAGTGATTGTTCCAGAAGAGACTGCTGTAGTTGGTTGTTCCTGGACCATGACACTATTGTTTGTAGTGTGTTTGAATCCAACAACTCCAATCAATCCATCTGCTCTGATTCCATACTTTGTCATATCGACAGCCAGTGTATCAGCTGCATCTACAGTGTCAATTGTTTTAACAACAATCTCGTTATAGACGTCGCCTCTTTGTACACCGACTACTTCGAAATCGGTTCCTTCAGTTAATGCTGCCATTTTTCATTACCTCGTTTATCCTATGTTGTCAATAAAGCTGTTGAAGCTTGGTGCTCTCATGATAAGGCACTCATAGATTTTCAACATGAATTTATTGCTATCGTTGGTTTTTGCAAGGTTTTCATATGTCATGTCCTGAAGCACTCTCATTTCTATGAAGTCTGTATCCAGGAAGAATATTTGCTTTGCACCACTTGTGTTGCTTAAAAACATGCTTGGAATAACTGGTATTGGTCCAACCAAGGTCTGCAATACAAGCATTGGGGGGATTCCAAATGGAAGTTCTGCTCCCGCTGTAAGTGCTCCTACTGGAACTCTTAAAGTATCAACCATAATTTTCCTTAAGTCAGATACTACAGAGCTTGAAGCTACTGCAATCTTTGGTCTTCCACCATCGTCAAATGCATATCTTACTGCTGTTTCGACATCGTCCCATGTAAGTGCAGCAGAACTTAAGTCCAACTGATTGGTTGTGCCCTGTTGAGATACAATACCATCGAACTGGGTTGCATCAGAAGAGCTATCTCCATTTAGGATTAAGTTTTCTTCTAATTCTTTAAGTTCTCTTGCCTTCATAAGAACTTCAAGCTGCTTTGCATCTGGTGCTCCTTGTGGAGAGAAAGTATTTCCTGATCCTGCTCCAGAGCCTGTTGGTTGAAATCCTTGCATGATATAAGATGGAATTGCTGCATTAGCTGGTCCTGTGACTCTTCCAACTGCATACAAGTATTTTATACTTTTTGACACTCTGTCATAAGTATCGTTTGTTTCTGGAAGTGCTGCATCTTCGCCTGCAGAATATGCTCCACCTTTTGCAGTTACTACGTTGTAGTCTGCTGTCAGTCCTTGGTTTGTTACTCTTGGGATTAACTCTACAAGTGGTGTCCACTTTCTGCTTCTATCAACAATTACCGGATCTACATATATTGGTACTAATGCATATCCGGCTGTGCCTGCTCCGCCAGCTTCTGATGTAAGTGCTTTTAGTCCAGTCAAATAAGCTTCATTTAATTTTGGCCTTAAGTCTACGTCATTCCACCCATTTGCATAAGTAGTTTCACTTTTAAGAGGCCCGAATGAATGCTGATATGCTGTTGCTGCGCTGCCATCATTTGCTTTCAATGATATTTGTTTTGTTTCTGCCATTTTTTACCTCAAATTACTTGCAATGGTCCTGCAACTTGTTTTGCTTCTGATTTCTTTTCATTTGCTGGTTGCGTGCCTATTGCTTTTTTTTGTGCCTTTTCCATAATGGAATTAAGACCATTAACCTGTTTTTCAAGGTCTGCGTTTTTCTTCTCAAGTTCAGCAATCTTTCCTGCCATTGCTTTCAGTTCGCTCTTAACTTCCACAGAAGTCTTCTCTGCTGATTTTCCTTCTGCTTCTGATTGAGCTTCCTGAGTTGTTTCTTCTTGAGTCTGCTCTTCTTGAGTTTCTTCTTCCTGGGTTTCCCCAGGCTTTTTTTCTTCTTCAGTCATGCTATCACCTGCTGATTTTTTTTGTGATTTTGCTGTTACTTGACTTAATAATCTCATATCAATATTTTCTTGCTGACCATTAACAGAAAGTGTTGCATATTTTCCATCTTCATCAACAGAAATAACTTTATATGTTTTATTTGATGAATTCCTTTCTATTTTAACTCTATCTCCTGCTTCTATTTTAGATGATTCCTTCTTTGGTTTCTTCTCTTGCAATAATCTTGCTTGAGTAATCTTATTTTTATTACTTCCTGGTGTTTCTGCAATCTCTTTTAATTGTTCTGGACTAAATTTATCAGCCATATCTTGTGCAGACACATCATTATCTATTGACATTGTTATTCCTTGTCTGTTAGTTAATTGTGAATCCTTCTTGGGTTTGCCTTCACTAACCTTCCCAGTTTTTGGATCCTTGTACCAATAAGTATAATCCCCACTTGTTCCAGTACGCTTAATATATTTATATTTTAATTCTGTCCAACCTTCATCTGATTCTTCTTCCAATCCTTTACTTTCCATAAACTCTACAGATTTTGCCATAATAGAAGTCATGCTTGCTGCTGGGTTTATTGGGTTGCCTGTAAGTGCAACATTAATTAAATTAACTCCATCGAGAATTCTTGCTGTTTTTCCATCCATGAGTTGTTTGCTTTTTGTCCTTGTTGGCACATAAGCGATTGAAAATGCATCGAGGAATTTGTCTTGGATTGACTTCCAAACATCTTTAAAACCAAGCACAAGGTTTCCTTTTCTATCCATTTTATTCCAAGCAGAATTAAGCTTTGCCCGGACTTTTATGCCTTTTGCATCTTTTTCTGCATCTATGATCCTTCCGATTGGCATCTTTGATTTCGCTACTTGCATCTCAAGATTTGATTCTCCAATCATAGTCTCATGTTCATAATCTAATTTTATGTTTCTGTTTTTCAGCTGAGAAAGCATGTCATCCATACCACTTTTTGTGACAATATCATTCACAAGGTCCATATCTCCTGTTGAGATATATCCTTCTACAATATATTCTCCTTTTTCTGCTTTAATCTCTACTGGCTCAGAATTAAAAATGAATATTTTTTTGTCCATGGTTATCTTTCCTCATTTAATCTTTATAAATATGTTTTTGTTTCATCAAATCTATTCTTCGTCTGGAACAAACACCCAAGTGCTTCTGCAATTGACATGTGCTGGGGGATTCTGTCCGCTCCATTCTCCTTTTGGATCCTCAAAATCATCATCCAAATCAACTATCTGGCCATTCATTCTTTTGCATATCGGAGATGTTCTATCGTCTATCTTTGCAACATACCTTTTTTTCCCTTTTACTCCACTGTTCTTAAAAGCAAGTAATTTGCCAGTGTTCCTGGCCCTATTTGTTTCTGTCCTTGCTATTTTTTCGGCCCTGTTCTCGCTTGTGTTAAATACTTTTTGCACTCTGGCTTTTATTTTTTCAATACTTTCTCCATCCATGTATGCTCTTTGAAGCTCTCCTCTTAAATTATTAGCAAGGTCATCTGTCATTCCTTTTATATTCTCAAAAGTATAATTTTGAATATAATCTATTGCATTTGTGTCCGGCAGAAAGTTTTTATCAAGCTGTTTTTCTGCTTCATCATGTCCTTCCATAAAATTGTTTTTTATAATTGCATCTGATATGTTTTTAAGGCCTTGAAAGTTAAACAGTGATTTTATTTTCTTTATTACATCATTTAAGCTCTTTATTTCACTTATCTTGTTTTTTCCCATCTCAGTTTCTAATATCTTTTTTATGTCTTCTTCATTGTTTCTCAAAACTGTTATTATTGCTCTTTGCATGTGTGAGTATCCTGTTGGTCTTTCGTTTTCTTTTAAAATAAGTGGATTGTCTGTTGTCACTGCTTTTTTTTCTGTTTTGTCTTCATCTTCTTCGTCTTCTGATTCTTTTTCAATCCTTCTTTTTTCTTTTGCTGACAAGGATTTCTCGTCTTGTTCCACTTCAGGCTCTTTCATGTTGTTTCTTGTGTCTTGTGCATCTTTTTCTCTGTCAAAGAAATCCCCAAATCCTCCAAAATCATTATAAGTGTCTGCCTGCTGCCAATCTCTTGGTGGTTTGTCCCCCCAGGCCACTGGTTCTTTGCCTTCTTCCTCCCTTACCTCATTAATTGTTCTTTGTCCGCTTTCTACTTGTAACTTATATAATTCTGCTTTTTGCCTTTCTTCATCTGTGTCTTTTGTCATGAATTTAAATACATATTTTTGCATTTCTACTCCATTGTTTTCTATCGTGTATTCAAATTCTGGTATTATTGTAGTGTCATATTTTGTTTCAAGCATTCTAAGAATTGGGTTGATTGCTTTTTTCCTGAATACTTTGCTCTGCACTATTTGGTTTGCACTTCCTTTTGCATCTTGTGTGTATCCAAGCTCTGTTGCAGTAACTCCAAAACAAGCCCACACCATGTTTGTGTACCATTTCTGCTTTTCTATTAGCTGCATCTCTGCTGCATTAAATTCTATCCTTTCGAATTTTGGAGTAAAGTTAAGTATAGGAACCTTGTGCATATTTGTTTTCCAGTTGCCGAAGTCGTCTTTTGTTCTTCTTACTTCCTGCCATTGTTCTTTAAATTGCTCAATTTCCTCAGAATTGCTTCCATCTAATCCAATAATTCCTTTTGGCACGTTGTTGTTATTAAAATATTCCAAGTCGCTTTCAACATGATATAAAAGCATCTGCAGGTTTTTTGCGAGTATTTGCACTGGTGAGTATCCATAGTGGTCATCTGTTCTTATCATCTTCTGCAGCCATACTATTTCTCTCTTCCCGAATGGTATCGGCATTGGCCCTGCTATCCATCCATATTGGAAATAAGCCGCTTTCTCTCTGGCCATTGGTCCACCTATCTGTCTGAATCTATTCACCACTGCATTTGAATCATCAACAACTTCTGTTTGTAGAATTAGTTCTTCCCTGTCTGTAAACATGCCATGTATGTCTGGGTTTTTAGTGAATGTTGCTCCATCCCTGGCAATAACTTCCACCATTTCCTCTTTTAAATTAAATGATTTGACAAGAACTCCAGTATTTATTTCCAGCAAATCCCTTACTGGGTATCTTATAAAAGTCTCTTCAAAACTTTCATAGTTTGTATTTGGATTCTGAAAAAAGTTTTTTATGTGGTTTATCTCTCTTTTTACTTCTTCTCTAAGATTACCATCTTCATCTTTGAATTCTTCTTCATCCACGTCTGGGTTAGGTACTATGTCCCATTCTATTGCTGAAATCTCATCAAGAATTGTAGAAACACACATCTCCACGTATGGTGTCTGTGCCAAGTATCTAACATAGTCAAGATTGCTGAATCTTGGGTATCCATAAGGCGGCCTATAAAGAAATTTTGGAATATATGACTTATGAATTCCATCTCGTGTGGTTTCCTGCCAGTTCCCTATCACTACTGGGACTGCTTTTTTATTAAATATTTTGTCAATGAATGAAGCCATAAATATAAATCTTTGAACAGATAATTAATTAAATGAAATTTGTTGTTTATAAATATGTTTTTGTTTAAACAAAATCAAATAAAAGAAAAAGACAGCTCTTTGTCATCTCTCCAAATAAAATAAACAAGTGCATCAGCCCAGTCTGGAGATTTATCCTCTGGATCTATTATTTTTCTCTTTGAACTGCTGTTCAACTCCCACTTCATAGCAATAAGCTGGCTCTTTAATTTCCTCTCAATAGGTATTGATATAAGTCCATCATTAAAAATACTCTGCAGTCTGAAATAGTTTTCTGCTTTTTTATTTTGATAATGGTCTTTTTTAACTGCTGCTTCCCCAAAGTGAGCTCCTATCACTTTTATGTTTTTGTATCCTTTCTCACTTAATACTTCCCTTATCCTGCTCAATGGTCCTGCTCCTATTCCTATCCTATCTATAAAAATAACTCCCGGCACTTTCCTTCCTATAAAATTCTCTGCTTTTTCTACTATTCTGCCTACTAAGTTCATGCTCTCTGTCTTTGGCTCGCTGTAATATCCATTTACTTCATATTTATTTTCTTTTTGAGTCCCCCAATAAAAAACACTTTCATCCAGTCCTTTGTCTGCCGGGTCGCAGCTGATTATTTTTTTGTATTTTTTCACTTCTTCTTTAAACTGCTTTATTTCAATCTCTTTATACTTGTGTGATTCCTTTAGTTTTGCTTCAATTTCATTCAATTCACTTTCAAAATTAAACTTCTGGTTTTCTGCAATTTCAATCTTTGCAAGATTAAAAAGAGAGTCTTCGCTTTCCTCTGGGAACTTAGATTCATATAAAACCGTGAATTCAATCGGAGTCAGTGCTTTCCTTTGCTCTTCTACAAATAATTCCGTAGTTCTGCCTTCTTTTATCGCCTGTCCATATCCGATGTGTATCACTTCAAAGTTTGGATCCAATGTATGCTCAAATGCTACATTATCCCTTTCCCATGGATTATAAAGTTCTATCAACATGCTTGTTTCTGGGCTGTCTCCAAGCATTCTTAATATCTTTGTATAAGCAGTCCTTCCTATAAGACAAGCTTCATCACATACGACAACATCTGCTCCAAAACCCATCAATCTTTCTGCTTCTCCTTCTGCAGAAAAAACCCTGTATTCACATCCGTTTGTGAATGTCATCCTTTTCCTGCTGGCTTCTTTCATTATCCTGCCTTCTCCTTCTACACTAATCTGTGCTTTGCTCAATAAATCTGGGTCTTTCATAATTAGTTCTGCCATATATTGCCTTAGAATTCCGGCCTGTTCTTGCTTTGGGCCTATAAATGCTACTTTAAGATTTTTATTTAAATCAATTAAAAGTGCTATTGCAATTGCTACTGCCTGAGATTTTCCATACCTTGTCATTGCAGAAATAGAAATCCTTCTGTTTTTCCTGAATACTATTCGTGTTACTATATCTGCCTGTCCCGGAGTGAGAATTATATCAAATTTGAATTTAGCCAGGAACTCAACATCTTCATTTTCAATAATCTTTTTTATTGCTTCTGATTCTTTCATCATTTATTCGCTTTTGTGCAATATTAAAATATTTATCATCTAATTCTATCCCTATAAATTTCCTGTTTGCTCTCATGCATGCAATAAC
>Ga0180433_10004771_pt1 | contig 18799 bp, 23 predicted proteins | sample SS_ome_8_FD_132980 | JGI IMG/M metagenome (GOLD analysis project Ga0180433, IMG submission 132980) | Hypersaline lake sediment archaeal communities from the Salton Sea, California, USA - SS_1_D_1 metaG | ecosystem: Environmental > Aquatic > Non-marine Saline and Alkaline > Hypersaline >... | reverse complement strand
TTCCGCGGCGGTTCCCTTTGATCGGGCTTCAACCTTTTTCAACGCATCATCAAAAGCGGCAAACTTCTTGACCGCCAATCCCGCGGGAACCAAGATCAACAACGATTGCATCATCATAGACTGCCCAAGGGCGGTCATTCTTGCCGCAAAAGCTTTCATCTTTGCGGCAATTCTTCGCATGACAAAAGCGGTCCGATCAACGGCCCCAATGACGATGAACGCCCTTCCCGCTTTGACCCCGCCCTTTGTCATTCCACCCGGCATTATGAAATCCTCCGTTTATACAATCACTTTTCAACCGTCAACCATTCCCGGGCCGCGGTCCGGATGGTTGCGGTTGCAATTGATTTCAAGCTTATGAATCCGCTTCCCGTATTCTTGAACCCGATCCGTCAAACCGTTTGAAAGTTTGGTATCAATGGCGGTCAACTTGTTTGAAACCCGGAACGCCCAAGGAATCCCGAAAGTTGAAACAATGGTCAAGACCGCCATGAAAACGGCAAGTATGATTTCCGCGGTTGTCATGATACTTCCCTTCAATCAACCTTTGTTCAAAGTCCCCCGCAACATTGCGGGAAGTTTTGGCAACGCCCTTTCATAAGCGGGTTGCATAAATTGGCGGATCGGATAACGGACCGTCCGCTTCCGAACAATTGCTTTTTGAACTTTCCGCCCTTGAACGGTTTTCCATTTCCGCCCAATCAATACGTTTCTTTGAACGGTCCCGCCATGTTCATGAAGACCCGGGACCGGGGTTCCGGGTCCGCCAAAGCCAACCATCCCAACAACAACTTCCGAAAAACCCGGGATTGAAAAAATCAACTTGAAGGGTTTTGCAGCGTTCCGGGACCGCGGGGCTTTCGGGGAAGGGCGGGGTTTTGTCTTGTGTCTTGCTTGTCTTCCGATTTCAGAACGGGCATTGCCGCGGATAATCATTCCGAAGCGGGAAAGCGGACGGGTTGCAAGCTTGTCCCAATTGCTTTTTATGACCGCCCTTCCAAAGAATTGAATTTTGACTTTTGGGATTGTCATTGAAATCATTGGGCAATCCCCCTTGCAACAACCGCGTTTCCAATGTCCCGCAACAACCCGAAGTTTTCCGGGGTGATATTCAATCCCCGTTTCTTCGGGGGCTTCCGGTATGGGTGCAAATCAAACATTGACTTGGGGGCAATCCGCCGCTTTCCAAACATACTGTAAACCGTTATTGTCAAGTTATACAATCCCGCGGCAAGGGTTGCGGTTTTGTCCCAATCTGTCACAAGCTTAGAATCATAAGCTTGAACCAATTCCTTGAAGGTCATTTCCCAAATTGAATCCGGGTCCCAACCAAGAACCCCAATCATCCGGAAGACTTCCCGCCAACCTTCTTCAAGTCTTCCCGGGCTTTCGCAACTTCCACCTTGATTTCCTTGTTCATGACCCGTTCTAAGTCCGGAATCAATGCTTTGATTTCTAACGCTATCTTTGCGTCCGTCTTTGCTAGTTGCAAGATCAATGTCAATAAGGCGGTCTTGTGTTCGGGGAAAAAATCCGCAAGGGCCCCCCAAAACGCCCTTTTCCCCGCTTGGATTGTTGGCCCGTCAAGTGAATCAAGAAAGGCAAGTTCCGCTTCTTCGGGCTTGTCTTTCGGATCAATGCCCAAGTTGTCTTGAACCCGGTCTTGATTGATTGCCCAAATCATCGCAAAGACAAGACTTGAATTGGACAAGACTTCAATGAACATTTCTTTTTCCGGGACAAGAATTGAAAACCGCTTCTTTGTTATTTCCGTAAAATCGGAAGCGTCAATTCTTCGGGCCCCGCCAAGTGTCAACGTTGCATCCCATTCTTTCCCGTTCTTGTCTTTGAATATGAAAGGGGCTTCCCCGATTTCAAACGGGTCTTCTTGGGTCAAAGCTTGTTCTTTTTCTTCCGTCATTTCTTGTCCCCTTCGGTTTGGGTTTCATCGGGTTCCGGCGGGTCTTCTTCAATAACCCCCGGGGTGATATTGATTCCGGCAATCTTGACGATTGCAACAAGTTCCCGCAATTCGCAAATCAATTTGTCAAGGTTTTCAACAACGCGGTCAACGTCTTCAACCGTTCCGCGTTCCCGGATTTCTTTCAACGTCTTGACCGCTTCCGCAAAAGCGGTTGATCCCCAAGCGGTCATATTCCGCAAATTTCTCATTATAAAATTCCGGGTTCTATCGGTCCGGGGTCCCCTACAAAATCAAAGAAACCGTAAACTTCAACGGATGAAGACCGGACTTCTTTTGCAACGTCTTCCGCCCGGTTCCAAGCCCCGCCCGGTCTTTCCCCGTTCAAGGGTTGACCGTGTGCATTGGGGCCCCATTGATTGCCGCGGTAAAGGGCGGGGAAGGGGTCTTTCATTGAATCCGTATAATGCATTTGATGGGCCCAAGACCCGGACGGGCGGAAGCAATGATACCCTTGATAGGTTTCAACGTCAAAACCTTGCATTGACGCAACGGACAACATGATTCCCGCTTCAAGACATTCAAACATTTTGTCAACGTCCCGAAGACGGACAATTGAAATCTTGTTGTCCGCGGCAACGGAAAAGAATTTTTCATATACGGGATTTGAAACGTTCCGGCGGTTGCCCCAATCGTCCGAAGTTCCCTTATATGGGGGAACCCCTTCATCATCGGCAAAAAGAACCCCGTATTCATTGACCGCTTTTGCACCCCAAGCCCCGGTTGATCCGGCCCCGTTCATCCCGCCCCCAATTTGATTCCGGGAAATCGCATAAACCCAAGGAGTGAACCAAGGGCGAATCTTTTCTTCTTGCTTGAATAAAACGGTTTCAACAATGGAACGTTGTTGACCCAGCATTTCAATTGCCGCGGCAACGCAATTCCCCGTATCCTGCAAGTGAATCGGAAAGATTGAATCAAGCATCCCCGCCGCAACCGCTTCAACTTCAAGGTCCCAAGTGAAAGGGCGGGGTCCGTCCGTTCCAATCAATCCCAACCGGGCTTGAATGACCCGGTTGCATTGGTCCGCAACGTCTTCCCATTCAAACCCAATCCCCGCTTCAAGACATTGTTCAAAAGCAATCCGTTCTTGAAGCGGACCGGCCCAACCCATCAACCCCGCGGGGGCTTGATCGGATTGCAGAACAAGAACGGGACCGCTTGGCGGATCGGAAAAGACTTGTTGAAACATTGGTTTCCCCTTTCAAATGTTCGGACGGGTTTGAAGATCAACGCGGAAGACTACCATTGGCGGACCCAACGGACCCGCCAAGCCCCGAAGAATCCCCGCCGCGGGACCGCAACCCAACGGGGAACCGGGGCAACAACCGGCGGGGCAACGATTGCTTCAACGGGAACTTCAATCACTTGACCCGGAACAACGTCAACAACAACCGGGGCGGGGGCCGCAAGGGTTGGAACCGGGGCGGCAATGACCGGGGCCGCAACGGGAACCCGGCAAGTTCCGCAACGGGGGCAACATTGGGCGGAAGCCAAGCTTGCCCAAATGAAGACAACAACAAGGATTGCAACAAGAAAGAAGACGCGGTTCATCTTTTCAACCTTTCATTGAACAAGATTCAACCCGTCCGCAATTTGACCGTATAAACGGCCCCATTCCGAAAGCGGGATTGAATCAAGGTTTGGGATTTGTTTCTTGATGTTTGATTCAAGGACCCCGTTGAAATTGATTTGCCAATCAAGGGCCCGGGAACGTCCCGAAGCTTGGGAATTGTAAAGGGCAACCAAAGCGTTGACATTCCCCGTCTTGACATCCGCCCGGAATTGGGCAGGGGTCTTGTATGTCCCCGCGGCTTGCTTTGAAACCCGGGCTTTGATTGCCGCGGACATTGCCCGGGCTTCTTTGCCGCGGTTGGGGCTTTTGATGGTCCGTTCCGCGGTTGTCTTTGTCCATTTGGCCCAATCGGACGGTTCCGGTTGCGGACCGGGACCGGGACCGGGCCCGGGCCCGGGGTCCGGATCGGGACCCCCTTCAACCCGGACTTCTTTCCGCTTTGTTTCCCGCCCTTGATAATCAATCAAGACAATTGTGAACGTTCCGGATTGGTTGCTTTGAAGCAAAGCGGCGGGGCGTCTTCCCAAGAAATCATAAACCCCGTAAAAAACCCCGGACGGTTCCGGGATGCAAAGAAGTTCAATCCGCGGCGGGTCCGCGGTCAAATCTTCAAGCGTCATTCCCGAAAGCGGGAACATTGCAAGTTGCCCGGCGGGAATCTTGTCCGGTCCGTCAATGTCAACCGCGGCAATCGGAACCATCGGGGCCCGGGCCCGGGTTGGGGTTCTCGGTTCCGGACCGCGGGTTTGAATGGTTGATTGCCCCGCGGTCTTTTCCGGAAGGAACAACAGCCCCGCGGCAATGACCGCAAAGCAAAGACACCCGATCCCCGTTGCGTGAATCAACCCTTTCATGATGTCCCCTTTCTTTGAATCTTGGTTTTTATTGACGGGGAACGTTGTTCAAGAAAACAGACTGAACAACGCTTTGATAAAATCAAGAATGACTTCAAGGATTGCCCGCAAGTTGTCCGGGTCAATCGCAACCGCTTCCCCCGCGGCATATTGAAGAACCGCCGCGGTAATTTCCGCGTCTTTCGGCTTGCCCCGCTTGAAGCGTCTTGCAACTTGGCGGGGCCGCAACTTCAATTGATCCGCCGCTTTTTCAACCGCCCTTTTTGCGGCCCCAACGCAAAGTTCCGCTTGTTCTTGGGTGATTGGCTTCCGGGGTTTTCTCGCGTTGATTTCCGCAAGAACTTTGTCAATTGCTTCTTGTTTCGCCATTGTCGCTTTCCCTTTCAATAATGTCTTCGGGTTTGGGGGGTTCCGATCCGAAAGCGGAAGCCCCGAAAATTCTAACAGCGTAGAACATCAAGACCCGTTTCAAGAACGGGGTCTTCAATTCCTTCATCATATAACGAAAGATTGCATCCGCAAGAAAGCGGTCAACAATCTTGCCACGATATAACCAATCATGAACAACCGCCGCTTTGTTGTATCGGCCCCAAGGGGGAAAGATTGACCAAAGCGGAATCCCAATCCGCCCAACCCAACGGACCCAACGGGGAAGACGCTTTGCAATGAAGTCCGGAAGAACAAAGGGAACCCGGCGGGGAACGGATGCAAAGTCCGTCAAGAAACCCTTGGGGACCGTGATTGACCATGATTCCCCGTTCAAACCGATTTGAACCGTAAAGTCTTCAGAAAGTTCAAAGACGGTCCGCCCGGTTGACGGATCAATCCCGCGGTCTTTCAACAGCAATTCCCCAATTTGAATCCGGCCCATAATGTCCCCTTTTCAAAGATCAATCTTCTTCCGGGTCTTTGGGTTTCTTCGGTTTGGGGGGCGGGGCAAGCTTGCCCTTCATCTTCCGATCAATGAAGGGAATCCCGTCTTCAACAACTTCAACGGTTTCAACTTCCGCCCCTTCAAGCAATGCTTCAAGGTCAACCGCTTGAACGGTCAACTTGGATTGGGCGGGAAGTTCTTCATCCGTTCCCAACCCGATTCCGATTGCAAAAGCTTCCGCGGCGGGATGTCCCGGACGGGTTTCAATTGCCGCTTTCAATTCGGCAACGGAAACTTCAAGCATCTTCGGACGGTGGGTTTTCATGACTTGAACCGGGGTCTTTGGCTTTCGGGCCGCAACCCGCTTCTTCAAGTTTTCCAAGATTTCAGACACGTTGATTCCCCTTTCTTGAAGGTTTGAAAATTTGGAATCAACCGGACCGGGCCGATTGATTACGGGGTTTGCTGCCAAGACGGATCAATTTCCGTTCCGGCGGGTTCTTCAAAGTATGCGATTGCAAGGCGGACATCATGACCGCTTACTTCTTCAAGCGGTTGATCCCAAGGGAATTGTTCAACGATTGCGGGAAGACGCAACCCTTCATTCCCGCTTGTTGCAATGTCCCCATTGTAAACAGCATATTCAACAACCGTTCCGGCAAAGAAGTTTGCCCGGATTGCATCAAAGACCGTTGCCCCAAGACCGTGAATCATACGGAATTCAACGGAAATGGATTGAATCAACGTTGCAAGATTCTTTGTGAACCCGTTGCAACGTCTTTTCAATTCGGCAAGACCCATTGCCAAATCAGGAATTGAAACATCCCCGATTTCACAAACAAGCTGCCACGTTGGGGAAGCAACCGTTCCCGTATTCCGATACAATTTCATTTTGTGTCCAACAACCGGCGGCATTGTTCAACCCTCCAATTTGTTTGATGTTTTTGTTAGGCAACCGCAACTTTATAGAACGCGGTAAAATGGGCTTCAAAAAAGTTCCCTTCCCGCAAACCCATAAACGTGAAGGGCGTTCCGTTTTCATCCCGCAACCATTCGGACCGCAACCAAGAAGCCCATTGAATTTCCGGGTCAACGTCTTTCCGGACGGTTTCAAGAAGTTGTTCCGTCAAAAGTTTCAACTTGTCAATTGTTTGCGTATCGGTTGCAAGAACCGCTTTGATAAAACCCACTTGAACGGGAAGCATTGTTTCCGCGGCATTGGTCCGGGTCAAGATTCCTTGTTCATCCGGACCCATCCCGATAACATAAACTTTCCCTTCTTTCGGAAGTTCTTCAAGAAGTTGAATCGGCAACGCGGAACGTTGAAGGACAAAATCATTGACTTCATATTGAGCCCCGGTCTTTCTTGCGTTGATCTTTTCTTCAACCTTCTTTTCCAACGTCACAAGCATTGCTTCCGCCATAATGTCCCCCTTGTCAAAGCGGTTGAATCGTTCCCATCAATTCCGTAAACAAGCGGAATCTTTTCCGGGAAGAAGTTGTATAATCATAAGGCGGTTCTTCCGTCCCGCGGGAAACCAACCGGAATTGATTCCCTTGAAAAGTGACATAATCCCCAAGACGGGGCTTGTCCGGTCCGCCCCCAAAATCTATTGCATCCGCGTCAACGGCAAAGTCTTGAAGTTCAACCCGCGTCAACGCAACCCCCGGAATGAATTCCTGCCCTTCCGCCAAGATCGGGGAAAGATTGATTGGGTCAATCGTTCCCGTCCCGGGGCGGACATACGTTCCGACAAACCCGTTGATTTCCTTGAAGCGGGTCCCGGTATAGTCAAGGCGGTTTTGAAAGTTATAAGGGGGCATCTTTGCGTATAAACGCGGAAGTTTGATCCGCCTTGAAAAGACCCCCGGGACCCGGCGGACTTTGGGCCCCGGGGGGTGAAGAAAGGGAATCTTCTTGATTACGGGTTGACCGGGGCAACGGCCCCAAGCAACATTGCCAAAACGAAATCATCCCCATCCGCCGCGGCTTCAAGGCAAACGGCAATATCCCAAGCCCCGGCGGTTGCGGCAACAACCGCTTCATCCGCAACATCATCCCAAGCAACCGTTTCCGCGGGGGCAAAGACAACCCCGCCCCCGGCTTCTTTGTTCAATCGGTAAACCCCGATAATATCCGCGGCCCCTTTTTCATCGGCTTCAAGCCCGGTTGCATTGACAACGCCCCAAAGAACGTTGTCCGAACCATCATCCGCAACCTTGACCAATTCCCCCGCGTCAACATTCGCAACGGGGGTATAGTCAAGATTCCGTTGGGGACCGTAAACAAAAACAGCATCATTTGACATCGGAAAACCCTTTCCTTTGTTCTTGTGTTAGTTGAAAAAATTCCTTGACGTTTGAAGTTCTGAAAGGGGCCCGGGAAGAAGACCAAACCCGGGCCCCCGTTGAAGCGGGTCTTTGATTAGGCCCCCGCGTTTTTGACCGCCCCGTTGGGTTCATTTTCGGCAACGCCCCAATCATGGTAGGACCGCCATTGCATCCCCAACGTGTTGAAATCGGAATCCGCGGATTCAATGACCGGGGTTTCATTCCCGTTCAAGAAGCCAATCACAAAAGCGGCAAGAACCGCGGGGTTCCCGAACATATACCATTGATTCCCGTCTTGACCCGTGAACGCTTGCTTGTCCATCTTCAAGATATTGGTATTGTTCAAGACCGGGGAAATGATCGGCATATACTGCCCAACGTGCGGATTGCGGGAAACAACCCTTTGGGTTCCGCCGGAACCATCGTCAAGCCATTGAACATTGACTTCATTGAACAAGTCCCGGACGTTGATTGCATCTTGGGCCCCAACAAGAACCCGATCCGGGGAAACAAGAATCGGCTTGTTATCATGAACTTGATTCCGGAACGCTTCCGCGGAATCGGTCATTCCATTAATCGTCAAATCGGAAGCGGCCCCGGTCAAAAGGTTTCCATTGGCAACGGAAAAGAACCCGGTCCCTTGGGCCGCAAGGACAAGTTCAAGAACCGCAAATTCAATTGCCAAAGCGGCAAGACGCCCCAAGGCGGTTGGGATTTGTTGGAAAGCGTCAAGATCGTCATTTATCATATCTTGCCGCGTCAACGCAAGCATCATCCCGTAAGTATCGCCTTGAACCGTGAACTTTTGATCGGAAAATTCCCCATGATGAAGTTCCCCGGTCTTTCCGATTTGTTCATAGCCCCCGGTAATTGTCAACCGATAAGTTGAATGGGGTTTGAAGTCCGTCAAGTTGCGTCTTCCCGTTATCATATTCCAAACCGTTTCTTGGGCAGTATAGGCCGCAAGAAGCGTCTTGTTCGCAACGTTTTCAAGGATGTCCGAAACCGCAACCGTTGAAAACCCGCCGGATGAAGCCCGAAGTTCCCGTTCCGCCCGAAGGAACGTCTTCAAGTATTCATCGGACTTCCGGCTTCCGCGGTAATGTTGCCCCGCGGCTTCAATGTTCATATCCATCAAATAATGAAGCCCAATCCCCCGATACAACCGGGAATCCGCGGCTTCAAGGGTTTCCGGCTTGAACCAAACTTCAAGCCCGTATTCCCTTTCCCGTCCGTCTTTCGATTGGGCCCGAAGCGGGATGTCCGGGGCAACGGACCGAAGAAGGGCAACTTGCAACGCTTCCGCTTGGATGTCCGTATTTTCCACCTTGACCCCCTTGAAGTTGCTTGGGGTGGGATAACTTGCCCGGCGGCAAGCAAGTTCAAGTTCATCCGCGGAAGACCCGTCCCGGATTGCGTTCTTTTTGGCGGTTGCAAGAAGAACTTCTTTGCCCTTCCAATCAACCTTTTCAATGTCCCCGGAAAACTTGGCGGCAACCGCCTTGATTCCTTCAACCCGTTCATCTTCATCCGCTTGAAGCTTCCGTTGGGCTTCAAGCTTATCATCCGGGGTGGGGTCCGTATCGTCCGGACCGCCCGCGGAAGCTTTGACGGGGTTCTTTGCAGGGGGAAGCGGGGGCGGGTTCTTTGTTCCCGCGGCTTCAAGCTTCTTGTGATTCTCCCAATGGGCTTCAAGCTTCTTCCGTTGATCGTCTGAAAGATCATCCGGGTTCAAGCCCATTGACTTGACAAAATCGGCAAATGTCATTTGTTCAATTCCTCCGTTTTGGAAGGTTTGGGACTTGGCGGCAATCTTGGCGGAAGTCCGATTGTCCGCCCCAAGAACGGTAATTGTCAATTCTCTAATGATTGACTTTGACGCAACAATCAAAGGGCCCCGCCAATTCCGCCCGTTGACTTGAACGCTTTCCCCTTCATCAATGATTTCCCCTTCAACGATTCCGGCCCCAAGTGAAACTTGAAACGGGAACCCGCGTTTTGAATCCGCAACATATTCCGCGGCGGTTTGGGAAGAAGAAGAAACAATTCCCCCGGCGGCAACCGCGGGGCCCTTGACGGTCTTCTTCCCAATCTTTCCCGATTGACCGGCGGGAATGATTGCTTGTTCCGTTGTATGACCAATCCGAAGATTGGTTTCATGGTCTTGAATGACGGGGGTTTTGTTCCGGTCAAACTTTGTCCCTTCAAGATCAACAATGACGGGATATAGAAAACCCCGGACATCCATTGGACGCCCGGTATTAGCATGAAGAAAGAAAGACGGAACCCGTTCCGGTTCCCCGTCTTCGGATTCCGTTTTTGCTTTTGCTTCAAAGAAATCAATTTCCCCGGTCAATTCCAACGTTGCGGGAATGTTGAAAGCCAACGGATCAAGGGCAAGTTCCGCGGACGGATCAAGGGCAAGTTCAAGATCAAGTTCATTTCCCATTGTTCGGGACCCCTTGGGGAAAGCAAGAACCAAAGTTATTCCCTGCCCGATTTCCTTGTTGCGGTATCGGAACTTGTTTGGTTCCGGATCAACTTGACGGAACCGGAAGAAGCTTGCAGTTTCTTCCAACCCGTCCGTTTTGTAATCATTGGACCGCAACCAAGACCGGGCCCGGGCTTTTGTCCAATCGGACTTTTTGAAAAGAACCGATTGGGTATGATTTCCTTTTCCTTTTCTGCCAACGTTGGGCATTGTTCCAACCCCACAAAACAAGACTTTCCTTCATTGTCCGTCTTTTTCGGGGGGCGGTCAATCTTCTTCCGTTTATAGGGGCTATAAAAACCGGGACCGGCCCGGGGTTATTCCGCGGACCCGGCGGGGCTTGATTCTCCAACCGGAAGACCGTTTTCTTCCCGAAACTTGATGTCTTCCGCAACTTCTTCCCGCCAATCGTCAACGTCCCGGTTGTGATATTCTTCTTGAATGTCCCGGTCCGTCAATTGACCGTCTTTGCGTTTTGAAATGATTGCGTCCGCAACCTTCTTCGGGTCCGTATGGTCAAGACCAACCCGGGGCCAACGCCAATAATGATCCGGGACTTCTTCAAGAAGACTTGGGTTTTCCCGAAGGAAAGAACGCCCCGGGGAAAGATCGTCTTCAAGGTATCCCGGAACAAGCTTGGCTTCATCCCACCAAAGGTCAAGGGCAGGGTCAAGAACTTGTTCTTCCCCGGTTGTTCGTTCATCGGCAACCCCGCTTTTGTAATTGTGAACGTCAACAACCGCGGAAGCCATATTTGAATCCGATGAAGAACCGGCCCCGATATTGAATGGAACCAAAAGGGGGCGGATAATTTCCCGAAGCAACATATCAACAAATTTGTCATACATTGTCCCGGGTTGTCTTGACTCAAGTTGCTTCAACTTATAGCCCCAAGGCATTGAAGTAATCATTCCGTATTCAATCGGGAAAACGTCAAACGGATCATCCGTCAATTGGTTCCCCGTTCCGTCCGTCCAAGGGGTCATACTTGGGGGCCCTTCCGTTTCAATGATTGCGGAAAAGTCCGCCGCAACTTCCGCGGCCCGAACAACCGCCAATGTATATCTTCGCAATAGGGCACAAAGGGGAAGGGAAGGGGTTATTTCCGGAATTCCCCGCAACCAACCGCGGTCTTGGCGGAACCAATGAAGAACAAACTTTGCATCAACCCATTCCCCGCCAAGTTGACGGGCAAAGAAGTTGTATAGGAAAGACGCCCCGGGATGAAGATTCAAAAGATGATATTGAAGGGGACGGTCATATTCATCAAACCGGCAACCGTCAATTTCATTGACCCGTTGGGCGTTCTTTTCCGGGGGAAAAATTCCGTCCGAAGAAACCCGGTCCGCTTCAACGCAAAAGAAGTTCAACTTGACCCGATCTTTCAAGCCCGGGTCTTGGAACGCAAAAGCAAACCCTTCCCCGTCAACAATCTTTGCAAGACGCAACCGCCAAATCTTTTGACGCAACTTGACCGCTTTTGACCAATGTTGAAAACGTCTTTCAATGTTGCGGCGGGTTTCCTTGGGAATCCGGCGGTCCGTAATCTTCAACGTTGGTCCGGTCTTGACCGTATCCCCAACAACGGTCAAAATCGTTCCCTTCAAATACGGATTGTTTTCAATCGTTTCATACCTTGACCGGGAACGCAATTTGCGGCGGATCGGAAGGGAATTGGCGGAATGGGGGTCAAGTTGATCCGCTTGGGACCAATGCCTTTCATTCCCTTCAACGGTTTGGGCCGCGTCATATTTTGCCTTGATGATTTCCCGCCGCAAAGACCGAAGTTCCGCTTGAACTTCATCCCGCTTTGTCTTGAATCCGTTTCCGAATTGGTCAACGATTATTGACGGCATTATTTCAACCTTTCATTCCAAGCCAACGGTTGATTTCTTCTTCCCGGTCCGGAAGAAGTTGAATCAACGCTTGATTGTAAGGGCGGTATCTCTCCGCAAGTTCCTTCTTCAAAGAATCCCATTTTGGGTCTTGTCCGGACCGGCGGTTTGATCTTCGGACGTTGACCCGTTCAACGGGGTCCGCCCCAAGAAAAGCGTATATCTTTTTGATTTCCCCTTCCGTATCTTCCCGCAAGCTTTCATTGAACAATATATGAACGCGGTCCCGCGGGAACAACCCGAAGACGTTTTGAAGTTGCGGGGCATAACATCCCCGCCAAAAGATTTCCGCGTTGCCCTTCGGGTTCCGTCCGAAAGTTTGAAAAGTCCGATGGGAAATGAACCGAACAACGGGGTCCCGAAGAATGGCAATCAACTTGACATCCGGACAAAACTTTTGCATCAAGATCATTGCCTTGACATCGGACATATAACGGGGCGTCTTTTCCCCTGCAATCTTCCCGTTGCAATTGGCAAACAAGCCCCTATACCATTCAACGCCCTTGACCCATTTCTTCGGGTTGTCAAAGAAATGAACTTCCCCGAAGCGGTCTTGAACGGTTTTGATTTGCCGATGTTGACCCAACATCCGGATTGTTACGGATGTTCCCGCTTTCATTGCCCCAATCAAGATGAAGTCCGGGTTCCGTCCGTTCATTTCCAAGACCCCATCAAATGATGAATTGCAAAAAGTTCTTCCCGGGCAAACATAAACGTCTTTTTCCCAAGAAGGGAACCGCGGAAATTTGCCAACCATTGAAACGGAATTGAAGGGGGAAGATTGTCTTGCCAAAAACCGTCAATCCCGTTTCTTTCCGGCTTATACGGGAACCCTTCTTCAAGGGTTGGGACAAGTCCCCGGAAATGTTCAATCGTCTTCTTCAAAAAGGGATGTCCCGCGGGGAACCCGAAGAAGAAACCAACCGCCCCATTCTTTGAAGGTTTCCGATAATTGACCCGCTTCCCAACAACGGGACCGCCGGATTCCAAAAAGAAATCAACGGGCCGCAAAAGTTCAATATCACAATCGGCATAAAACCCGCCATGATTGAAGACGATTTCCGCCCGGGCAATATCGGAAGCAAAGACCGGGAACGATTGGAACCCGCGGCAAAGTTCCCCGGTCAACGGCAAATTGAAAACGTCTTCATCCCGCCAAATGATTTGATCCCAACCCGGTTGATACTTCCGCCAAGAAAGCAGACATTCCCGGGCAAGTTCCGGAATCGGTTGCGGACCAATCCAAATATGATGAACAACGGACATCATTCCGCCCTTGGTTTCTTCGGGGTGCTTTTGGCAAAATGAATCCCGAACATTTCCCCCCGCTTCTTTTCAATTAGGCAAGAAACCTTTCCGCGGAAGACCGATTTGAAACGGGTCTTGAAGACGGAACAATTGAAAGCAAAGGGCAACGGGTTTTCAATTTGGGCGGACCGCCAACCGCCAATCAAGCGGTTGATTTCATAAGGGCGGTTCAAAATCGGATCAATGTTGGCTTCAAGATGGTCAAGGACCCGCTTCAAATAGGAATGACCCGCGGGGAACCCGAAGAAACAAAGCGTTGGTTGTTCTTCATGAAACTTCCCTTTTGCCTTGCAACCAAGAACAACTTCATGATGAACCAACGGTTCAAGGGAATCAAGAAATTCAATGTCACAATCGGAATAAAATCCGCCGGTTTCAAGAATGACTTCCGGTTTTGCAAGATCGGAAAAGACTTCAAACCGCAAGTCCGCTTGTTCCAAAGCTTGTCCGCAAAGCTTTCCCATTCTTGGAAGGGCGGCAACCGCTTCTTCATCCCAAAGCTTGACTTCCCAACCCGGATTGCATTGACGGAAAGATTCAATGCAACGCTTGGCAAAGCGGGACATTGGCGGACCGGACCAAATGAAATTGATGATCTTTGGAATCATTCCCGCCCCCGTCAATCATTATGAACAATCACTTGAACAAGGCAAGCGGCGGTATCGGCTTTCAAGTGAACGGTCCCGCCGGAAACCGCTTGGGGGTCAATCCGGAATTGGGCGGGTTCCCCGGGCTTCATTCTTCCGTATGGGTGAAACGTTCCGGCAACTTTCGGACCGTGTTGAACAATGTTGTCCGGGTCAAGATTCTTGAACCGGGCCCAACCAACAAGGGCCAAAGAAGAAAGGTCAACGTCAATCCCGGCGGTTGGAACGGTCAACGTTCCCGGAACCCCGCCCCCTATATTGTTTTGGTCAAAGGTCATTCTTTCTTGACCGATGTTCCCGGAATCCCAACCCGCGTCTTGATCTTTGGCTTGAAGTGACATTGTTGCAAAGATTGACATTGCCTTTCCCCTTTCAAGTTTGATCCGGACCGGGGCCCGGAAAAGTGATTGTATAAACGCGGACTTTTGAACCGCGGGGTTTATTGGTCGATCAAAAACAAATCCATTGTTCCGGAAGCTTGCAACGTATCCGCGGAAGCGGTCCCTTCAATCTTAATGTCCGTCTTGGGGTCAAAGACAAGCGGGGCTTGAAAGGTATATGTTGACCATGAAGAAGCTTTTCCGTCAATGCTTGTATCCGCAAGGGTCCGCCAAGACATCCCGAAAGGGCGAATTTTCAATTTCAATTTTATGATTTCTTCGGAAGGGGACAAATCTTCTTTGTGGGCATAGCACCAAAACAAAGAAGCCAAGACCGCTTTCTTTTCATTGGGGACCGTAAAAACAAGTTGCGATTGTTGACCGTCCCCCGGGGTGATTGCAGCGGAAACCGTTGCATCAACCGCCGCGGTTGCGGTAATTGTCCCTTCATTGGTGCCGCTTGAACCGGATGTCATGACAACCAACCGATGAACCCGAAGATATGAATTGGAAGTTGCAACCGGGGTCAACCCTTCAAGGGTCTTTGTTTCTGAAATGATGTCAAAGCTTGAATCTAACCCTTCAATATAAACGGTTCGGGCCCCGTTCCCGGCGGGGTTTCCATCATCGTCCGCGTCCGTTGATACAATGCTATGAATCCGGGCCGCGGTTGGGAAAGCGTATATCCCCCCTTGATTCCAAAGGGTTTCTTCGGTATCCGCGTTAAGATCGGGATTCTTCCCAAAGACGTTGAACGTTGCGGAACCGTCAACTTCCCCCAAAGCAATCAACGCCCCGGGAAGGGAACCCGTTCCCCCGCCCCCGCCGCTTGGAACCATCGGGGAAGCAAAAGCCCGGAAGACCAACCAACCAAGGGCAAGACAAAGAAACAAGACAAGGGCAAACGGAACGGAACGCTTGATCTTTTTGACCATCGGATTGATTCCTTTTCTTCAAAGTGAACGGATCGGGGGCGGGTCAATCAAAACCGTAAAATGAAACGTTGACGATTGCCCCCGCGGTTTCTTCAATGAACTTGACAGATTCCAAATCCCCGATATACCAAAACGTTGTATTTCCCGGGACTTGAATTCCAACGGTTGCGGTTGGGTCCGTTCCATCATCCCGCCAACGGATCGGGCGGGACCCTTCAATTTGAACCAACGCAAGAACCGCTTTGGGCGGAACGGTCAAACCCGTTGCGGTTGCAAGGGATGTCAATTGTTGATAACCCTTCGGGTCAAGATTCAAGTCCGCGGTCCGGACTTGTCTTGCAGGGGTTGGCCCCGCGGCGGACAAAACCGCGGAAGCAATCGGGGCGGGTTGGGCGGTTGCTTGCGGTTGGGAACAACCGAAAGAAACAAGCAACAAGGAAAGAACAACCGCAACAAGAAGGGCGGTCAACGCGGAAGGGGGTTTTGATTTTGCAATCTTCATTCCCCAAGGGACCGCTTGCAAGCTTTGCCCCCGTTCATAGGAATCAAGTTGAACAACGTCTTCCGCCTTGCGTTCCCGGATTGTCCCTTCATCCGTACGGGATAGAATCGGAGCCCCCGCCAATTCTGCAAGTTCCGCTTCGGTCAATGGCATTGTCAAACCCTCCAATCAAGAAAAAGAAACGGTCCCCCTTCATTATAGGGGACCGGGCGGAATGATTGAAAGCGTCTTCCCTTTATAGGGGCTATAAAAAGGGATTGATCGGATTGCCATTTTCCGGGGGAAGAATATCCGGGCCCGGGTCTTCGGACGGATCGGGAAGCGGCGGGTCTTCATCGTCTTCCGATGTTTCATTTGTGAAGAAGATATATCCGCAATTCCGGCAACGTCTTCTTCTTCGGACCGTCTTTTTTGTTTGGCCTCGCCAAGTTGTTTCTTTTGTATAGGTATTGGTTGCGGGGCAATGTCGGCAACCGCAAGCTTTGCACTCAATAGACATCAACGGCCCCCCTTCCGCTTGTTTGCGTATATTTGGGAAAGCTTCCGCCGCGGGGCCCGGGTTGTTTTGGGCTTGGCTTTTCCATCGGATCGGATGCAAGCCCCTTGAAGGGAAGCAACAACGCAACAACCAACAAGACAGTCAAGCCAATCATTGTCCGGACGCCCTTCCCTTTCCTGCCAACAATCCTTGACAAGACCCCGGGCTTGAACCGTTTCCGGATATTCACTTTCGCAAACGTGATTCCCGAACATTGAATGAACTTCCGGCGGGGCTTTGAACAACGCAAAGCTTCCGGGGGCCCCAAGCGGGGAAGACAACCGGGAATGAAGAAACGTCTTGACGCGGTTGACATCCGCGGTCAAATGATATTGCCCCATTTGATCGGGCTTGAAGACCCAAGAAACTTCTTTCACTTCGGGATGAACTTGATCTTCAAAAAGCCAACCGCGGGTTCTTGTGAATTCTTCAAATTGCTTCCGGGTTGGGGGCATTGGTTGCCCATAATAGGGAAGCAATTCTTTCCGTCCGCTTTCCCGGATGAACCGCTTGATTGTTTCGGACGCTTTTCCCCAACGGGTATCAATCGCAATCTTCGGAATCCGTTCCGGGGTTTGATGTCCGTCTTCCCGGATGAAATCTTTTGAAAGAAGGTAATTTGTTCCTTGGGTCAACGCATGATATATCTTGGCTTCAAAGGGGGCTTGAATCTTTCCCTTGGAAGACTTGACCGCTTTGTTCCGTTGGTCCGGATATGCCTTGAAGAATTCCCGGGTCAACAATCCCCAAGATTGGGTTTGATGCTTGTGAAAGTATAGGGAATTGATTTCCGGGAAAGTCCCGTAATCAATGACATACCCGTTGAAGTTCCGTTCCGCCGCAAGAACCGCCCAAAACAAGATTTCATCTTGAATATCAATGAACCCCGCCAAGATGGAACAATCCGCGGGGATATGCCCCCTTTCAAGATCAACGGTTTTTTCGGAAAGTTGATCCGCGGTCAACATTGAAACAAGACCGTCTTCCCCGAAGCGGCGGGGCTTGTTTTGATATTCCGCAACAAAGGTCAACGGGTTCATGAACCGAAGATTCATTGAATGTTGTTGGGCGGAAAGTTCCGTTTTTCCGTTGAAGCGTTGTTCCCAAGAAACGTCAAACCCCTTGTCCATTTCCCGCCGGTTCTTTTTATAAAACTTGGTTGCAAGGCGGATGTCCTTGTATAAACGCAAAGATTGTTTCCGTTCTTCCCCGTATTGATTCCAAAGACGCCCCGCTTTGGAATCAAGGGAAATGTCATTGTCCGTTATTCCTTCGGGCCAACGGATAACCATTGAACAACGTTCCCCCCGCCATTCCGGCTTTTGGGTTTGGTCAAGGTATGTGTCGGAAACATCCCCTTCCCGGATAACGGTCATTGGCATAATTGCCGCAATCGTTTCCCCCGGACCGGCAAGACCGGCAACCGCCCCATCAATCAACCTTATTGTCTTTTCACAAGCGGCGGGGCTTTCGGCCCGTTGGTCTTTTTGAATATCGTCAAGAAGAACAACGTCCGGGCGGGGTTGTTCCAAAAGAATCGGATGAACTTCCGCTTCCCCGCGGATTGACCCTTCAATTCCGGCGGTTGTAATAATCGTTCCGGCAGAACGCGGAATGAAGCTTTGGAATTCTTCAAGGTATTGAAGAAAGTCCGGGGCGTTCTTCAAGTATGGTTCCGCGTCTTCTTCCGGAAGCAATAGGCAAGGATAACGCAAACTTTCAGAACCCCATTCAATATGGGTAGGTTCCCCAAGATACAATTGACCCTTTGCAAGTTGAAAGCGGTTTTCAAGACGCTTGAAGGGATACCCGATTTCCGGGAAGTCTTGTTGAAGAAGGGTTGACCGGAACCAATATGTCTTGATGAAGTCTAATGTCTGCAAAGCTTTGTTATGATGGGAACCGATGAAGAAGGGAAAGCGGCGGATTCCGTATGATGTTCCCCAAAGCATTGAAGCCCGGGCAAGGGCGGTCTTGCCCCCGCCGCGGGGCATTGCAAGGGCAAACATTCCCCCATCAATGAAGACGGTTTGAATTGTCTTGATGCAACGCTTTTGATCTTCGGACCATCCCAAATAGAAAACGGGGGAAAGATACGTTTCACAAAACCGTTGAAGATCATCTTTGCAAGCGTTCCGCCGCTTCCAATTTATTTCTTCAACGGGAAGCGGGGCAATGTCCCGGGCGGAAGCGGAAACCCGGGCTTTGTAAATGTTGGAACGTTCCCGCTTTTTCCAACCCGCTTCTTTGTCCGTCAATTCCTTGGGGCGTCCCGGGCTTGTCTTCAAGGGTTTCTTGGGCCGCGGTTTGGGTCCCGCTTTTTTCTTCTTCGTTTTCTTCTTCGTTTTCTTTTTTGAAGTCCCTGAAATCTTGACTTGTTTCTTCCCATCATTTGCCCTTTTCTTTTTGACGGTCTTCTTCTTGGGGGCCGCGGTCTTTTTCCGGGAAGAATTCCCTTTGCCCTTTCCGGCCCCGGACGCCCCCGCT
>Ga0180433_10004770_pt1 | contig 18802 bp, 22 predicted proteins | sample SS_ome_8_FD_132980 | JGI IMG/M metagenome (GOLD analysis project Ga0180433, IMG submission 132980) | Hypersaline lake sediment archaeal communities from the Salton Sea, California, USA - SS_1_D_1 metaG | ecosystem: Environmental > Aquatic > Non-marine Saline and Alkaline > Hypersaline >... | reverse complement strand
AAGAAATTGAGAATGATGAAGAAGATGAAATTGAGGATGATGAAGAAGATGAAATTGAGGATGATGAAGAAGATGAAATTGAGGATGATGAAGAAGAAATTGAAGATGATGAAGAAGAAATTGAAGATGATGAAGAAGAAATTGAAGATGATGAAGAAGAAATTGAAGATGATGAGGAGGGAAGTGATGAATAAATTAAAAATTAATTTTTTCTATTAAAGTTTCATTTTTTAGTTTTCAATATAAATAATTTATATTGAGAATTAATTGAAATAATATTTTTATTTTATATGATATAAGTGAATAGAAATAGATTAAGAAATTAGCATATATATTTTAATAAAAACATTATAATTATGTTATATGTTATTAGATGGGCAAAAGTTATAATAATATATTGCTTTATCCATCTAGATGAACTTGTGAAATTATATGCTTTTGTTATTTTTATATAAGATGATATAATGATACTTGATATTATACTTATAATAAAAATGGACATTTTTAGTGATAATTTAGTTTTTTCTTTAATGAATAATGCTAAACAAGTCATTATACCAAAATATAAGGGAGCTAAAATAGTATATTTTTTATAAGAATAATTTATATTTTTCATTTTACCAACATTGTAAAAAAAAAAGGCAAAAATAGGAAATGAAGAACCTATAACAAAACCTTTCAAATAATTTGAACTCATTAATGTTTATAATTTATAGCAATTTTTTTTTTTCTCAAATCTTTTTATTTTGTCTTAAAATATCTTGTAGTAATATTTTATCATTGTTTTTATTAGCCTCTTCTTTATTTTTTCCTAAAAATGCAAATTTTAAATTTTCTATAGGATGTGAATAAAATATTATAGTATATAATGGATTATTTCGCATTGCTGATATAAAATTCGAATATCGATTAGCACAAGCAATAGTATAATAAGTTTGATTTTTTACTGAATGCCACCACCAAGGTGGATTAAATAGTAAATCTCCTTCTTCTAATTCAAATTCATATCTTGGAATTCGTCTAGTTAAGAAATTTTTATGAAATATATCTATTTTACTAACGGCAAATAAACCTGTTCTACTGAGTGTTGGAAGAAGAATATTAGAATATTTTGGATGAATTAAATACCATTTTTTTATACCTTTTATATTGAAAAAGAAGTTTCCAATATATGATGAGTGTAATGTTGTTCCTGTATTTTTACCACCAAGGAACATGTGATTAACTTCATTACTATTTTTGAGGTCTATTCCTATTTTTTCTTTTATATTTTCTAAATCCATATCATCTATAAGTTCTGGATAGAAACCGAAGATACGACTTACATTATTTACATAAACAGGTTTTTTTAATTGAATATCATTTATTATTTCTGTTAATTTCTTATATTTATAATCTTTAATATATTCTGAACTATTTTTTACATTATTTATGTCTGCTTTTTCTATTACAGGTAATTCCAAATCACCATACTTATTATTGAAATAATCCAAATTCCATTTTTGAACTGCTTTTGAATTTTTTACAAATCCTTTTACAATTATAGGTGTTGTTAGATTATTAGTTAATTTATAAAAATTTTCCTTTGTTAAATCATCAACTGAAATTGTTGGTGGAGATTTAGGTTCACATTCTCTTCCTTTATATTTTTTATTATAATTTAAAATTATTTTATTATAAATTTTACTTATAAAATTAACTTTTTTATTTCCATCTCTATCAGCTTCTTCTGTTGTTAAATTAGTTCCAAAATGTGAATTTAAGAATGAAATTATTTGATATTTATAAGAATAAAGAATAAATATAATAAGTGAAAAAAATATTATTATATTCAACATATAATATATCATTATATTTGTTTATTATAATTTATAATATTAATTATTTTTTTCATTTATTTTTTCATTTATTATTTCCCAAAAATAATAATAATTATATCAATACTGAATAATATAAAAAAACCATAAAAAATTTTAGGCAACAACAACATTTTTTGAAAACAGAATTTAAGTATTTTCCAGAAAATATTAAATTTTTAAAAGATGAAGGTGAAGATAATCATCCAACAAAAGACAATATTATTAATAATATGCAATAAATTGCAATACTGAACAATATTAAAAAAACTATTGATATTAAAAAAACCATTAAAAATTTTAGGCAAGAACAACATTTTTGTCTAGCAATTCTATTAGATTCATTATCTACAGTAATAAATTGTGTATTATTATCTACAATTATTTCAATTGGTTGTTGAAATTCAACTATATTATTACTAAATTCAACAAAACATATTGGACATTTATTACCCCAACCTTCTTTCATTTCATTAATACAATTATTATGAATAAAATATTTGCATTTACATTTTGAATTTTTTTGTGGAAATTCCAAAAAATTTAATTTATTATTTATTTCACAAGAACATAATATACATTCATTATTTGACATATTTTATAAATATACAAAACTTCTATAAATATATTTTTTTCGATTTTTTATTTTTTATATTAAATAAATTATAATGAATAATAAGTTTGCTTTAGTTATAGCTATAAATTATTTTAATACTAATAATAAATTAAATGGTTGTATTAATGATGGTGTTAATATAATTAATTTTTTGAAAACAGAATTTAAGTATTCTCCAGAAAATATTAAATTTTTAAAAGATGAAGGTGAAGATAATCATCCAACAAAAAACAATATTATTAATAATATGAAAGAAATTGTTCAAAAAATTAATAATGTTGATGGGCCTTGTGAATTTTGGTTATCATATTCTGGTCATGGTACTAGAGTAGTTGATAATAATAATGATGAATTATCAAATATTTATGATGAAGTAATTGTTCCATCAGATTATATAAAATCAGGTTTTGTTTCTGATGATATTTTATTTTCAATATTAAATGGAATTACAAATGAAAAATGTAAGGTTCTTGCTCTATTTGATTGTTGCAACTCAGGAACTATTTTAGATTTAAAATATAAATATATTAACAAAAACAAAAAAAGAATAGAAAATAAAAAAGCAAATCTAGTTTGCCCTACCTACATGATTAGCGGATGTAAAGATTTTCAAACAAGTGCTGATTATTTTGACCATGAAATGGACCAATATGGTGGAGCTTTGACTAATACCTTTTTAAGAAATATAAAAGGTAAAAAAGAAATTAAATTCATCAATTTAATACAAATTATGAGACAACAATTAAAAAATAATGGATTTACCCAAATTCCTCAATTAACAACAAATAAAGATGTTAATGAAAGAACATTTATGTTTAGAACAAATAATGATGGTATACAATTATTTATTCAATTGCCACCTCCACCAAGAAGGAGAAGAAGAAGAAGAAGAAGACCAACTAGAAGACAATTAATTATTAGATATTTAAGAAGAAGAAGAGCAATGTTAAGAAGACAAAGAGAAAGAAGAAGAAGAAGACGTAGAAGAAGAAGATAATTATTTATGTATTGTTATTATACCATCATTATTAAAAACTTCTGTTAATTTTATTTTATATTCAAAAAACTCAGCCTCATCATAATCATCATGATAATAAAAAACACTAGCTAATTTAAATTTTTCAATAGATGTTATTTTTTTTTTACAATAATATATATCTTCAAAATAATACTTTTCATTATAATAATCACATATTTCTTTTATTTTATTATTTATTCTATTTATTATTTCGTTTATTTTTTGAATTGCTTTTTCTTCATTTTTACATAAATATATTTCTTTACGACTGTCATAACGAGTAAATTTAAAAATATATTTAATAAGAAAATATTTTTTTTTATTTGACATATAAATAACAAAAATAAAATAAACTTTAAATTTATAATTTTTTTCAATAAATCAATGCTTATCAATCTATGTTCAGAAGTTAAATTTATTCAATTACAACTCCTCACCAAGAAGAAGAAAAAAAAGAAGACAATTATTTCTGTATTGTTATTATACCATCGTTGTTATAAACTTCTTTTACTCTTATCTCATAATGAAAACCATAATCATCATTAGAATAATAATAATTATTTAGTTTAAATTTTTTTATAGTTGTTATTTTATTAACACAATAATCTTCATAATAACTTGGACAAAAATCATATTTTATATTTTCATTATTAATCATATCTTTTATATTATCATTTATTTTATTTATTATTTCATTTATTTTTAGAATTGTTTTTTCTTCATTTTTACATAAATATATTTCTTTACCATTACTATTATACTCACCACTTGTTTTAGTAAAAATATATTCAACAAAAAAATATTTATTTTTATTTGACATAAAGTTACTTACAAAAATATATTTTAAATTTATTATTTTAAATTTATTATTTTAATAATAATAAATTTAGAAATTATAAAAATATTTTTTTTTTTTATTTTTTTTTATTTTCTATTTTTTTCAATATATTATTTTTTTTCAATATTTTATTTTTTTTTTGTCTTTTTAGTTTATTGGTATTAATTCTATATAATTTATTAATTTTTAAGGTAGCTAAATCTAATCCAGTAACATTGAAAATGAATTCTTCTTTTTTTGGTATTACAATTTTATATTTACCAAATTGTGTTTGATTAACTAATTCATTATTCAATTTAACATTTGACAATAATTTATTTGGTTTACCTTGTGAATTAATAATTTCATGATCCTCCAAAATATTTAATATAAGAAGCAATGCTCTAAAAGCATATTTATTTTCTTCTCTATCTGTAAATTGTTTTTGATTTAAATTTGACAAAATAAAACTTAATGGAATGTAAATTTTATCATCTTTATCAATATTTATATTACAAGACCTTTTTCTTGGTAAACCAAGTTTTATTTCATCTACATTATGTGAATGTATTTTCTTGATACAATTTGAAATATTATGTTTTCTACTTTTACTTTTATAATTATCATATGCATCATTAAAAAATTTTATTAGATTATCACAATGTTTTTCCATATATATATATATAATAAATATTTTATTAAAATAATTTATTCAAAAAAATATATATTTATATATAAGATGAGTGAATATGAAATAAAATTTTGGAATGATAATTTTTTTGGTATCCCTGTTCGATTTTCAAAAAAAGAAATGCCAGAAAGTAAAGATTATGATAAAATGCCAAATTATATGATTAAACAAATGAAAAAAAACAAATATCTAAATTATACTAATAATGAATTAGAAACTAATATAAATATTAATCCAGAAATTTATGAAAAATTAAAAAAATTTGAAGAAGATACATATAGCAAGCCAACATCTAATGGTAATGGACTATATTTTGACTTAACACAGGGTAAATTAGATATAATAAAAAAAAAAAATCCAATTTTTTTTAGATTTATGTCAAAAGATGAATTTAGAAATTTTGTTATTAATAAATATATATATCCAAATAAAGAATGGACGAATCAACATGTCAAAAATTACATTGAAAAATATTCAGAAGAACCTCGATTAATTCAAAAAAATTCAAATGCACAAATAACATGGAGTGCGACAACACAAAAAGGAATGTCTATTGGACCAACGCTTTTTTCATACGCTGGTAATGGAATGTATTTATGTATGTTTAAAGATGTTCAAAATAGATTTTATAAATCCTTAAAAAATCCAGGGGAAAAGGAATGGTTTGCACTTTTTAGATTATATTTAAATGAACTTTTATGTGTAATAAAAATAGGAACAAAAAATAATCAAATGAGAAACCTTTTAAAATCAATGAATTTTTATAAAAAAAATATTAATAATATTAAAAATAGTAATCTTGAAATATCTGGAAAAAGAACTATATATAATTTTTTGAATGAAATTGCTGATCCATTTAATTTTTCAATAAATAATAATACAAAAGAAGTTAGTGGTGGTGGAAGATATGTATATGTAAAAAATTATGGAAAGAGGAAAATAAGATATTTTAAAAATGGAAAAAAATATATTATTTTAAAAGGTATAAAAAAAAGTATAAAATAAATATTTTAATTATTAAGTTTATAATTATAATAAGTATCATAAAAAAATTTTATTAAAATAATTTATTCAAAAAATCTATATATAATCCTAATCTTTTAATTTCATTTTTATATCTAAATGTAATTTTATACATATTTTTTAAATTTACTTCAAATGTATTAATATTACAATCACTTAGTTTATATATATTCAATAATGACTTAATATTTTTTATACCCTTTCTTTGCAAATAATTACTATTCCTAAAACCAGTTAATTTAATATTTTGATTCAAATATCGTTTATCAAATACTGAATATCTAACAAAATCATCCAGTTTTACTCTTAATTTATATTGATTTAGAAGAATATTAAAACATTTATGAACCAATTCTGTTAAACATTTAGTATCATATGATGCTGTATGTAATTCATCACTGTCTTTAATATCTCTTCCCATAATTGATTTAAAACAACTACTTAAGGCATATGATTTAAAATCAGGAAAATATTTCTTAATAAATGGAATAGTATCAAAAAACAAAATATTTTTTAAAGGACGTAAACCAGCTCTATAATATTCACTCTCTAATAAATTTTGATCAAATCCAAAATTATTATGAGCACCCAATACAATCAATTTATTACCATATTCTTTATTTAATGTTTCATTAATTAAATTTAATGCATCATCTATCTGTAAAGCATTTTTTTCTTCTAATACTTTCTCATCTATTTTATGAATATTACTATTTGTTATTTTTTTACCATTACTTGGTAAAACATATATATGTAATATAGATTGCTGTGTATCAAAATCTGTAAAACTAATCTCTAAAATAGATTCTTCATATACGTTTAATCCACTACTTTCAATATCGTAAAAACATAATTTTGTATTTTTATCCATAAAAGACATAATTAATATCTATTTAAATATTCTTAAAAAATTAAAATCAATTTTTTTTTTTCATAAATGTATAAAAAAATAATTAAGAAAATTATTATATAAAATATTAAAAAAAAAAATTTTTCTGTAAACTTTTAAGTTTATCTTCTTTTTGTAAAATAGATGTTTTATTTGGTATTACTATTCTTCTCAATGCAAACCCATTTAATTTAGATATACGTCTCAGTCCTTGTACAGCACCATTATTTATTCCTATTTTAGAATTTTTTTCTGGTGTTATAATTTCAATTATTTTACAATCTTTATCCAAAAATAAACAAAATACCATACCAGCACCATGTTCTAATATCATTCTATTACATTTAGTAAAATTTGAAATTTGTTTAAGAATTGGTTGCCCATCACAATTTACATAATTTAAATTTCCAAAATAATTTTCCAATTTATCTAAATCCATGAATTTTCTTCTACCCGCACCAAAATTTTCATTTTTAAATTCTTTTATTTTCTTATTGTTTTCTCTATATAAACATATCCTTTCATTATTTTTTATACCATATTTCTTTTTAGCTAATTTTTTTAAATAATTAATTGCAAATTTACATTTAAATTGTTCTATTTTATTCCATCTATAATCCCATTTTTTATAATTTATTTTTGGTAAGTTATTTGGAGTATTTGTATAAATTATTTTCGTATTTAATTCTGTATAAAATTTATCAAAAATTGTATTCCATTTTCTATAACGATTATATAAAATTGTAACTTTTGGTTTTAATCTAGCTATTATAAATATAATTGGTAGAAATTCACCCATCATAAAATGCCAAAAATGTCCTCTTACATTATCTTTTACATTTATCATTATATATTTCATTTATAATGTATATTATATAGAAAAAAATTGAACAAAAAAAAAACAAGTTTTTATTTACTAATAATTAAATAAAAACAATAAAAAATAATAATACGTTTAGATAAAAACATAATAACAAATTTTTACAAAACAAAACAAAAAGAAAAACTAGACAACTTATTAAGACAATTATGTCCGTCAACATTAGTGGTCTATCCAAAGTTGTGCTTCTAGAACGTCTTTGGACAAGAATGAAGCCAGCAGCATTTTTTGCCTTTAACCCTTCTCTCGCACCTTCCTTTAACAAGGAGGAAGCTGAGAAGGCTGTTGAAGGATATATTGACTACTTTTGTGGTCGATGTATTAAAAGCGACCTGAGTGGAGACATTGTAAACACATTCCTTTACAATAGGGATGTGGGTAGTGGTGCCTTTGAAAAGGTCGTAGAGGGGATGCGGGAGGAACTTAAGAATACAAAATCTTGAGTTTAGAATTATAATAATTAATAAAAAAATATTGTTAATAGTATTAATGGGTAAATTTGTTTATCGTGAAGAATTAAATAAAAATAATAAAAAAAAGAAGGAATTTATTTATAAATTATCAAATGGCAAACAGATAATGGATAAAAAAACATTAGATTATATTAAATCTTTAGGATGTCCACCTGGTTTGAATAAAGTTGAAATAAATTTAGATCCAAATGCTGAAATAGCTTGTACTGGTTATGATATAAAAGGGAAAAAACAATATACGTATTCTAAAAAACATAATGAAAGAGTGGAAAAAGAAAAATTTTGTAAATTAATTGCGTTTGGTAGAAGTTTACCAAAAATTAGGAAGAAATATAATAAAGATTTATCTAGTTCAAATCAAAAAACAAGAATTATAGCTTTGGTGTTGAAAATTATTGAATCTTGTAATTTCAGAATTGGAACTGATAGATGTCAAAAAACCTATGACCATTATGGCGTTACTACATTATTTAAAAAACATGTTGATATTAAATCTAATAAATTAGCAGTTATAGATTTTATCGGGAAAAAAGGTGTTCAGAATTTATGTGAAATAACTGATCCAGAAGTAATTGAAGTATTAAAAAAAATACAATTTAATGCTTCAAATAAAGAAAAAATATTTAAATTCAAAAATAAAACAAATAGTATATCCTATATAACTTTTCTTGACATTAATAATTATCTAAAAGAATTTGGTGATTTTACCTCAAAAATTTTTAGAACTTGGGGTGCTAATAAATTTTTAATTAAAAGATTATCTTTATTTCCAATAGAAAATTCTAGAACTGCTAGAAAACGAACAATTAATCAAAAAGCATTAGAAGTTAGTAAAAAAATTACAAATAAAAATGGAAAGAAAGTCGATGATAGTATAACATTTAAAACATTACATCATACAGTCGCTATGTCAAAAAAAAAATATCAAATTCCTGAATTAAGAAATGTTTATGAAGAAGAACCAGATAGATATAAAGAATTAGTTATGAATAATACTTTGAACGTTAACGGTTTAAATAAATATGAATGTGCCTTACTTAATTTTCTTGAAAAATATTATAAAAAAAAATTTTGTGGAAAAAAAAATAATAATGTAAATAATAAATTAAAAAATATCAAAAATAAAATTATAAACAAAAAAAGAGGTAATCGTTATATATCAAAAAAATAAAAAAATGAAAATATTTTTTTTAAATTTATATTAGATAGATAAAATATGAATTGCAAAACAAATAAAAATAAGAAAATTTTAATTGATGGTTCATATCTAATTTACTGTTCATATTTCAATAGTAGTTATTTATATAAAAAAAATTATCCTAAAGAAATTTTTAATGGTTCAGATGATATTAGTAAAAATGATAAATTCTTAAAAATATTTTCTCAAATTTTGACAAAAAACTTGAGAAAAATTAAGAAATTTTTTAACATACTTTACTCTGATATATTCTTTGTAAGAGATTGTTTACGTGAAACTATTTGGAGATTAGATATTTATGATAAATATAAAATAGATAGAAAAACATTCGTCAAACACAAAAATAATAAAGTTGATTTAGGTAATTTCTTTATGGTTGTTTACAACAATTATTTAGAAAACTTAAAGGTAAAAATGGGGTTTAATATTATTAAAATTGAAGAAGCAGAAGCAGATGATACAATATTTTTATTAACAAAATTATTTACTAATGATAATTACAAAATAACTATAATTAGTAATGACTCTGATTTCTTCCAGATTATTAATGATAACGTTGATTTATATGATATTTCCATGAAAAAAATTAAATTAAGGAATGACCCAGAAAATTTACTTTTATATAAAATTTTTAAAGGAGATAGAAGTGATAATATTTATGGGTTTAAAATTAACAAGAAGAATTTTTATCTTGATTATATATTAAAACTTTTAAGTCATCCTAAAGGTAATAATCTATATATTAGAAATAGGAAATTAATTGATTTTAATTATATTCCACTTAAATTAAAGAAAAAGGTATTAGAATATTACAATACTATTCGTGGACATGAATAAATAAATTATAAATATTAAGTTTAATAAATTTAATAAATTATTTTTTTATATATTTTTTATAATTTTTTTAAATTTCTAAATTAGCAAATAATTTCGCTAATTTAATTTCATCTGGTTCCATTTTACTTTTCTTTTTATTTGGTTTAAATGAGAAGATAAATTGTTTTAGTAAAGAAACCAAAATGTGTTTAATATGTTTACATTTGTAAACTGGACCTATTTTATCACAATTACAAACAGCTGATAACTCACCATGATTAAACATAAGCTTTGTTACACTAGGTTGTATATTTCTATTAATACATTGAACGTTTATTTCTTTTCTTGCTTTATTATCAGGATAAAGAAATGTTGTTTTAACAAGTACTTTATAGGCTTTATTAAATCTTGACCTAAAATCTAAATTATTGTAATCTACAAGAAGTAATTTTTCTTGATTTAAAAATTTAACAATATCAAAAATAGATGGTTGTGCTAATAGCATTCTATCTCTATTTGGTACAAAATAATTATATAAAAAAGATTTTAAAATAATCGCTACGTGTTTACAATTAGCCCTATTTGGACTATTTTTTCCTAGATATAGTCTTTGACAATTACAATCCAATTTTACATCTCCTCTTTTTAATGTTAACGTTACTGTATGTATTAAATTTTCCTTAGTCTCTGAAGGAACTGCTACTGACATTGAATAATTTTTACTATTAAAAATACATGGCTCTATATTATCAGTAAACGCAGGATGAACTATCAAAGAATTTTCTTGTTTCCCTTTTTTACTTCCATAACGTTTAATCTTAAATTGATTTCCTTCAAAAACAATTTTATCATCTTGACTTATCTTACGTTTACGACTTTTATTTTTTTCAGGTTTTTCAACTTTCAATCTACTCCTTTTCTTTGAAGGAACAGAAAAAATTTGTTTACATTTTGTAATAAAATTCATATTTTTATTATAAAATAAAGTTCTTTTCAAAAAAAAAATCATTTTTTTTTTTAATTAACCTTTCTCATTAAATCCTTACAAACTCTTGGACGTCCATTAGTTCTTGCTAATACTGGAAAATTGTATTCGTCCATATAAATTCTATCCATACAAGTTGTACAAACATTACCTTCTTTTTCACTTATTTTATAAGGATAAGAAGTACAATCAAATTGTAATTGACACATTGGACATTTCATATATGGAGGTGTAACGCCATCAGTTCCAAAATTTTTGAAATTTAAATTTTTAGCATCATAATTAAAGTTAACAGATGACAAATTTGAACCAATATTATAAGTTACTAAATTTCTTTCATCTTGATATGGTCCTTTATTAAAACCACCAATATCTTCTATTTCATAATTAGTAAAACCTTCTTTATTATCAACATCGTTAGTTTTTCTATCCATATAATCACAAAAAACTATAATTCCGAATACTACTATTATTAAAAGGTAAATCATATCCATCTTATATTATATAAAATATTTTTTCTAATTACAATATTCATAAATATCTGTTTTTTCTTCACAACTATTTTCTCTAATATATTCACCTGGAATAAAATTCAATTCAGGATTATGGAAAAATTTCTTTGTACTATAACTTCCCTCTAAAGGTTTATTTTGTGGAATATTCCAATCATTACCTTGATAACCTCTTTTCACATTAACAATCTTCCTATCCCATATCCCATCATACATTAATTTTCCAATAGGAAATGTATATTTTCCATTATGTAAACCAATGGGTTGAGTATAATTATCACCAGTATTCGCAACGGCTTCAACTTTATTAGATGGAATTGAGACTGTTTCAGGTGTTCTTAATTGAGTTATTAATCTCTCATTTTTAATTAAATTATTTCCTGTATCCATTTCTTGATGACCTATTGAACCCTTTTGAACAAATGGTTGTGGATTAGAAGATGAATGATGCCCTCTTTTTTTTAACATTGTTTTAATAGAAATGTTATCTTCATTAAAATTTGAAAACTTTTCTTTTTTACCATCAGAACTATATTGATTTACTAAACTTTCAATTACAGAAAAAAATTTATATAAAATTAAACAAATTATAACAACTAATATTACAAAAGCGTAAAGTAACATATATTATATTAAATATTTTTAAATTTTCTTTTTAAAAAAATATAAAAATGATTTTTTAATTTAAGGTTAAGATATATATAATATATAGTATAATGGGTGTTGCCGGTTTATTTAAATCAGTTTTAAAATATAATAAAAGAGTTCATAGTCCCAATTTGAAAAAAATCATAAATTATTTTTTGATTGATTTCAATGGAATTGTTTATAAAGCACAAAGTATTCTAAATGCTAAAATGCGTGAAAAAAACAAGGTTTATAAAGCAAGTCACAAGAAAAGTTATGAAAAAGATTTGATTGAAGAAGTTGTTATTTATACACAAAATATCATTTGTAATGTAGTGAAGCCAGATACTATGGTTTATATTGCTGTAGATGGTCCAGCACCTAGAGCTAAGATGTCACAACAACGTTCACGTAGATATAAAGGTATTAAGGATAAACAATATAGAGATGCTATTAGAAAGGAGTTTAATGTTGAAGTAAGTGATGAATGGAATGGGTCATCAAATATTGCTCCAGGGACTGAATTTATGTATAATTTAACGAATAGTATTAAGGAGGCAATTGAAAAGAATAGATTTTCGGTGGATATGAAAAGGGATATTATTTTCAGTAGCGGACAAGTACCAGGAGAAGGGGAACATAAATATATGCCTTATATTCGTAAGATGTATGCTTGTAAATCTATGAAAAATAAAACAATTTGTATTTACAGTGGAGATGGAGATATGATTCCATTATCAATTGTAAGTAATAAAAATAACATTTTTCTAATGATGGGTGGAGATAGGGCAAAAAAAGATTTACCACAATATGAAGATAAACCATATGTTTATTTAAATATAGATGAAGTTAAAAAATCATTACATTATAAGTTAAATAAGGGAATGAATAAGAATAGTCATATTAATGTAAATGACTATACTTTAGATTATGCGTTTCTATTATCACTTGGTGGAAATGATTTTATTCATGGGTTACCTTTTACTGTAGTAAAAAATCAGGGTATTGATGAATATGTAATTCCTATTTATAGAAATATTTTTAATGAATTGGGAAGATATTTGTGTAAAATTAAGAAGGATGGTACTAAAAGAAAAGTGGAAATAGATGTAGAGTTTCTAAAAGAATTATTTAATGAATTATCACAGGGAGAGGATTTTCTAATGAAAAAATATAAAAAGGAGAGAGTTGATAAGATTATTGGTGGATATTTAACAAGACACCAACAGAAAACTGAAAATGAATTTTTTGGTTATGAATTAGAAATAAAAAGATTTGAGCATTTAGATATGCATCATCCTAAGCATTTTTTGAATGATATGTATGCTTCTGATTTTGTTAAGATTGATTATAGTAAGCCTCATCAGGATTGGAAGAGAGAATATTATAAATTTTATATGGGTGTTGACCCTGACGAAGAGAAAGATTATGAGGGTTATATTCATGGTATATGTGAACGATATTTGAAGACATTGTTTTGGAATGTTCAATATTATGCAACAGGATGTCCATCGTGGTCATTTCATTATGGATTTAGAGTTTCTCCCATGCCTTCTGATGTATATGATTTCTTATTATTTACAGATTTTAATTTAAATAAGATTGAATTTGATTTGGGAAAGCCATATACACCATTTCAACAATTAATGTTTATTTTACCACCACAAATGAAAGATAATGTTCCTAAAAACTTAGGAAATTTAATGGTTGACCCTAAAAAATTATTGGTTCCATATTATCCAACTGATTTCAGGGTAGATGCGAGTGTTGGGAGAAAATGGATGTATAGCGAAGCAATATTACCAGAAATAGATGATGATTTTCTATTAAAAATTGTTAAGTCAGAAGAGGATAAATTGAAAGGTAGGAATAAATTAATGAATAGAGTTACTATGAAACCAATGAGAAAATCTACTAAAAATTCAAATGTAATTAATAAGAAAAAACTAAATAAAAGTAAAAAAATTAAAAAGGATGATAAGAATAAATAAAAAAAATGAATTATTTTTAGTCTAAAGAATATTATACATATATTAAATATGTCTAAATTTAAATATATTTTTGCGAATTGTATGAGGGGTCAAAAACGTTTTGGTGTTGAAAACCCTTCAAAACATATAAAAAATTTTTTAGCAAGAAAAAATTGTGTGACGTGGAATAATTACTTAACTGTTCCAAAAGATAATTTTAAAAATATTTTAGGATATTCTAAATTAATGGGTCATGTTTATGATACAATTAAACAAGGAGAAAGACCTTTAACATTTGGTGGTGACCATTCTATTGCCATTGGAACATTATCAGGTGCTTTAGAATATTATGGAAATACATTGTCAGCTGTATGGGTAGACGCACATGCAGATATAAATACAATGAAATCTTCACATTCAGGAAATCTACATGGTATGCCTTTAGCATTTGTGAGTGGTTTACAAGAAAATATTTTGACAGTTCAAAATGAATTAGATTTAGATAATTTAATTTATTTTGGGTTAAGAGATTTAGATGATTTTGAGGAAAACTTAATAAAAGAAAGAAACATTAAAAACTTAACATCTGAAGAATTAAATAATGATAAAGAAATTGAATTTCATGTAAATACAGAGAATATTCATTTATCTTTAGATGTAGATGTTTTAGACCCACAATATATGAAATCAACTGGTACACCTGTTGAAAATGGAATAAACTTAAGTAAATTACAAGAAATTTTGGATTGGACTAAAAATCAAGGAAATATAGTTTCTATAGATTTAGTTGAATATAATCCGCGTTGTTCAGAGAGTGAAAAGGAAAAATTAACTTCTTTACGTACGTATGAGAGAGTATATGATAAGTTACAAGAAATGAAGATATTATTATTTATAAAAAAAAATGAAAAAAAAAAAACCAAGAATTTTTACACCAATTATTAAGTAATTAGAAACAAACAAACAAACAAACGAGAAAAAAACGAACGTTCAAAAGAACAAAAAACAAACAAACAAAAAAACAACAAACCTCAACACCACATCCACGACACAAGATGTCATCCACCTTCCCCAAGCAACCCACCCAGAACAATCCCCGCAAGAGGAGAAAGGGAAAGGGTGCAAGGGCTCGCGAAAGATGGCAAAAAGCTCAAGCACTGAAAAATGCACAAGAAAAAGCACAGAAGGAAAAAGAGCAGGAACTTGAAGAAAGGAAGAAATCACTGGGGTTGAAAAGAGGCGATGTTGTTGTTACAGTTCCATCTTGTCGCTACCCAGTTTCAACAGAACTGACAGTTTACAACATCACCTACAATCCAACCAGAGACGATTTCATGATCACTTTTCAGGAAAATGGAAGCAATGGTGAAAGTGGAAGCTCACATGCATGGGGTGAAAACTTGGGACGAAGCTTCCACAAAAAGTTGCCAGAAGAGAAGTAAATTGACTAGTCTTTTAACTAACTGAAAATTGAATTAAACTAAATGAAGGTTCAGTTGCAATAATTGAACCTAGATGGTACGTTCTCCTGCTAAAATTGATACATCATTAGATGGTGGTCTCTAATTTAGAGAAAATTGTTGTTTTTTTCAAGTTTATAAAAAAAAATTGATGCAAAAAAATATTAAAATATTAAAACCACTAATAAATTAAAGAAATGTATTGTCACAAACAATACATACAATTTTTACAATTTATTGAGATTAGTTTTTACTGAGAAACAAACAGAACTTAAAGATGGCAATGGAACAACCTAGGGACTTATCTTGGAAAAAAGATATGCTTCGAGCAATAGAAGATGGACGTTATATTTATCCTAATCCACGTATAGTTGGAGAACGAGACACATTAACTCCACTGCAGCGATTTGCTCTAGAATTAATAAATAGTGGAGATTTTCGTCTGTTCTTAAATATAGCTCGCAGAGCGATGTTAGGACCCGATAATTGGAGATCAAATGGAGGACGAGGACTTCTTTTATTTCGAAAGGTCAATAGATTATTGCAAGGGAATGACAGTATACCTGATACACTTACTGCTGATTTAGCAAAAAGTCGTAGACGTTATACTGTACAAAGAGGATTTAATTGGTTATTACGACGTGCTTTGAATGGTTTTACTTTCGAAGTACATGTTAGTGATGGAATAACATTTGATATGGAACCACCCAGAGAACTTTATGGACCTGTGTACAATGATTTGTTAAATTTCTTCGAAGAAAATAATAATGGAACCAAGGCTGAAGTCATGGTACTTTTATCGCTAGGTTTCACACCAAACAATATGCGTACAATGGTCAGATTTCTAAAAAATTTACTTGGAAGAAACATGGAATTCTTGACCCATTACATGACTGGAGAAACAGTTGTTGGTATACGTTATCATTTAAATCCTTTACAAGTCAGAGAACGTAATCCCAATCGAAACCAACAAGGTTCTGTTCGTAGATGTCGTGATGGAAATCGCGTTGGACATTATGACAATGGTCATGCTCAACGGCGTCCTCGTCTTAGTTAAGTTATCGTCAATAAGTTCTTTTGGAGTTCCAACAAAAACGGTGTTTCTAAACACCAACTATCAATGAAAAACAAAAAAATGTCTTATAAAATTTGGAACTAAAGACAGATTTGACGTCAAGTTGAATCCAGAGAATTACGAACCTCTGATAATAGAAGCGTTGTTCTAAATTTTTTTAATTATAATATAAAATAATAAAAAATATAATAAAAAATGAAAATATTTTTATTAGATTTATTTTATATATAATAAATATGTCTAGAAATATATTTCAACAAATGTCAAGTGAGATTATATCTTTGAAAGAAGAAAATTCTTCTTTGAAAGAAAAATTACAAAATTTCTTGAAAAATTTTGATGAAGAAACAAGGGAAAAGTTTAATGTTAAAGGTAATAATAAAGTTGAACAACTTTCAACTGAAAATACCAATTTGACAAAAAGAATTATTGAATTAGAAGAAGATATTAAAAAACTAAGAACAGATATGGCTGATTTACAGGATCTAAATCAGGAACTATTAACGAATATTCATTCAAGAGAACACTCTTTTTTGACATAAATATAGAATAAAATCAGATACTTCAACTGATACATCTTTTATAAGTTTATTTATACTTGTGAATTTCCATTTTGGATTTATAAGTGATAAAAATATGACATAATCTAAACAAATACATGATAAAGAATTATTTTTTACTTCACTCAATATATCTTCAATATTTTTTATTTTGTCATCATGTATAAATTGTTTTAAATATTCATTGACTTTATTATTATTATAATTTGTATAATTTAAAATATAAATATTCTTTCGATGGTAATATAGAAATACTTTTTTCTCTTCTAAATATAATATGATTGAATTTTTTTTATTATTAATTAAACATTTTTTCAATTGATTTTCATTCTGTATTTCTATGTATTTGAAGTTATGTATATTTTTCTCTAAAAATTTACAATATTTTATAATTCCTTCCTTTTCACACATTTCTGGTATTTTATTTCTATTATAAGCACTTAATTTAAGATTTTTATTTACTTTTTTAAGGATTTTATGATTTTCATATTCCAATATTACAAAATTCTTAGAATTTAAATTAATATTCTTATTATTTGAATTCATATTCTCAATCTTTTTTTTTTCTTCTTTTTTTTCTTCTTTATTTTCAATTAATTCTTTTAAATATTTCTGAATAACATTATTAGAATTATTATTATTAATTTTTTTAGAAACTTTTATTAAGTTTTCATATGTTGATAATTTATATTCATTTTTATCTCCAAAATAAATTTTCAAAACTTTTTGTAATTTTTTATCATTGGATATATTTATCTCCTCATTTTTTTTTTTATTATCAATATTTGAATTATTAGTATTTTTATTGTTGTTATTTTCATTAACATTATTTTCATTAACATTATTTTCATTATTATTTTTTACCTTAGACCATTTTTTAGTTTTCTTATTTTTTTTATATCCAATTTCATCTTCCATCCACCTGTAAAAAGCTTTCAATTTTTTCGATTTACCTTTAAGTAATATTTCTAATGATTTTTCTTCAATTTCATCTTGATTTACTCTTTTATTCAAGAAATTTCTATCTGCATCAGACAAATCAAATTTCTTTTTGACTTCTATTACTAATTCATCTATATTTTGCGAATTATTTTCATTATTATTATTATTATTATTATTATTATTATTATCATTGTTGTTATTATTATTCTCTTCCTTATTTATTTTATTTTCTTTTTCATTTTTATTTTCATTTCCAAAATTACTCATGATACTATTATATATAATATTTTTTTTTTAGAAAAAAAAAATATTATCTTAACTATAAAAAAAAAAAAAAAATTAATTTTACATTTTTTTTATAAATTTTTTTATTTTTTTATTAAAATTTTTTTTT
>Ga0180433_10004769_pt1 | contig 18804 bp, 23 predicted proteins | sample SS_ome_8_FD_132980 | JGI IMG/M metagenome (GOLD analysis project Ga0180433, IMG submission 132980) | Hypersaline lake sediment archaeal communities from the Salton Sea, California, USA - SS_1_D_1 metaG | ecosystem: Environmental > Aquatic > Non-marine Saline and Alkaline > Hypersaline >... | reverse complement strand
CAGTAAGTCGATCACATTGCGTTTAGGAGCATCATCGACAAAATAGGCAACCGCCCTATAACACGCTATTACGTCCCCTTTTTCGGGGGCATTGTTGCGTACATCGCGAAAATATTCGTTGAAGTTTTCTTCTGTGATTTCTATTTCATTCGTCGTCATTTGGTTCCCCCATCACAATTAGCCTGTAGTCATCCTTCTTCTCCTGTGGTATCTCGAATTTGCGACGACGTTTCGAAGGAGCGTAAAATGTAAAAGATCGAAATCCTGGGCCTGGAGGGACGACCGCCAACTTGAACATGTGACCTCTTCCAACAGGTTTATCTTTTCCCTTATGCTTCTTCGTTTCATCCCCCAACCAATATTCAAGCTCCTCCTGGAATCGGTTGTAATCATTCTCCCAAAAGGTAATAATCTGTTGATTCCAATCACAATCCTCAACGGTGATATAGTAATACGGATTCCCCTTTTTCGACATTTTCATGTGGGGAGGATCGGTTATCATGACCTCCACCGGGACTCGGGTGGCATTATCGGTATTTTCGTAGGCTGAAAACTTGTTGCCAGTAAAATCAGGACTCCTTTCCAAACGATGAAGCCACGTAAATCCATAGTATTGTTCTTCCGCTTCATACTTGTTGGGCACTTTGTATTCTTCATCTTGAAGAGGCGTAAAGTTATCCAACGTAATCCTCTGATCTTTCTTTAACTTGTCTTCAAACTGGGTTACTGATCTTTGGTATTTCTTGATGATGGCCCAAAGATCTTTGGGACCAAATGATCCGCTGAAAACTATTCCTTGTTCATCAAAATCCCACACAGTTTGTTCAGTCATCTGCATAAGATCATCATGATTAAGCCACTCTTGGTAGTATTGTTCATTGTCTTCATCAAACAAATCCATAATCTGCCGGATGTATTTGGCCCGCGTCTTCATATTCCCTTTATAGCGATTCCTGATCTTTTCAGCATCCTTCTTAAATGCTTCATAGAAGGCCATCAATTTCTGTCGGTCTTCTCCAAAGAGACCCAAATGAATCAAGGGCTTTAATACTTTTGCCGCCGTACCAAACTTCATCAAGAAGTCTTCAATACCTTCGTAGGGCTGATTGGAAACAATCTCATCGGCCACTTCCCACCCGATGCCCTTGATGTTGGAGAAGCCGATGTAAATCTTATCGCCAACAATATCGAAGGTGATCTTTGACTGATTTAAGTCGATGGGCATCACGTCGATGCCTTCATTCTCGGCTTCTCTTTTGAAGTCCCGAATCAGTCGATCCTTCATTGCGTATTGAAGACTCGTCTTGAAGAACTCAAGTGGGTAATGAGCTTTTAGATAGAGCAAACGAGATGAGATGTAAGTATAGGCCACCCCATGACTTTTGTTGAACGCGTAGGTATAAAACCTCGCTATTTGCTTCCACAACTTAACGACATCCTCTTCATCCCATCCCAGGACTTTCTGCCCGTTTTCGATAAATGCGTCTCGATACTTCCCAAAAACCGTATCGTCTTTTTTTGAAATTGCCTTTCGGATTTTTTCGCAATGAATAAGAGGAACTTTTCCGACTAGATTGAGGATTTGCATAATTTGTTCTTGAAACGCGAAAATTCCGAGAGTATCACCCAAAATCGGCTCCAGAACAGGGTGGATGTCGTACTCTTCGCCCTTCTTTCGATTGCAGTAAGCGGTCGCCATTCCTGCCCCGAGTGGCCCAGGTCGAATGAGGGCAGTGTAAGCGACAAGATCCCCAAAACTACCGACCCCACCTCTTCGAATCATTCGCTGCATACCATCGTTGGTAAACTGAAATACGCCTTTGGTGTGTCCAAGGTTTGCTAGAGCCAAAGCCTCTTTGTCTTCAAGATATTCCGTATCTGTCCAATCGGATTTTCCAGGCAACGCACAAATTGAATCGAGATTGTGTCGTCTTTTCACTAATTGACAACATTCCGCAATACGAAGCAAATCTTTAATTACCAGTACATCGAATTTAATCAATCCAACTGGCTGCAAGTCTTGGTCGTGCAGTCCTTCTGTCCATGCCGACACTGGATTTCCGCCGTTATCGAGCATGATTGGAACAATATTGTCAATGGGAGAATTGGAAATAATCAATCCTCCCGCGTGCTTCCCTCGACCTCGATTTCGCTCTAGTAGCTTACTCGCAGCATCGGCAACATTTGGATGTCTTTCACAATAAGCCCCCAAGGCCTTATCGATTTTGATCGCTGTTTCCCAAGTCAGGTCACCACTCCCACCGGCACCTTCGTCATCATCTCCTCCGGTCAATTCCAAGTTTGTGGTAACGGCCAAAACCTCTTCGCGACTTTCCGCAAAAACTCTCGCCATGTCGATCAAAGACATGCGGATACCAAAGGTAGTATAGTTGCCGATGTTGCAAACATTCTTGGGTCCAAACTGCTGCGGAGCCCATTCGTTTTTAAGCCTGGGCTGGATCATCGGAATGAAGTCTACGTCTATATCAGGGTATTCCCCTTGAACATAGATGGGCTTTTCATTGATATCGAAATCGTCACAGAGACCCAAAAGATAAGCGATAAGGAGGTTGTTCTCGTTGCGGGCAAATTTGGCTTTCTTGTTTACCAAATCCATGAAATAATCATGTTCACCTTGCCCATCGATCTCCAGCATTTCCTCTTCGAATCGGTCCTGGTATTCTTTGCCCAGGAGATTTCGACTTTGCATTGCCTCGACGCATTTTTCTACTAATTGATCTCTTATGTCATCCATTTTCTAACGCAGCAAAAACTTGTTCTAAGAAATCTTGTGTTCTTTGGCAGATCCCCTTCGCTACACTTTCTCGGTTCCCTGCTACATTTAAGACTTCTATCTTGTTCTCCTTGACCCAATCGACAACTTCTAATACGGTAGCTTTGCCAACATCGATGTATGGTTTATTATACCACTTGATTGCATTTAGGGTACACCTTTCTCCCGCACTAGAGAAATTGTTGGCTATTCGAATTGTGCCATCCGAATCCTTTACATTCGCCTCCGTTCTGGGAGGATAGCCTCTGCGTTCATGCTCTTTGATGTTGTATAGATCCGCAAAATCGGGGCGAGGGCCACTTTCGGTTAAGAACCCAGGAGGCATCCATCCTCCAGTTTCTATTCCAGCCTTTTTCGCGGCAATCAAGCCGCCTTCATCGGCTCCGGTCTGACCTCCCGATATTACTTTTTTTATTCCCACACTCGTTCCCCTTCTAGCATCATCGCCAAAACAAACGCGTGTCCCATCTTTTTAGTAGGGCAATTCAAAATCTCTTCATAGCTCATCCCTTTGGGATCATAGCAATCAAAATCAAATAGCAGGATATCGCCCTCTTCATAAAGTCGCTTCAATTTGGTGAAAGTTTCAGTGTTTTCAACAGCTTTTGAATATAAGGGACAATAAATGCGTTTGCGAGCTTCAATGTAGTCTAATTTCTCACCATCCCAATACGAATAAAGGGGTTTTGCTCCCTTTCCCTTTGGATAGCGTTTAGCCCAACTTTGATCCCAGCCCCATTCCGCCCAGGTAAAGTATGACGACGTGGGATCTTGGTTTTCGTCCACATGATCCGCATAGACCTTGGAAAATTGCCATCCATTTTCTACATTTTTAGAAATGTAGCCATCATAAAGATCAACTGGACCTAAAAAGAAAGGACTAAGACCCCGGCTCCAATTCCTGGATCTGGAAGTGGTATCGATAGCTCCTAATCGTCGTGTTCTTGGGTTACAAAACTCTATCATGCCTTAAATCCGAAATTGGAAAAATCATCCTCGGTAGAATCAGGCCGTTCTTCGACCATCGTTTGCAATGTGGCGATAGCCTCATCATAGGGATTCCCCAAGATGCAAACTGCAACGAATAATTCTTTGAGATGAGCAATTGACATATCTCTGGTATCTTTTACCCATTTATTCAAGTCGATATTGTATTCCTTCTGGGTCTTTTCATCGATTAGGTGTTGGAAGTAAATCATTCTAGACTTCTTTTGCGGGTGCCCCATCTTATGTCGTTTATCGAAACGACTTGGGCGATTTAAAATGCGACCGCCCAATCTTTCTGGGAAGTTAGTCGTTGCCAGATAAACCACCTTATCGATCTGGTCTACTCCGTCGAGAAGATTCAATACGTCCGACTCATTGTAACATTCCAAAATAGAATCTAAATCTTCCATCAATACAACAATTGGCGTATCGGGCTGTATTTCGCGGAAAATCCGAACTCCTTCGGTAAAAAGTCCAGGACTCCCGAATTTAAAAACAACCCCTCCTCTTTCAATAATATCGGCGGAAACCAGTTTTACTGTACAGCTTTTCCCGCTGCCCGCTGGCCCCCAAAGAATGATGCCGCGTTTATAGCTCAACTCATATTTTCGGAACGAATCTTCCCTCTCCCAGAACTTCTTTATTTCATCAATGACTTTCTCGGAATTCGTCTCGGGGAATCGAATCAAATCGTCCGTATTAACGCTGACTTTCTGGAAATAGATGCCAGATGTATTGGAGCAAAAGATCTCATACACACCAGGATTTAAAAAATTGGTCGTAGTTCCAGCGGGAAAGAACTTTATTCCATCGCTTGTGCTATATTGACACATAGTAGAAAGAGATGCAGATGCCCCATCACCATCTTCATCAAATGCGGGCATTGGTTCATCTATTCCGTAAAGCCTTTTCCTTCTTGCCTTCTTCTTTGCTAAGGAAGGAAATTTTGTGCCAGCCAAAAGTCTTCTAAGTTCCTTGTGTTCATCTATTTCTGCCATAATTATAACCTTAGAGGGGCCGATGTGCTGCTAGCTTAAATATAGCTAGATGGCGGAATTAGTGCAATAGAGAAAGACACTAGAAAAGATTAGGTACGGACGGTAGAGTTCTTTTCTACACAGGCTCGACACGCAAATACTTCTTTGACAAGCTCTACACCACGACCGCCAGGATCATCAATTCGATCACTTCGCTTTCTACTCTTTCGTAATGGCCTGAGAATTTGCCCGTTTTTGGTTTGAAAGCCTGGATTGGCCTTGGGCCGATAAGGATAGTATTTGACCCGCGTCTTTAGAGCAACCCGCATAGCTCTAATTTTGGGAGGAACTACCGCACCGCAGATTTCGCATTTGTAACTCATGCCAGTATTATAATAATCTAGGTAGAAAAAATCTACCCCAATTCTTCACAAAAAAACCCCCATACTCTGATAGAGTATGGGGGCGGTCAGATGTGGAGGCGTCGGAAATTGAATCCGAGTCTTGTCCCAGCTTGTGAAAGAGCGTCTACGTGTGTAGTTTATTGTTCGATCTCGCCTACAGTCAGAACAACAAACAAATCTGAAAGCAAGCCAACGACGACTTAATTCGCTTTGGCCGTAGTCGCATGAACCAAAACTATCCCAAATTTGTGTCGGATTGTCGGACGCCTTGGGAAGGCTTCCTAAACCCGCTCCCGCTTACGCAGCGAGAGGAAGTGTTGCCTTTTCGGCGGTTAAAGTGTTTTTCACCGGCTTTTATACTGGCCTGCCGGTGAACCAGTACACGCAACTCAGGCACTCACTAGTCAATCGATACCCTGTTCGCCCCCGAGTACCATTATTGTAGCCTTCCCGAGATCATTTGTAAAGAAGAATTTCCTGGTAGAAGCCTAAATACCGTAAGAACCGGAGGTAAGATGGCTGTAAAGCGGAAAATGAGCGATAAAGTGCTGGGCGGGGTCTGCTCTGGATTGGCCGAATATCTGGAATGCCAGCCTGGAGCCTTGCGTATCGCCTTTATTCTTGCATTCATCCTTTTGGGGGGATTCCCCGCTTGCATCACCTACGGCGTACTATGGGCTATTTTGCCTAAAGAGGAGACAGAATGAGTAAATTTCCATCTTTCTTGGAATACCTTGATACCAAGGGTGCTACAGAAGAAAAACCGAAAGTAGACGAAAAGGGCGATCAAATTGATATGCCTACACCCAAAGCTAAAGATGATCCCCACAAAAGAAAACCATCTCGGGGGAAAGGAACACAAGGCCAAAAGCAGCCCCAAGTAAAAGAATACTTGGACGCTAGTGGTAAACTAGTGGAGAAGCCTTCGCCCTCAATGGATTATCGAGGACCTGATCCAGCCTCTCCTCAAAAAGCCGGTAAAATGGAAGTAGGAAATCCAGTGGATAAACCCGCTCCCTATAAAGCTCCCGGATCTGGTAGGGCTGGGAAAGCGGAATCGGGACTTGGGGATCAAGGAGCGGCGGCTCTCGTTTATGAGCCAAAAGTTGATACAACCAAAACTGAAATCGTACCGTCTTGGCCTAAAGGCAAAGATGAAAAAGCATATAAGGTAAATGGTATGGAAAAGCAACCACAAGTTAAAGAATACAAGACAGAAAGATTTATCGAAAAAACGAAAGGCATGAATCTTGCTGAATTCGCAGAATTCATGATAAAAGAATGTGGATGCGGAAATGTCGTTGAAAACGATTCGTTGCCAGGAATCACGGCTTATTCTACTGGCAAAATTTACCCTCATCCCGAAGAAGTGATCCGCTACATCGCGGCACTCAGCCAACAGCGTCCTGCACTCCTAGAACACTTGGTCTATGAACTTAAGAAGATTGGAACTTTTCCCGCCCTTCTAGAGGCAGTCGCCCCTCCGATTCTACCTGATGATGATGAAGAAGATGACGAATCTGTTAAAATGCCCGAAGAAGATGAAGAGGGTTTGGAAGATGAAGACCTTGAAGGCCTAGAAGATGAAGAAGATTTGGAGGGTTTGGAAGACGAAGAAGGCTTAGACGAACCGGATCTGGGACCAGAAGATGATGAAGATATCGATCTAGGAGATGAAGGAGATCCGTTCCATATGGGGCCTCGACGTAGAAGAGAAGATCCCGATCTAGGACCCGAGGGACCAGAAGATCTGGGGCCAGAGGGGCCGGAAGGAGATCTCGATCTAGGGGCGGAAGAAGAGGAAGATGAAGGCCCGTTCCGTATGGGGCCTCGACCTCGACCCGAAGATGAAGAAGAAGACGCAATTCCAGGCAAAGATCTTGAAGATGAAGACTTAGAGGGCGAAGACTTTGAAGACGAAGAAGGCTTGGAAGACGAGGATCTAGAGGGACTTGAAGGCGAAGAAGAACTTGAGGATGACGAAGGCCTCGAAGACGAAGATGAAGATGATGACAAATCTTTCGCTAGATTCTTAAAGCGACGAAGAGAATAAAGTTCCCTTTCGAGGGCTAGAAAGTCATGTCAAAACATGCAACGCTCGCCGCAAGCGGCGAGCGTTTTCTATTCCAATTCTTTCTCGATCTCTTTTAGCTTCTCAAGTAACAGCGGACGCATGATTTGAGAACGACTAGTTTCTCTCAATTTAGCCAATTTCTTGGCATTCTCTTTGATAGATTTACAGAGTTTATCTGTTTCATCATCGACAGAAATAGAGAACCCGCCCAATGTTATCATATTGTCCCACATCATTTCATCCCATGCGTTACGACGCTAAACTGCTCTCCACAGATATTGCACTTCCTAACCGTGATGTATTTTACGCAAACATTTACGGACCATCCATCCCAATTATTGTCCTGGCGGATGAGTGTCGAGTCAGAGTGATCGCATAAGCTCACAATCTCTTTGAGATTCCACTCCTTTTCGCTCCGCATCTGTTTCACCAATTCGGTTAGTTCCTCGCGATGCTTCTTGAAGTACTTCTTCCAACATGCTTCACATCCGCATCGCGGAACTCGTACTCCTTTGTATTTCTTAAATGACCGACATGGCTTCTTATCAAAATGGATTATGCCATCTTCACTAATTGGTAGATCAAATACTTTCATAATCCTCCCCCATAATACCTAGACTCTTTGAATCCGCATTTTTTACACGCTCTCTCTTGCATATAAGCACCCGTACAATCTTCCCATTTATCCCACTCATGGTCGCATCCTGTTGTATAGCCCTTTGCTACACCATAAAGGTATACAAGAAGAAAAGTAATAACGAATATCACCGCTGCCATTATCCATATTTCCGCGTGACTCATTTCAGCTTGTTCAGCTATCGATTGCGATTGCGATTGACTAAGATCTATTTCAAATTCCATCTTACATCCTCTCAAACTTACCCTCTGGCTTGGGCATCTCTTCTTCGTTAATTGGCCCGAATTCCCCGCGTTCATGGGCAACATTTAACAACGTCCTGTAGACGTGGGCATTCGGCCTTCTGTTCTTGAACCAAGGGCTATCGTCCAGGCCTTTGATTTTCATGATCGCCGCCGCGACGGCGGGGGACCTCGACTGCCCGGCCTCGCAATGGAACATAAACAATTCTACGTTGTCCCAATGTTCATTAACGAAATCGAGAATCTTTGTGGCATGTTCTTTATCGAACATCGGAATATTCATCCGGTCCAATCGTTCTTGCCAAACAGGATGGTCGGCATCGGCAAAATGCATTTGTAGATGGCCCATTTGTTGGACTTTGTTTATCTTAGGCCAATCTCCTTCTTCTGTGGCAATCGAGATGCAAGCCCAAGGCTTTTCCCAGACGAAGTTCTTTGCCGCCGATCTGCTCAATGTGATAAAATTCATTTTTGAAACCCAAAAGTCTTTTTAGTTCCAAGCCCCTCTCGGCCCATATGGTAATCTCGGAATGCCTGATCGAGATCCCATCCCTTATTTGCAACCAACTTATTAGTAACAAGAATGGATCGAATAGCTTCCATTTCCGCAAATGAAAATTCCCCTGTCTTTTCAATCAAAATATCGAAAAGTGATTTGTCTTTAGGACGGAATTCGAGATAATCTCTGATTTCCTTGGGCCAACGCTCATTAACAAGTTGTCTTCGAAGATCCGCCGTAGGCGGTCTGAAAGCGAAGGTTCTATCGATTCGACCAGGACGAACGAAAGCGGGGTCGAGATCTACGATACTTTCATTAGTCGTAAAAATACGAATAATATGCGTATCTTGAATAAATCCATCCATTGCCGATAAAATCGAGCAGGCAATCTTTCCCGAAGAACCTTGCTTACGGTTCAAATACTCTATATCGATATCATCGAAAAAAGTAACGGTATGTTGATTAAAAATATCATTCATCTCACCTTTTTGGTATGCGTGATCGATTTCCGAGGCTCCAATCGTCCCCCAGTCGATAGTATTGTCGGTACAAAGTTTCTGAATCCAACGGCAAGCCATTGTTTTCCCATTACCGGCTGCTCCTGTCAAGAGTATTCCTCGGCGGATTTTGACGCCGTAGTACTCAATTCCTTTCCGTTTGAGCAAAAACCCTATCGTATTATCAACAATTTCCTTAAGAAGATTTCCCTCAAGGATCGGCGGGAAATGTTCCGTACAAAGTTGATTCATCCTTTGGGTATGTCGAATGTACTTGAAAACCATCCCTGTGGGAACGATGTGAAATTTGGCCTCATAATTCGCCCCATAGGCGATATGGGCGGTAACATACCTTAGCTCAGGGTTGTCCCTGGCCTCATAAAGCACGTATCCGTCTCCAATGGTATGAAATGAATCCTTAGAGGCATGGAGCCTATTGACTTGAATAAAAGGAAGCCCTCCAAGCCCGAATTTCAATACGGCTCTATCACACGTTTGAGAATTCAACATATACTCGTTGTTTACCTTCCAACTACGGAGAATCTTTACATCCTCGGCTCCAAGTGCCTTTTTTATGCGAGGCAAATCCCGGTATATTTCGGTGAATGCACCGAAATCAAAACTTTCTGACATGGCTGCATTTCCTTTAAGTTTAAGGGCATCCCCCATAAAATTTCCAGACACGCGTCCCTTCTTATCCCGATTTGCTACCAGCCAAGGCCCAGCAGGGAAATCAGGTCCAAAACGTAAAGGCCTCTCAATTGGTAGACTCATGCCGACACCGGTTTACCCGAAAATCTGAGTTTCATTTGGAGCCCACCGCGAGCAGGACTCAAAAACCTAGAAAACAGCAAGTCGTGTTTAATGGGATTCACATCTGTGATTCCTAAGCAATAACAAATCAATGACCCCACACAACTTCCGCGTCCTGGTCCGACCGCTTGCGACCCATCTCCATATCCTAAAATATCTGGGCAGATCCTTCTGGCCTCGTCTACCATCATTTTTTGAATCAAGAAGTAAGACGAAAAGCCTTTCTTCCGAATTAGTTCGTATTCTTCTACAATCCGGTCAATGTATTCACCGGTTTTAGGAAGCCCTCGGGTTTCAAAGCCCTCAAGCACCAAATCCTTCAACTTTTGATTTTCATCGTCAATTTTAGGGAGCTTAATCGAGCGATCTAATTCGACACCTTTGGCCTTTTCCGCCACCTTAACTGTGTTGGCTTTCGCTTCCTTGAAAAGGTCGTAGTCAATAACGTCGCTATATTGTTGCTCCCACTTTCGATTGAGGTCTTCCTCGGCCTTCTGCCACAAGTTCGTGTCTTGTAATTCAAACAGGTCGGCCATTTGGTTCTTAGAAAGAATCTGCTGAATGTCTCGTATCGTCTTGCCCGTCTGAATCATCAACATGTACCGCTGCATCTCGCTGTCTTCTTCCAGACAGTAATGTACGTCGTTTGTGATAGTCAGCGGCACTCCGTATCTCTCATGGGCTTTAGTTAAAACGACATTGTAGGCCTTTTGCGGGGCGAAGTCTAACAGCATCATCTCCAAATACAAGTTTTCACCGAACATCTCGATGTATTTTTCGATAACATCAAAGGCCGCTTGAGCGTCTTTTGTTTCTTCTAGTGCCTGCCCGATTTCGCTGTTGTAGCAGGCGGTACTAAAAATCAAGCCTTCCTTGTGTTCCATCAACTGTTCGTAATTTACGCGTGGCTTCCTGTAGAAGCCCTTCACCCATGCCCAGGAGGAAAGTTGGACAAGATTCTTATAACCGACTTCGTTGTAGGCTATTGCGACGATGTGGTAAGACTTTCTAAGTTTCGCACGTTCGGCCTCGTTCATTCCCTTCGTATAGTCCGACACCACCTCTCCAGGACCCAGATTGGGATGAAGCCGATTCAAATAAAGCTCGTTTCCAAATAGCGGAGAAAGTCCATATTCATCACAGGCTTGAATTTGGCGGGGAACCGCCCCCATGATGCCATGATCGGTAATGCATAAAAACTTCTGGTTTATTTTGGGCGCACGTTGAGCGTATTCTTCTACTTTGCCGTACCCATCTAGGATAGAGAAATCAGTGTGAAGGTGCAAATGCTCAAAGCCCGTGATGGGGTGCTTCATTTACTCTTCTTCGCTTTCCTCTTCTTCCTCAGTGGCTTGTGCTTCAACATTTCCGAGTTGGCCTTGAAGTTCCGCTGCCTCATCTTCTATTTCCTTAATCTCGCCCAAGAAAGCATCATAGACTTTCTTGAATTCCTGTTCCTTGGCTTTCTTCTTGGCTTGAAGTTCTGCGATCTTCGCCGCGAACTCGATAAATTCGTCCGACAATAGGACACTAGGATCGATACTCATGATTCTACTCGCTTTCTTCTACTTGGTGTGTAAAATGAACTTTCGCTTTTTGAATAATTCGTCTTCCAAAATTGGGATTCAACCGGATCTTATCCATCCCAATTGTGCTTATTGGAATGTCATTGTGCATGACCAAACATTGCTCCATCAATTGGTTTCGATGGTCTTGAAGGATGCTCCAAAAAACAACCTTATAACCAATCTTAAACTTCCTGGGGCCTTCGATGTCGATCAATTCCAAACACTCTATCGTTCCGACTGCGGAGGGACTTTCCTTAGCGTTGGGATCAGGCATTAGTTGGTAGCCTTCTTCCTCCATCACCTCTTCCGCCATCCACAGAATCCTTATTTTTTCTCTACTTCCATTATCGAGAATTACATAGAAATTCTTAAACAGATCCATAACCGTTTGGTTATCTCTTTTGATGATCCCCGAATATCTGTTAATTTCTTGCTGTCCGAACTGCGGGTCCACTGCACCTACTCCCCTACTGCTGATTCCCAGAGCAATTCCTGCCGCCGTGGTCTTGAGAAAATCTCGCCTTTCCATTAGAGTTTCCCTTTATATTTGGACCCGGATCTAATTTTCGTTAAATTATCGAATCCCTTCTCGCCGTAGATCCCATCGGCAAATCCATAGTAGACTGCCTCCTCAGCAGTTAGATACCAGTCTACCTTAGATTGAATCTTCTTGTCAATATAGCTTTTTATTTTGCTCACGGAATCGCCCCGTTCCTTGAAGAATTTGCCTGTCTTGGCTCTTTCCGCGAAAATATCGAGCATTCGCTTGCAAGATTTTTCATTCCAGACAATCGCTTCCCTGGCCGCTCTGCTGCTATCGTCAATATAAATGGAGCCATGATGGATCATAAAATCGCAATCCGGCATCATAATTCGCTTATCCGCCCCTTGGATGATGATGCCGCTCATGGACGACGCTTGGCCGTAAGCGAGTGTATTGACCACGCATTTCGACAGACGCATGGCATGTAGAATCATCATACCATCACTCCAATCACCGCCTATCGTGTGGGTATGAACGAGAATGTTGCCTCGGCCAAACTGCTCTAAGATGTGCATGTTTTTGATGAAAGTCGTAGCCACACGATAATCAATCCCAGCCTCATCACCCGATCCATAAGCACTATGAAGATAAATTTCGCGTGTACTAAAATTCAGATTCCGCTCATGGATGTCGGCAATTAGTTGGGATATTTCATCGGGCTTCTTCTTCGGCTTTCTGGTAGTGGGCATAGGCGACCTGTGGAAAGGGACTATATTATAGTATTTTTAGTACTACGAAAAATTATGCCTATGAACGTAAGTGCTTATACATCAAAGACTTACGCAGCTTTTCTCTTCTTTGAAAGTATTAACCATGAACCTGTATTTGAAATCCCAACCTGCCGGGGTCGCGGTTTCTGTGTATTGGGTCAAGAAACCAGAAAACCGCCAGCATTTGAGAATCTCGTAATTAGCCCACCGAACAAAAACGAACTCTCTCTCTTCTCCTTTGTGTAACAAGTCCCACATCATTTTTGGGAAATTACCCACCTGACCTGGGAGGCTTTTAGTGGAAAAGGTAATGTCGTGATAGGTGGGTCTAGGGGGAATGAAAAAATTTCCCTTATTGATACAACGAACTTCCATTTCACCAACATACGGCATAGGATATTCGATACAGTCGAATGGATGGCAACCATAGTAAGGATCGACGGTTTGAATGAATCTGTCCGTTCTTACGAGCCAACCATTTCTAGCGGTCTTAAATTCTTTCTTGGGCGGGGTTTCAGTTGAAAAAGCATTCGCTTTGCCTTGCGGCAAAGCGAATGCTCCTATCGCACCTAACCCCATTATTTTGAGTGCGTCTCGTCGTTTCATTTTTTCCTCCTATAGTGGCTGAAATCTACGAAGTTGTTATCCGCTCCTTTAAATCTATTTTTTTGACCTGGATAATAGATGGTAAAAAGTTCTTCAAACGGCACTCTGGCGTATGGGAGATCACCACCCGGTCCTATTTGCACACACCACTTATATCCAAATGGCTTGTATCTAAAATGCGGAAGGGTCAATAGGCTTTTCACTGCGTTAGGCCCTAGCACCGCATACCAAGCGTGATCTAAGCTCCAACTAGATTCTCCATAATATCCGGTGCCAGCCGCCAAGATAAATCCGGCCCCTTTTTTAACTGCGTCATCGCACTTGGTAGTTTTGAAAGTCGCCTTGTAATCAACGGGAGAGGTTTTTATGTCTTTTTGCTCAAAGTTGTTGCTGTTTATGGCGACGAGATAATCAAGACTGTTGAAATCTTCGTTGGCATCCTCGACAAATTTGCCGGAATTATCCACTCCATTATCAATATACTCACAAGTTTCCCCTCTATTTCTAAGGTCGCCAGCTACAAATTCCATAATTACGCGTTCTTTAGGCGTATGCTTGCCAATTCGGATTTCAAACTCATGTTGCCAAACACCACGTTCGTTACGTTTTCTTTGGGAATACCAATCATAGCGTCCTAACATACATCTTAGATTTTGAGGATATTTTCCTTTCTCCAGATAAGATTCAAATATACTCCATGCACCACGAAGGCCAATTTCCCCATAAATGGTTTCCGTGAATTCCATCAATTGCGAGGCAGACCAACTATGTGTGTCTTCAAATGATTTAACTATCATTATTGGCTCCAATACTTTACTACTTCCTTACAGCCTCTCGCCCGATTATGCCCCGAGCAACTTAATTGTGTATTGTCTATGGTATATTTGCCACCTCGTTTCCCTGGTTTAATTCGGTCCAAATCTACCTCATTGGTGCATGGCGACGAAACCTTCCCTGCGTAGAAGCAACGAGGAGTAACCATCCCTCTTGCATGTTCGAGGATGATGAGCCGTTTTGCCCGGCACTCTTCCCCAAGCTTTCGGTATTTGGTCACAACCATGAGCATTTCATCAAATGTGAACTTATTGATGCAGTTTTTAGGCAGATGACTAATAATAGCTTGCAGGACCCATTCCCTAGATTCATTCTCTATCAAAATCCGATCAGAATTGACGAACTTGGGATTCTGATTGAGTTGGTGGACCGCCTCCCATAAAGGCAACACCTCGAAAGTAATTTGAGATCGTTTTCTACTTCTAAACATATCTTTATTCACCTTTGAATTTCGATATGTCTACTATAGCAAAAATCTAGGTAGAAAACAACCTCTATTTTACCTTTCCAAAGTGCTTGCCACTAGAAATATCATCTATCTCATTATAGGGGCTTGGTCCCACATGAGAGGCTGCTTCTGCGGCGGCACGCTGATCCCGCACCCCACCTTTTTTATCTTGTTCATGGTGGAAACGGTAGTCATGGGAATTTTCATAAAGATCTGTGCCAACAGGGTTGCTAAAGACACAATGGCACGCAGAAATTAGCTTCCTTTTGCTTTTAGAGTTACAGGCGGGACATTTGATCCCAGGATATTTCCCTGATTCATCAAATGTTGTTAGTTCCTCGTATTTCTCGCCACATTTCTTGCATTCGAACTCAAAGTACGGCATCTTCTTTTCTAACCTCTAATAATGTTGAAAGTTTTCGGTAGGTCTTCGCTATCATGTCAAGTTTCTTGTCGAGTCGTCTCCACCTCCAGAACCACGATTTTGCCGCTACTTCAATGGCTAATCTCACCATTTTGTGGTTTAATTCCATTGCGGCCAAACCGGCTTGGGCTATTTGAAGATACTGATTTGTGTTTTGATTTTGTGGATAAAGCATGTAGATTTGATCTAGTAGCTCCTCTTGTTCATCTTCAAAGGAGAGATCGTCGTCATCATAATCGAAATCGTCCTCATTGAACTGAAATCTTGACATTAGCTTCTCCTATAATGCCGCGTACAATCTGTTCATCCGCTCCCAAAGTTTTAGAATGGCAATCTCATTTGCGGTTAAATCGGGATTCCCAAATCTATCCATCGCTCTATTAAACGGAGCTTCTACTTTATGTATCCACTCCGACATGACAAACCGACCGCATCCTCCAGAATAGTCAATAAAGGCGGCAAGCGTTTCATCTTTGACATTTGCGATTGTTGTATCGCCTTCATAAGATCGAACCGCCATAACGGAAGGCGGCAAGGAAATCTTTTCTCGATCTCCAAAATCGATGATGCTAAATGGATCTGTTTCTTGAAAATATTGGAAAAAAGGAGTGCTACATTTGTTCGCCCAATGAAGCGAATCAATTATAGGAGTCCCTCGCAACATGCATACTGCGACCTGAGCATCTGGTAGATGCGTATTTATTGAATACCAAGATGCGAAAGACATCCATCTGTGCGATGGAGTTTGGTCGCAGTGAATGAGTATGCCTAGATTGTTACCCGTCATCTTACTATAAAACAGTAAGATTGCCGAAGTTTACCAACATCGGGCTCGAAAACCACGAAATACGAATCCGAGGGCTCGTCTTACCGGTCGCCTGTTGTGGAAAAATCTAACAACATTTCGGATTGGTTGTCCTCGATGGTAGCTCCATCGATCACAGCAAGAGGTGTAGCAACTACCATGATAGTATCTTCCATTATGGTAATATTGCTGTTGCACTTCCTTGGGCTCTGCTGGTCCTGGCAACCAATAGGGATGCGTATAATCCACATCTGCACTGACACCGCAGGACATGGAACTTACACCACAAGCCATATTCGTGTTGATAGCTTTCGTGCCTAAAACGATGCTACTAAAAACCAAAGCGAAAACTGTCAAGAATACAAAGTACTTCATATTACCTCCTTGAATTCTCTGTACTCTATATACCCTCCTCGAAACTAATTTCCTCTCCGGTGTCTCCATCAATCACTACGAAATTATCGGTTTTCTCGAAGTTTTTGACGTATTCGTGGCAGGCATCTAGCATTTCCTTGGCTTCATTCAAATCGGTTGTGTACCAAATACCAATCTTAGGATGTGTTAAACGCTTTTCGAGATGTTTGTTGTAAAGAGTGTAAAAGGCCATGCCTTATTAGAGTTTCATCTTGGCTGGTTTGCCTGGGATAGGTTGAGGCCCTTGTTGGGCACCGGCTACCGATGGCGGAGGCGTTAGTCCTGTGGGGCCTGGAGATTGTGTTGCTCCTGGCGGTTTAGGGGTCTTGTTGCCGCGAGGTGTCATTGGACTAGGAGGAACAGGAAGTTCTGGAGGTGGTTTTCCCGCACCGCTCATTCCAACGGCTCTTTCTGGGGCTGGGAATTGTCCATTCCCAGATCCAGGCCCACCAGGAATTTCGGGCGGTTTAGGAGTCTTGTTGCCGCGAGGCGTCATTGAACTGGGAGGTGGTGGATTCGGAGTAACCGGCTGTGTTTGGGGACTTCCTTGCTTCATGGGGCTCTTAGCCGCCTGTCCCGGTTGATTGATGCCACTTACTCCAAACTCGACTAATTGTAGAAATTCCCTAAAATTCATAACATCTTATTTAGGGAAACTAATCGAATCTCTCTTCACCTTCTACGAAATAGTGAAGAACCCGACCTTTACTGCTGTTGTACCAGCGGTCGATTTTAATGTAGCCAGAATGGCTTTTTCGATGGCAATTGGAACACGAAGTAACCGTGTTGTCTCGCGTGTATTTGCCGCCCTCAGATCCAGGAGTGATTCGATGAAGATCTAAAACGCTGTAATCGCTTTCTCCGCAGAAATGGCACTTCTTATCGACGTGTTTCTTGGCCTTCTTATCCATACATGGATAAGAGTAAAATAGAAACCCTTTTCGCCTGCGGCGAAAAGGGTTTCTTTCTATAAATACTTGTATGGATTTCAAAGGATGGCTACAATTATACGAAAATGCTTGTCGCACAGGGGCAAAGTATCCCCTGTATCCGCCGTCATATTGCACACATCCTTATGATTATCTTGGTGTCAAAATGTATCACATTCCTACTGCTGCGGATGCTATCTATTACTTAGATGCAAAATTAGCACCATTTAAGTGGAAGAATTTCGACTTCACTAACGAATCCCCTCCAAATATTTTTTGATGCCAATCGTCGTAAAATAATCATCCCCATAGACCACATACTTTTCTGGAGTTGGTTGATCTGCTTCGATGGTTTCGTTGAAGACCTTTGCCAACATCCCGTTCCTGGAACTTACATAATCGATTTTACTCACAATTCCCGCCTCAATGGTTTGCACCTCTTTTAGAGATCCATATTGAGGGGAACCGTGATGAGTTGCGATGCAATGAAGAACTTCGATCAAGAAATCGTCGTCAATACCGACTTCTTCTCCAATATTTTCTACCCCTCTCATGCCGAAATAAATATGCCCAAGAGATTGCTCGGTACGAAGCTTTTGTGCGACTCCCACTTTGTTGAAGTAGTAGGTTTGGATCTTGCCAATATCGTGCAGAATAGATGCGGATCGCACAACGTCCCTGGTAATAAAAGGATAACGACGCATACTGACCGTCACCATTGCGTCTGCAAGCTCTACAACTTCGGCGGTATGAACAAGAAGACCGCCTTGATAGTGATGATGGACATGGGTAGCCGCTGGGCAGGAATAAAATTCGTCCCTGCCGAATGCATCGATGCAAGCCATCGTAAAGTCGAAGCGTTTCTTGTCTTCCCAGCACGACTTGTCATTCACAATCCCTTTGGCCCATTTCATATCCTCTTCGGACATCTTCTCGAATTCGAGGATCACTCTAGCACTTTCGGGAAGCTCTTTTTCGGGAAGCCTTGTAAAGGCATTGATGACAATGGACCCTCGTTCCTCCATTTGATCTTTGAAGTCCGTAAGCTCTAAAATATCACCCATATGGGGATATTTCATACTTTCGTTCGCATCGGCATCAACTCCCCAGATGAATCCTGTTACTGAACCAACGACCGTCTTGATCTTAACCTGCCAGAAAAGGCTATTGTTCTTGGCACGGCGAAGTTCTTCTTCGATAACAAAACCATAAAGCGGAACGGGAAGATCCATTTTTGCACCTCTTTTTCTTTGATTGTAGCGGTGCTAGAAAATTATGTCAAGTCCGCTTTATTTTTTCTATGATGTTGGAGCTAGAAAAACCTTGCACAACAGGGGCCAAAAATACATTTTCTATACCTACAATTTCGGCTCCAACAACTTCTTCCGCTTTGTAGTCGGCTCCCTTGATTAGGCAGTCAGGTTGAATCTTTCTAAGAATTTGATACGGGGTATTTTCCTCAAACGGCACAACATAGTCCACGCATTCCAGGCCAGCTAGTAATTCCATCCTCTCTTTTAGCGGAACAATGGGTCTATTGTCTCCCTTGAGTTTCTCGGTGCTTTCGTCTGAATTTACAAGCACCACTAGTTTATCTG